>Ga0070738_10005161_pt1 | contig 14794 bp, 5 predicted proteins | sample Coa_R2_2_FD_66446 | JGI IMG/M metagenome (GOLD analysis project Ga0070738, IMG submission 66446) | Surface soil microbial communities from Centralia Pennsylvania, which are recovering from an underground coalmine fire - Coalmine... | ecosystem: Environmental > Terrestrial > Soil > Unclassified ...
CGCCAGTTCCTCGGGCAGAAAGAGAAGCCCAAGTTCGAGCACATGACCGGCCTCTCGCCGTGCATTGCGGTCGAACAGAAGAGCGCGAGCACGAACCCGCGTTCGACGGTCGGCACGATCACGGAGATCGCCGACTACCTGCGCGTCCTCTGGGCTCGACTGGGAGTCCAGCACTGCCCCAGGTGCGACCGCCCCGTCGAGATCCAGTCGGCCCAGCAGGTCGTCCACTCGATCCTCGCCCTCCCCGAGGGGACGAAGCTCGTGCTGCTTGCCCCGCGGGTCCTCGAACGAAAGGGCGAGCACAAGGACGTCCTCGAGGAGCTCGCGAAGCAGGGACTCGTCCGGGCCCGCGTCGACGGGACGTTCCACGAGCTCCAGCAGGTCCCGGCGCTCGACAAGAAGAAGAAGCACACGATCGAGGCCGTCGTCGACCGGATCGTCGTCAAGGAGAAGGAGCGGGCCCGTATCACCGACTCGGTGGAGATGGCGCTCCGGCTCGGCGAGGGGAAGCTCATCCTCCACCTCCCGGACAGCAAGGAAGACCGACTCCTCTCGGAACGCCTCTCCTGCGACGCGTGCGGCCTCAGCTTCCCCGACCTCACGCCCCAGAGCTTCTCGTCCAACTCCCCGCAGGGCCTCTGCGTCGCGTGCAACGGTCTCGGGTTCACGCTCGAGATGGACCCCGAGCTCGTCGTCCCCGACCCGGACAAGACGATCGCCGAGGGCGCGATCGCCATGTTCAAGCAGGGCGAGGAGCACGAGGGCTGGGGTTTCCGCCTTCTCCGATCGGTGTGCGACGCCCACGGCGTCGACATGGACAAGCCCTGGAAGAAGCTCCCGGAGAGCCAGAGGAACGTCGTCCTCTGGGGCTCCGAGCAGCAGGTCGAGGTCGAGTGGCAGGGCGCGCGCTCGCAGGGGAAGTTCAAGACCAAGTGGGAGGGCGTCCTCCCTTCCCTCAAGAGGCGCTACCTCCAGACCAACTCGGAGGAGATGAAGAAGTACTACGCGGGCTTCCACAGCCACGTCCCCTGCAAGGACTGCGGCGGCGCCCGCCTCCGCCCCGAGAGCCGCGCCGTGAAGGTCGCGGGCACCGGGATCGGACAGGTCTCGGACATGACCGTCCGCGACGCGGCCACGTTCTTCGAGGAGCTGCCGAAGAAGCTCGGGAAGACGCAGCAGAAGGTCGCCGAGGCCCTGCTCAAGGAGATCCGGGCCCGGCTCCGCTTCCTCCAGAACGTCGGGCTCGACTACCTCAGCCTCTCGAGGTCCGGCCCCTCGCTGAGTGGCGGTGAGAGTCAGCGGATCCAGCTCGCCTCGCAGATCGGGAGCGAGCTCTCGGGGGTCATCTACGTCCTCGACGAGCCGAGCATTGGCCTCCACGCCCGCGACGCGTCGAAGCTCATCTCGACCCTCGAGCACCTCCGGGACCTCGGCAACACGGTCATCGTCGTCGAGCACGACCGCGAGACGATCGAGCGCGCCGACTGGATCCTCGACTTCGGCCCCGGAGCCGGCAGGGAAGGGGGCCTCGTCACGGCGCAGGGAACCCCCAAGGAGATCGAGAAGAACCCGGCCTCGCTCACCGGGCAGTACCTCTCGGACGAGAAGGTGATCCCGACTCCCGAGAAGCGGCGTCCTCTGACCGACAAGTCGGTCACCGTCAAGAACGCCCGGGCCAACAACCTGAAGGGGATCGACGTCTCCTTCCCGCTCGGAGTCTTCACGTGCGTGACCGGAGTCTCGGGGGCCGGCAAGAGCACGCTCGTGAACCAGATCCTCCTCCCGGCCCTCGAGCGAAAGCTCATGGGGGCCCAGGCGCAGGCGGGCGCTCACGACTCGATCCAGGGAGTGGACCTCCTCGACAAGGTCATCGCGATCGACCAGCAGCCGATCGGCCGGACGCCACGTTCGAACCCCGCGACCTACGTGAAGCTCTTCGACCCGATCCGCGAGTTCTTCGCCAACCTCACGGAAGCGAAGACGTTCGGCTTCGACGCGAGCCGCTTCTCCTTCAACGTCAAGGGCGGCCGCTGCGAGGGCTGCGAGGGCTCGGGCGTCAAGAAGATCGAGATGCACTTCCTCCCCGACGTCTACGTCACCTGCGAGGAGTGCAACGGTCGCCGCTTCAACGACGCCACGCTGAGAGTGACGTTCAAGGGGAAGTCGATCGCCGACGTCCTCGACATGACGGTCCGCGAGGCGCTCGAGTTCTTCCGCAACCACCGGCACGTCTCGAAGCTGCTCGAGACGCTCGATGCCGTCGGTCTCGGCTACGTCGCGCTCGGTCAGCCTTCGACGACCCTGTCGGGCGGCGAAGCCCAGCGCGTGAAGCTCGCCAAGGAGCTCGGCCGGAGCGCGACGGGCAGGACTCTCTACGTCCTCGACGAGCCCTCGACGGGGCTCCACTTCGACGACATCAACAAGCTCCTGGGAGTCCTCCAGCAGCTCGTCGATCGCGGCAACACGATCATCGTCATCGAGCACAACATCGACATCATCAAGACCGCCGACTGGCTCATCGACGTGGGCCCCGAGGGAGGCCACGAGGGCGGGTTCGTCGTCGCCGAGGGGACCCCCGAGGACGTGGCGAAGGTCGCGAAGTCGCACACCGGCCGCTTCTTGAAGGAAGCGCTCTCTCGCGAGGGCAAGAGGTCGCGTCCGCGGGCGCGGGTCAAGGCGTGACGACGGTCGCCGGGACGATCGAGAAGGTCGTCTACCGCGGCGAGAACGGCTTCGCGGTCGCGCGCGTCGCCACGGGAGCGGGCGGAGAGATCACGGCCGCCGGGCGCCTCCAGGACGTGGTCGAGGGCGAGACCGTTCGCTTGGAAGGGGAATGGGTCCAGGACCCTCGCTACGGCCGCCAGCTGAGAGTCGACAGCTGCGCGCGCTCGGTCCCGGCGGGAGCGGCGGCCGCCGAGCGCTTCCTCGGGTCGGGCCTCGTCAAGGGAGTGCGCGGCCGGACCGCTCGCAAGATCATCGACACCCTCGGGCCCGAGGCGCTCCAGCTGATCCTCGAGGACCCCGAGAAGCTCTCCCAGGTGAAGGGCCTCGGCAAGAAGAAGCGCGCCGCGATCGCCGCGGGCGTGAAGAAGGTCCTCGAGACGCAGGCCCAGGAGAGCTACCTCCGGGGGCTGGGACTCGGGCCCGGGACGACGAACCGGATCGTCGCCAAGTACGGCGCCGGCTCGCGGGGCGTCGTCGAGAAGGAGCCCTACCGCCTCGCGCGCGAGCTCGACGGGATCGGCTTCGCCACGGCCGACCGGATCGCGCGCGCGAGCGGCATTCCCAGGGACGACCCCGAGCGGCTGTCGGCGGGCCTCGCGCACGTCCTCTCCGACGCGGCGGAGTCGCGCGGCGACTCCTGCTTGCCTCGCGACGAGCTCCTGTCGCGGGCCGGCAAGCTCCTCGCGATCGACGAGCTCGGGCGCCTCGAGGACGCCCTCGAGCGGGCGCGCGGCGACGGAGTCGTCGCGATCGACGAGGTGGACGGCGGGGCTCACGCTTACTTGCCCACGCTCCTCCGGGCCGAGCGAGGCGCGGCGGCCGGCCTCGCCGCCCTTCTCCTCCCCCCCGCGAAGCGGGGGGGAGGTCGGGTGGGGGGGCTCCCTCAGGAGTCGCTCACGGAGGAGCAGCGAGCCGCTGTCCAGGCATCGCTCGGGTCCGGGCTCTCCGTGATCACCGGCGGCCCCGGCGTCGGGAAGACGACCGTCACCCGCGCCCTCGTCGCCGCCCTCGAGGCGAGGAAAGAGCGCGTCCTCCTCGCCGCCCCGACCGGCCGCGCCGCGAAGCGCCTCGAGGAGGCGACCGGCCGCGAGGCGAAGACCCTCCACCGCCTCCTCGAGTGGAACCCGCGCCAGGGCACGTTCGTCCGCGACGGGGGCAACCCGCTCGAGCGGGGCACCGTCATCATCGATGAGGCGAGCATGGTCGACGTTCGCCTCGCCAACTCGCTCGCCCGCGCTCTCCCCCCCGAGGCCGCGCTCGTCCTGGTCGGGGACCAGGATCAGCTCCCATCGGTCGGCGCCGGGAACGTCCTCGCCGACGTGATCCGCTCCGGCGTCGCGACCGTCTCGCGCTTGACCCGCGTCTTCCGGCAGGCGAAGGCCTCGAGGATCGTCGAGAACGCTCACCGGGTCCGGACGGGCATGCTCCCCGAGCTCTCTCCGCCGGCCCCGGGCGAGCTCGAGGACTTCTTCTTCGTCGAGAAGGAGGACGCCGAGAGCGCCCTCGCGACGATCCTCAAGGTCGTCTCGGAGCGGATCCCCTCCAAGTTCGGCCTCGACCCCAAGCGCGACGTCATGGTCCTCTCCCCCATGCGCAAGGGAGCCTGCGGCTCGCAGGCCCTGAACGAGGCCCTCCGCGAGCGGTTGAACCCCGGCGCCAGCAAGACCCTGGGCCCGGGCGACAAGGTCATGCAGGTCAAGAACGACTACGACAAGGACGTCTTCAACGGCGACGTGGGCGAGGTCGTCGCCGCGAAGGACAACAAGCTCACCGTGCGGTTCGACGGCCGCGACGTCGTCTACGAGCCCGGCTCGCAGAGCGCCCTCGTCCCGGCCTGGTGCGTCACCGTCCACAAGTCCCAGGGAGGCGAGTTCCCCGCCGTCGTCGTCCCCGTGCTCCTCGAGCACTGGGTCTTGCTGGCGAGGAACCTCCTCTACACCGCGATGACGCGCGGCAAGAAGCTCGTCGTCCTCGTCGGCCAGCGGCGCGCCCTCGAGCGCGCCGTCCAGAACGATGCCGGCGGCGAGACGCGCCGCTCCCACCTCGCCACCCGCTTGCGCGAAGCCGCCGCGAAACGTTAACAGAGAGGGCGAGTGAAGGCCCCGCGCTTCTGCTCCACGTGCGGCTTCGAGCTCCCGCCCCAGTTCGAGGGCCAGCCGCCGCTCGAGCACTGCCCGCGGTGCGACGCCCCCGCTCGCCGCCGTCCTTCGGTCGGCGGGGCCGGGATCGTCATCCGCGACGGCGAGCGTGGCCCCGAGATCCTCCTCGTGAGGCGCGCTCCGCTCGTCCGCTTCGGCGCCGGGCGCTGGTGCATTCCCTGCGGCTACGTCGAGTGGGGCGAGGACGTGCGCGACGCCGTCCGCCGCGAGGTCCGCGAGGAGACCGGCCTCGACGTCGAGGTCCTCGACGCCTACGACGTCCACTCGAACTTCCACGACCCCGAGCGGCAGACGGCCGGCTGCTGGTTCCGCGCCCGTCCGACCGACACGACGGCCGAGCCCGTCCCCGGCGACGACGTGGACCGCGTCGAGTTCTTCCCGCTCGACGCCCTCCCGGACGAGCTCGCTTTCCCGACCGACGAGCGCGTCCTCGCCCGCCTGAAGCGCGAGCTCAAGGGCGGCGAGAAGGAGCGGATCGTCGAGGAGCTCGAGGCGACGCGCTCCGACCTCGAGCGCCGGCTCGACCGCCGCCGCGAGAACTACCGGGGCCTCCTCGAGCTCTACACGAACGAGCTCATGCGAGGCGCGTGGGTGAACGAGCTCCTCCTCGGCCTGTCGAAGGCCGACGAGACGCGCGCGATCGCCGCCCAGGCGGCGCAGCACCTCGCGACCCAGCGCGACGTGGACGGCGTGCGCGTCTGGCTCCCCGGGCCACCCGACCGCTGCGAGGTCTGCCCCTGGGCGGCCCAGTGCAGCCGAGAGCGCTGCCTCCACCTCGTCGCGCGCGCCAACAAGCACGACACGCCCGAGGAGTCCACGCCTCCCGACGACGAGGTGCGCGTCCCCTTCATCCGCGGCCTGCCGGCGGCCGACACCTCCTTCAAGAACACGATCCACTCGGCCGAGCTCCCCGGCGCGGGCGCGCGTCCCGGCCGCTTCGAGGGCTTCCCCCTCGAGATCGGCCCCGCCTCGACGGGCGCTCTCGGCCTCATCTCGCAGGCGCCCCTCGATCAGAACGCGCGGCGCCTCTTCGAGATCGTGGCCCGCCACGTCGCGGCGCTGGTGCGGAACGCCAAGCTCGTCGCCGACCTCCAGTCGGCGAACAAGGCCAAGTCGGCGTTCATTGCCCGTATGTCCCACGAGCTCAAGACGCCGCTCACGGCGATCCTCGGCTTCGCCGAGCTCCTCCGCGAGGAGCGGACGGCCGCCGGCGACGACATGGGCGCCGACGGCGCGTCCACGATCGAGCAGTCGGGCCGCCAGCTCCTCGGGATCGTCGAGTCGATCCTCGAGATCGCCAAGCTCGAGTCGGGCGCGATCACCATGGCGCCCCAGCGCGTGGACGTGGGGGCCCTCGCCCGCGCCGCCGTCGAGCGTCACCTCCCGAGGGCGACCTCGAGCCAGCTCGAGCTCGTCTTCGAGAACCCTCCGCCGCGCGGCGGCGCGATCGCCTGGTGCGACCCGGCCCGCGTCGAGCGCATCCTCGACGAGCTCCTCCTGAACGCCCTCAAGTTCACGAAGCAGGGCAAGATCACGATCAGCTGCCGCTCGAACGACGACGAGGTCCTCCTCGACGTGAAGGACACGGGCATAGGCATCGCGCCCGAGCAGCGCGACCGGATCTTCGAGGCCTTCACCCAGGCCGACGAGTCGATCCACCTCGAGTACGGCGGCCTCGGCATCGGTCTCGCGATCGCCAAGACGCTCGTCACGCTCATGGGCGGGCGGATCTGGGTCGATAGCGTCCCCGGGCAGGGGAGCCGGTTCTCGATCGCCCTTCCCAAGACGGCCCGTGCGTGAGCGAGGGATTGTCGGATTGAGCATTGAGCATTGACTCATTGAGGGGCGGGGAGCCCGCCTCGTTTCAATGAGTCAATGCTCAATGCTCAATCAGACAATGATCGTCAGTCTCTACGGACGATTTCGCCGTCGAGCCCGTGTGCCTCGAGCAGATAGTAGAGACCCCTCCGCGAGATGCCGAGCATGCGCGCCGCCTTGAGCTTGTTGCCCTCGCAGGCCGTGAGCGCGGCGCAGATCGTGCGGAACTCGGCCTCACGGAGCGTCGGGACGGGCTCGCCGATCTCCTTCCAGACGGGCTTGCCGGTCGCGATCTCGCGGCGCCGGATGCGCCTCTCGGCGGGCGGGAGCTCGCCCACGGAGACGAGCGTCTCGATCGTGTTCTTGAGCTCGCGGACGTTGCCCGGCCAGTCGCGCGCGAGGAGGCGCGCGACGACGGCCCGCGTGAGCACGTCGTCGGCGCGGTCCTCGTCCTTGCCGAGCGCCTCGAGCACGAAGTGGCGGGCGAGGAGCGGGATGTCGTCGCGGCGCTCGCGGAGCGGCGGGAGCACGATCGTGAGGGCGTTCAGCCGGTAGAAGAGGTCGTCGCGGAAGGAGCCCGAGGCGACGAGGTCCTCGAGGTCCTCGTTCGTCGCCGAGATGAGGCGCACGTCCACCTTGTGGTCCTCGTCGCTGCCGAGGGGGCGGACGACGCCGTCCTCGATGACGCGGAGGAGCGTGCCCTGCACCTTGGGCGAGGCGCTCCCGATCTCGTCGAGGAAGAGCGTGCCGCCGTGGGCGCTCCGGAAGAGCCCCTTCGAGGCCTGCGCGGCGCCCGTGAAGGCGCCGGCCGCGTGGCCGAAGAGCTCGGACTCGAGCACGTCCTCGGCCATGGCCGCGCAGTTCACGGCGACGAAGGGCTTCGTCTTCCGGTCGCTGTTCTCGTGGATCGTCCGGGCGACGGCCTCCTTGCCGGTGCCGCTCTCGCCGCGGATGAGGACGCGGAGCGGGCGGGCGGCCGCCTTCTCGCAGAGCTCGAGGACGCGGATCATGCCCGGAGTCTTGCCGACGAGGCGGGGCGCGGCGAAGCGGCGGCGGAGGCGCTCGGCGTCGCGGACCCACTCCTCGATCTGCGCGGCGTGCTTGGCGCGCTCGGCGTCGCTGCGGCGCGAGCGGTAGATGAGGCCCGCGGCTCCGCGCGCGAAGTCGCCCGCGAGGAGCTCGGACGCCTTCGAGAAGCCGCCCTCGCTCTCCTTGCGGTCGAGGACGACGACGCCGAGAGGCTCACGGCGGAAGCGGATCGGCGCGGCGCAGACCGCCTTGAGCGCGAGCTTCCGGGCGCTCTTGCTCGAGGCGAAGCGGGGGTCCTCGGCGGGCCTCGTCGCGACGACGGTGCGGCCCTCCTCGGCCGCCGTCTTCACCATGGTCTGCGAGACCTCGACGTGGGGGAGGACGAGGTCCGAGCCCTTCTTGTCGCGCGCGACGCGGACCTTGTAGCCGTCGGTCGTCTTGAGGAGGACGAAGCCGCGGTCGGCGTCCGTCGCCGCGACGAGCTCGTCGAGGAACCCGGCGAGGACGGAGTCGACCGTCGCCTCGGGGTCGGCCTCGTAGAGCTTCTCGAGCATGCGGTAGACGCGGGCTCGACCGACTCTCTGCGAGGCGAGGAGGGCGTGGTGCTCCTTGGTCTTGCGTTCCTTCGAGACACGGTCCGCCTTGCGGGCGCGCGCCGCCTCGAGGGCGGTCTCGGCGCGCGCGCGCTCGGCGGGGTCGTCGCCGAGGACGGCGACGGCGTCCTTCAAGACGCGCTCGGCTTCGCCCGGGTCGCCCGCCCGCAGCTCCGCGAGGCCGAGCTGGAGGCGCATGGCTCCGAGCGAGCCCGGGACGTGGGCGGCGGCCGTCTCCTCGGCGGCGCGCCAGTGGGCGAGCTCGAGTCCGGTGTCGGCGAGGGCGCGCGCCGCGTGGGCCGCGAGGACGTGGAGCGCGAGCGACTCGCTCGGCCCCGGTCCGGCCTCGAGAGCCTTCTCGGCCTTTCGGAGGGCCTGGATCTCCTTGCCGCTCTCGAGCAGCTCGCGGAGCGACGAGGCCGAGGGCGGCGGCTCGACGGTCGCGGTGGCGCGCCCCTTCTTCGAGGCCACGGCTCAGGTGCGAGGACGGGCGGCGGGGGCTTTCTGGACCGAGCCCGTGGTCTTCGGCCCGGGGGCCCTCGTGATCGGCGCCGCGGCCGCCTTGGCGCGCTCCTCGGCGGCGCGCGCCTCGCGGCGCTTCAGGAGCGCGGCGCGGATGAGGAGCTCCTTCACGTCGACCTTGCCGCGGTCGCGCGCCTCGCCGAGGCGCGTCGCGAGCTTCGTCACTTCCTTCTCGAGCTCGTCCACGCGGTCGGCGAGGGCGTCGAGGACGGGCTGCTGCTCGGTCAGCTTGGCGCGGAGCTCGGTCAGCTCCTTCTCGCGCGACTCGAGCTCGGTGCGGCGGGCCTGGAGGCGGGCCTCGATCGTGGACTTCTCGGCCTCGAGGGCCTTCCGCTTGGCGTCGGCCGTGTTGAGGGCCTCGCGCATGCGGGCCCGCTCCTCCTCGAGCGTCCCCGCCATCTCCTCGCGGAGGCGGCGCTCGTTGTCCGACGCCTTGCCGCCGTGCTCGAGAGCGGTCTCGAGGGCGTGCGCGTGCTCGGCCTGCGCCGCGAGGAGAGACTTGTTGAGGGCCTCGCGCGAGGCGCGCTCCTCGGCGACCTCGGCCCGGGCGCGGTCGATCTGGGACTGGAGCTCCTCGCACGCGCGGGCGTGCTTGGCGCGCTCCTCCTCCATGTTCCGGGCGTGCTCGTCGCGGGCGCGCGTCATGGCTTCGCTCTCGCCCGACTCGAGCTTCGCCGTGAGGGTCGTCTTGGCCTCGTGGAGCTCGGAGAGCTCGCGGGCGAAGGCGTCGCGCTCCTTGACCGCCTGCTCGTGGGCGGCGCGGACGTCGGAGAGCTCCCTGGCGCGCGCCTCGGCGTCGTTGGCGGCCCGCTCGAGCTCGGCCGCGGCGGTCCCGAGCTCGGCGGTCGCCGTGGCGAGCTGGCGCCTCAGGTCCTCGGCGCCCTCCTGGGAGGCCTTCGCCTCGGCGATCTTGGCCTCGAGCACCTGCACGCGCTCGGCGAGGACGCCGCGCTCGGCGGCGAGGCCGGCGGCGCGCTCCTCGAGCTCGAAGAGCTGGTGCTCCTTCGAGCGGCGCTCGGTCAGGCGCTCCTTCCGCTCGGCGTCGAGCTTGTCCTCGAGCGCCTCGCGGTCCTCGGCGATCTTGACCGCGTCGCCGACGAGCGAGCCGACCGTCTTGATCGCCTCGGCGATGTCGCCGCCCGCCTGCACCGTCGCGAAGGCGCGGGCGAGCTCGTCGAGCTTCTGACGGAGCGTCTCGACGACCGTCTCGAGGACGTACTTGCGGCCGGCGATGGCGGTCCGCTCGGCGCGGAGGATCCGGTTCTTCGCCCGGAGTGAGCGGATCTCGGCGACGGGGTCGGTCGAGATCGGCGCATCGTCGTCCGGTGCGGCCGCCTCCGTCGGCAGAGCGTCGCGGGGAGTCTCCATCGTTTTATCCCGGCCTTCTCCCGGCCTGCCCAGAGGGTAGCCGCAACCCTTCGATCAGGCCACGGCACTCAATGGGGCGCGGCCCCGAACTCGTCGAAGATCTCCTGGGGAACCATGCGCTTCCACCCCTTCGGCATGCGCCACGCGGGGTCGATCATGCGGGCCTCCTGCCAGTTCGAGCGCACCTTCGTGAAGTTGGCGCGGCCGACCTGGTCGAGGATGTCGTTCATGAGCGCCTCGAGGAACCCGGTCCCGGCGCTCCCGAGCGCGCAGTGCTCGTCGATCTCGCGGGCGCGGTCGAAGTCCTTCCTCGCCGCGGCGCCCGCCTCGTTGAGGATCCGCTCGGCGGCGCGGAAGCCGCGCATGCTCGCCGAGAGCGTGTTCATGCCCATCCAGTAGGCGATCCGCGCCGAGGGCTGGCTCGCCATGAGGTTGTCGTAGCGCTCGACGAAGGGAGCCATCCACATGCGGAACGCCTCGCCGCCGTGGCCGCCGCCGCCGCCTCGTCCTCCCGAGCCGCGAGGACCGCGCGCGAAGATCGCGCGCCAGTGCGCCGTGAGGAGCGCGAGCTCGTTCTCCTCGTCGAGGCGGCCGCCGAGCGCGAGGGCCGTCCGCGCCTCCATGACGGCCTCCTCGGCGTCGGAGTCCTCGGTGGCGCTCGCGGCGAGGACCTGGGCGAGGACGCGGTGGGCCGCGGGCTCCTCGGGGTTCTGCTCGACGGCGCGGCGCGCCGGGAGGACGGCCTGGCGGTCGATGTCCTCCTCGCTCTGGAGGAGCGCCGTGGCGAGCGTGCCGACCGCCTCGGGGGCGCCCGAGGCGGGGAGCGCGTCGACGATGGCGCGGGCGCGCTCGAGCGAGAGGACCCTCGTGTCGAGCTGGAGCTCGAGGAGCGCGAGCTCGACCTCCGGGGCGCCGAGCCGCTTCGCGGCGTCGAGCGCGTCGCGCGCCTCGGCGACCTTGCAGCGGCTCACGAGGAAGCGGGCGCGCTCGCGCGCCACGACCGGGCAGGTCGGGGCGAGCTTGCCGGCCTCGGCGTAGAGGGCCTTCGTCTTGTCCGTCGCCTCGCCGCCGGCCGAGGCGCGGAGCGCGCGCCCGAGCGCCTCGCGCGCCGGCTCCTGGGCCTTGGCGACGATCGCCGCGATCCGCTTCGACACCTGGGGCCCGACGACCTGGGCGAGGACGAAGATGTCGTCGGGGAGCGGGGCCAGGTTCGAGGTCCTGACGGCGTCGAGCGCGTTCGCGCGCGCGAGGCTCTTGAGTCCCGCCGCGTCGGGGATCCAGGCTCGCAAGGCGTGGGCGTCGGCGGTGTCCACCCCGAGCGCGATCGCCGCGTCGAGGTCGGCGACCATGCGCGCGTACTCCTTCGCCCCGAGCTCGGAGACGGCGCGCTGGAACAGGCCCTCGGCCGAGCTCTCGACCTCCTCGCCCGCGTAGAGGACGAAGGCGTCCACGTGCTTCCTCGCCGCATCGGCCTCGGCGCCCGCGCGGAGGTCCGCGAGCGGCTTGTTTTTCCGCGTCAGGGCGGCGAGGGCGAGGTGCGCGTTCGCGTCGTCGGGGGCGATGTTGCCGACGATCCGCGTCAGCGTCTCGGTCGCCTTCATGTCGTTCTGGTCGCGCGTGAAGACGGTCGCGACGAGCCGCAGCGAGGCCTCGTCGCTCCCTCCCGCCGCGTGGTCGCGGGCGTCCGTGGGCGTCGCCGACTGATCGGCCACGGCGCGGCGGAGTGCGGCCCAGTCGGCGAAGGGCGCCTCGGCCTTCGCGAGCTCGCCGAGGAGCGCCTGCGCCCGCGGGACCTCGGCCGTCTTCTTCGCGCCGAGGAGGATGTCGGCGACGATCCTCTTCGCCTCGAGGCCGTCCTTGCCCGGAGCGTCGAGGTTGGCCTCGGCGAGCGCGAGGGCGCGCCTCGGGCGGGCGCGGCGGTGGAGCACCTTCGCCCACGCCACGTCGACCGCCGGGCGCGCGTCGGCGGGGACCTTGCTCGAGAGCTCGCCGATCTCCTTGCCGAGGACCTCGAACGGCTCGCCGACCGCGGCCCGCCGCTCGAGGTCGGCGAGGGCCGCCATGTGCTTCTTGAGCTCATTCGAGCGCGTGGTGCGGACGGCGAGCCAGCCCATGGTCACGGCCGCGAGGATCGCGACGAGGAGGACGCCCGTGAGGGTGAGGACCGTCCGCTTCGTCCGCCAGAAGCGCGCGGCGCGCGACTCGGGGCGCGCCGAGATGGTGCGCCCGGCGAGGTAGCGCTCGAGGTCGGTCGCGAGCTCGGCCGCCGTCGGGTAGCGGTCGGCCGCCTGGCGCGCCATGGCCTTCGCGACGACGGCCTCGATCGCGGGCGGCGTGTTCGGCTCGAGCTCCCGGAGCGGGCGCGCCTCCTCGGTCAGGACGATCGCGGCGAGGTGGGCGACGCTGTCGGCCTGGAAGGGCCGGAAGCCGGAGATGAGCTCGTAGAGGACGACGCCGAGCGCGTAGACGTCGACGCGCGCGTCGACGTTCTTCCGTCCCGTGAGCTGCTCGGGGGCCGAGTAGCTCGGGGTGCCTATGATGTCGCCCGTCCGCGTCACGCCCGTGTCGGCCGCCTGGGCGTCGCGGGCGAGACCGAAGTCCATGATCCGGGGCTCGCCGTTCTTCGCCTCGATGATGATGTTGGCGGGCTTCATGTCGCGGTGGACGATCCCGAGCGCGTGCGCGGCGGCGATCCCCCTCGCGATCTTGGCGACGAGCTGGATCGCGTCGCGGATCGGGAGCTTCCGCTTCTCCTGGAGGACGCTCTTGAGCGTCCTCCCGGGGCAATACTCCATGACGTAGTAGTGGAGCCCGGTCACCTCGCCCACGTCGCACACGCCGACGATCGCCGGGTGCTGGACGCGCGAGGCGAGCGCCGCCTCGCGGCGGAAGCGCTCGACGGCCTCCTTGTCGGCGAGCATGCCGCCCATGAGGACCTTGATCGCGAAGAGGCGCTCGAGCCCGGGGCGCTTCGCGAGGTAGACGATGCCCATGGCGCCGCGGCCGAGCTCGCTCACGACCTCGTAGGGGCCGATCTTCTTCCCGGGCTTCACCTCCTGGTCTTCGGGCGCCGCGACGACGACCGGAGGCGCCGAGGCCGGGACGATCTCGCGCGGGGCGAGCTCGAGGCGGGAGACCGAGCTCCCGCGCCCCATGCCGCGCGGCATGACCTCGGTCGCCTCGGGCCTCATGGGCACGGCGGCGAAGCGGCCCGTCGGCGTCCGGATCAAGCGCTGGAGCCGCTCGTCGCAGGTGTCGCAGCGGTAGCGGGCGAGGGCCGCGAGCGCCTCGTAGGTCCAGGTGCGGCCGCACTTGTTGCAGCGGTAGGTCGAGAGGGCGAGCTCGCGGAGCAGGTCGGACGCGAGACGTGGGTTCAGGAACCCCCCGTCCACGAGGAGTTGACCGAGCGGGCGCGCGGTCCCCGACTCGAGGGCCTCGGCGTGCTTGAGGCGGGCGCGCTCGATGGCATCGTCGTCGAGGAGTCCGCGTTCCACGCAGAGGGTGGCCAGTGCCTTGTCCTGCGCGGTGACCACGAGACCGACTCTACACGTTCGGGCTCCGGCACGCCCGCCTTACTCGGTGCGGCGGAAGACCTTGGTCGCCCCGACCTGGGCCGTCGCGAGGACGAGGATCTCCTCCACGTTCACGTGAGCGGGACGCGTCACGGCGAACTGGACGCACTCCGCCACGTCGCGCGCCGTGAGCGGCGTCACGCCCTGGTAGGGCTTCTTCGCGCGCTCCTTGTCGCCCTTGAAGCGGACGAGCGAGAAGTCCGTCTCGACGAGGCCGGGATCGATCACGCTGACACGAAGACCCGTCCCGTGGAGCTCGTGACGCAGCGCGCGCGAGAGACTGGTGATCGCGGCCTTGGTGGCGCAGTAGACGGCGCCGCCGGCGTAGGGGTCCATGCCGGCGACGGATCCGATCATGACGATGTGGCCTTCCTTGGCGGCGACCATGGCCGGGAGGAAGGCGCGCGTCAGGCGGAGGACGCCCGTCAGGTTCGTGTCGATCGTCTCTTCCCAGTCGGCTTCGTTCCCCTTCTCGATCGGGTCGAGGCCGCGGGCGAGGCCGGCGTTGTTGACGAGGACGTGCACAGGTCCCTGCGCGAGGACCGCTTGGGCGAAGCGGGCGACGCTCGCGTCGTCGGTCACGTCGAGCTCGTGCGTCGTGAGGCGCGCTCCCGGGACCCTCGTCGTGATCTGGCGGGCCGTGGCCTCGAGCCTGTCCTGGCGGCGGGCGCCGAGGACGAGCTCGGCGCCCACTTCGGCGAGGGCTTCCGCGGTCGCGGCGCCGATTCCGGCCGAGGCTCCGGTGACGACCGCGCGCTTCCCGTCGAGTCGCATGTCCACCTCGGGCTTGAACATAGCAGATCGCACCCCCGCGCCGGACGCTGTCGCCGCGAAGACGGTCGCTGTCGCCGCGAAGACAGTCACTGTCGCCGCGGAGACAGGGGCTGTCGCCGCGAAGACAGTCGCTGTCGCCGCGAAGACAGTCGCTGTCGCCGCGGAGACAGGGGCTGTCGCCGCGAAGACAGTCACTGTCGCCGCGGAGACAGGGGCTGTCGCCGCGAAGACAGTC
>Ga0070738_10005163_pt1 | contig 14782 bp, 11 predicted proteins | sample Coa_R2_2_FD_66446 | JGI IMG/M metagenome (GOLD analysis project Ga0070738, IMG submission 66446) | Surface soil microbial communities from Centralia Pennsylvania, which are recovering from an underground coalmine fire - Coalmine... | ecosystem: Environmental > Terrestrial > Soil > Unclassified ...
GTGGGGGGGGCGGTACTGGAGCCGGGGGGAACCCGATGGTCAAATGACTGGCTTCTGGCTCCGGATGCCAGACTCCTAAGTTCGGACTCTTCTCCCCTGTCTCCTTTTGCTTCGCTCTGAATTGCTGCTGTCTGAATCGTAATTGTCGCAGGATTAGCGGCGATGTCTTCGGCTGATCGTCCCAGATTGTGTTTATCCAGCGCGTCGATCGCGTTGCTCAGAATGTTCATAAAGACCTGGTTGAGCTGTCCGGCGTAACATTCCACCAGCGGTAAATTGCCGTACTGCTTGACCACGTCGATCGCCGGATGGGTCGGGCTACCCTTCAATCGGTTCTGCAAGATCAGCAGCGTACTGTCGATTCCGTCGTGGATGTTCACGCGCTTCATGTCTGATTCATCCAGACGCGAGAAGTTGCGGAGGGAAAGGACAATCTCACGAATGCGATCGGCCCCAATGCTCATCGAGTCCAGCATCTTTTGCAGGTCTTTGACGAGGAAATCCAGATCAATTTCTTCGCGATAGGCCCGAATTTCAGCGTCGCGATCGGCATACTTGCGATCGTATAGTTGAATGAGCGTCAGCAAATCCTGCGTGTAGTTTGCAGCGTGGGGTAGATTGCCGTAGATAAAGTTAATGGGATTGTTGATCTCGTGCGCCACGCCAGCCACCAGCTGCCCCAGGCTCGACATTTTTTCGGTTTGAATGAGCTGTGCTTGTGCTTGCTGGAGCGCCTGAAGTGCCTGAGCCGACTTGACGGTTTCCTGCCGCAGGCGACGTTCGTTGACCGTTACCTGCCCCAGCAGGGCGTAAAACGAGATCGTCAGCCGTCCCAGTTCATCCTCACGGCTCATGAGTTCTTCACTTTTGGCACTGGTCTCGGCCAGACGGTTGCACTCATCCATAATGGGCTGCAGACGCTGGTTTAGCCGTCTCACAAACATGGCCACAACAGCACCCAGCACGATCGAGACACCCAGGATGGAACCCAACGCGCCGATCGCTGTAAACCGTACCACTGGCCCCAGCACGACCGATTCGGGCACAACCGCCATCAGGACCCAATCGTTGTTGGGAATTTTCTGGTAGGCCCAATATTCTCGTCGGCCCTGAATATCCTGCCACTGGGTGACCCCTTTGCTCACCCCCGTCTTCAGCTCACTCTGGATCCGCTGCCACAGTTCAGCGTAGTTATTCATCTGGGAGAACTGCTTCAGGTCCGGTACCTTTTGCGGATCGGTCGGGTACACAAACTGGGGATTGGGCGGATAGGCGATTAGCCCACCCTTCGCGCTGACCAGAATAAAGTAGCCAGCGTCGCGCATGACCTGAACCGACAGCTTTTTGCTGAGAAAACTAAGCTCCAAATCCTGGCTTAGGACACCCAGCAATTCGTGCTTACTGCTGTAGAACGGCAGGGAGTAGGCTGTACTCACCAGCATTCTGGGTGGCGTTAGCGTGTCTTCCAGGTAGGGAACCGGCTCTAGCCAGACCGGATGACCGGCGGCGATCGGCTGTGTGAAATAGCTTTCGGTAAAGTTACTGGCCTGCGATTCCCCCCCGCGCGCTGTGATCGAACCATCCTTGGGGTTCCGCACGGCATACGGGTACGCATAGTGCAGCGACGGTAAAATCAGTCGATTAGCGGGTGGTTGCCCAAATCCAAGCCCCGTGCCTAGGGGAGAAGTGGTTAGCGATCGATGCAACAAATCGACGTAAACCGCTTCGCGGCGCTCACCTGACTCATAAAGGGTTTTGACGGCATCAGCCACCAGTTTGGTGGCGTACTCAAACGTGTTGAAATCGCCTTCCAGGTTTTCCGCTTTGACCTGGAGACTGGAGCGCAGTTCCGCTTCCGACTGTCTCGCCAGTTCCCAATAGGTCAAGAATGCCGTGGTGACCAGTCCAACGAGGGAGCCACCAACGACCGAGAGAAAGAGCCGCGACCCAATGGATCGCATCAGGGAAGTCCGCCGTCTGTGGCGCGGTGGAGCCGAGTCCGAAGCGGTGGACTGCATAGATAGATGTTCTCCTGTGAACTTAGACGCATTGAGGCAATGGCAGTGTTGCCAATTCTGGTCAGCCGTACTGAAGTCCCCACCAAAAGACGGCTGACTCTTGCTGATTTCAGTCTAATTGCACCCTTTGAACCGTATCAAACCGACCGCCAGCTAGCGAACCGCGTTGAGTCTAGCCGCACGATCGTAGTAGCAGGCGAGAATTGAGTCCATTCTCGCTTCTCCCTGCGCGATCGCACTCACCTTTTCCATAAATTTACGGTCAATTAAATGTTTCAACGGTTGCTCGACGTGATCAAAGTAGCGCATGGCGTCGGCTGCCTTATGATCCCACTCAGGATAATGATGCAGAATGTCGTCGGGCATGACCCTGGTACGGGTACTACCGTGTTCTGGAAAGCAGTAGAAGGGTTTGTCCAGATTGAAATACCCGTAGTCGTCCGTTAGTTCGTCGCCTGGAAAAATATCGCGGGCCGCCAGCTCAAATTTATACGGCGTCGCGATGCAGCTGGAATTGAAGCTATGGTTCACGTAGCGCGCGATATCCCAGCAAAGGATGTATAAGCCCTGTTCGTCGCGGTAGCTGTATTTGATCAGGCGATCGCGGCGTACCGGGTCGAGATCGTTGACGTAGGATTCTTCAAATTTTTGGTCAAGGTCATCCAGGATCCAGGTGATGGTTCCCTTGGGAATCAATTTTGTTGCAAACACACCGTAACCAATGGATTCATCAATAAACCGAAGCTCTGTGTGTGGATGCATCATTACGGTAGAAAACCCTTAAACTCAAAAATCGGTACGACGGTGGTACTCTCTGCCTGGTCTATGGTCACTGATGGTCTTGGGGCCGCCAACGCAGTCAGTTGTAACCGCACCATGCGCCAGATGCATGACGGCTTTTTCCCCTGACGCGCAAGACTTAACCTCAATTTAATCCATGTCTTTTACATTAATGACCCTAGACGAGAAAGATGAGGCGTTTGGGGACGGAATGATGAAAATGCGTTGAAGTCCAGGCTCACAGTCTAGCGGTGCTCTATCCCCTGACGATGCTCGAAAGCAGACCAGGGCAGAAAGAAGCCAAGTCTATCTGAAATTAATCTGGAGTTCAAAGGTAATTTTACGGAATAAAGGCATTGCCAACGGATGGCCGTCAACAGCAAATCCCCGGTGGCACGAAGGCATCGGGGATCAATAAAACTCCCGCCATACTAGACTAGACTCGCGTTGGGGTATGGCACGGCCCTGATGCCCCAGCTTGCCGTTCGTGACGTCCACGCTCGGAGGAACAGCCAGCCAATCACGCAGCGGGCCTTAGTAGCCTTCTTCCTCGTATTCGGGCGCTTTGGTCTTTTCAGGGATATTGATGCGAGGGGCTTTGTAGGGTTCTGGCTCAGGATCAGACCAGACATCCTCTTTCTCATCTTCGTAACCGTCGTACTCATCTTCCGTGTACGGCTGCGGCTCAGGGCGCGGTTCATAGCGATCGCGCGTACTTGATTTTTCGCTCCAGTTGTCCTCTTCCTCGTCGTCGTATTCGAGGGGCAGTGATCGACGCTGCTGCTGACGAATTTGCCGGGGCTGTGACTCACCCCAGTTGTCATCGTCCCAGCTTTCTTGCACGACGGGTTCTTTTTGCCGTACGGGCGTAGAGATAGGAGTCCGTAAACCCGTACCTAGCTGATTATCGGCCCGAATGGGTGCAATATAGTCATCCTCTTCGTCCCGTTCCCAGGGCGCTCTGCCGATGCCGATGCGTTCCAGAACACCAACCGACAGTTGGAGGAGGCGCTCTTCTGACCCCTCGAACACAATCAGACGATCAGGGCCACTGCTGACAATTTCATCGACGGGCAATTCGTAGGTGCTAACCACCTGGTCGGGAATGAGCGGCAGACCGATCGAGGCCAGGATCAGCGAGGTAACTTTGCCCGTGTCAATATCAAACTTGAAGCCCCGCACCTTGCCCAACAGTTCCCCAGTTTCCGTCACGACTTCGGAGTTGATCAGGCTGCTGTAGGACTCAACGTCGATGTCTTCGATGACATCTTCATTGTCTACCAGGATGACATCCCCAATCTGCCGAATACTGCTGAGGAGCATAGGCTGCGGTGTCCCATAGAGCAGGTTAGGGCGGAGACTGAGCGCCACGACTTCTTGCTGGTCAATGTCGACCCAGAGTTGGCTGACGACACCGAGCTTTTTGCCCGTGTCGCGGGTGATGACCTGCGTACCGAGGAGGTCTGAGCGTTGGCGGATTTCTTCAGATGCCATTATGGGTCGAATCCTGATTCACGAATTCTGATCGTAATCAAATTACTGATCACTATCAAATCATATAGAGGTCAAATCATACAGAGGCACTCTGGGCAGAGACACCTTGGGGCACCAGGTTAATACCCAGGACTTGCGTGTACGCTCCCCGCGCTTGAGTAACCCCAATTGTGCGATCGGCGGACTCAATCATGGGTCGCCGCAAACTGACCACCAAGAACTGAGCCTCTTGCGCCTGCTGTCTGATCATTCTAGCTAATCGCTCTACATTTGCCCCGTCTAAGAACATATCAACTTCATCAAACGCATAGAAGGGCGAGGGACGGTAACGCTGTAGGGCAAAGATAAAGCTGAGCGCTGTCAGCGACTTTTCGCCCCCGGACATGGAGGCAAGCCGCTGGACAGGTTTGCCTTTGGGGTGCGCCACGAGATTGAGGCCACCATTAAATGGATCGTTGGCATCCTCTAGTTGCAGATGTCCGTCGCCATCGGACAGGGTGGCGAAGATGCTCTGAAAGTTTTGATTGACCGCGTCAAATGCTTCCTTAAACGCGCGCTGACGCAGGGTGGTGAAGTTTTCGATGCGCAGCAGCAGCTCGGTGCGCTCCTCTTCCAGGGTGCGGAGTTTTTCGCTCAGTTCTTCGAGGCGGGCCTGCGTGCGATCGTATTCTTCGAGTGCCAGCATGTTGACTGGTTCCATGGCCTGCAGGCGCTTTTGCAGCGATCGCAGTTCGTGCTGCAGTTCCACCAAATCGCGGGTAGCCGTATCGGGAATTTCCGGTAAGGGATCAGGGAGTTCGGGCTGCTGCGCTGCCAGTTGCTCCTGTAGCACGCGCAACTCTTCCCGTCGCGCCTGTTGGGTTTCCTGGAGTTTTTGCTGCTGCCACGTCAATTCTTGCTGCTGGGTCTGCTGTTCGCGGAGCTGGCGTTCGGCGCGATCGCGCGCTTGCTTTTCCAATCCCAGGCGCTGCTCTAACGCGGCCAGTGCTGCCTGCGTTTCGCCAATTTGCTGCTGGAGGGCGGCCTGCTGACTGCTCACCCCGGATTGCTGCTGCATCTGCGTCGTTTGCTGGGTGCGGTACTCCTGCAAGCGATCCTGCCCCTGCTGGATTTTTTCTTGCAGCCGCTGACGCTGGTTGTCCAGGTCTTGCAGCCGCTGCTCGACCGATCGCACCGCCAGTTCGCGCTGGGCTAGTTCAGCTTCCTGTGCCCGCAACGCTGTTTGAATTTGTTGCCATTCGCTGTGAGTCTGGGACTGCTCCAGGTCTGACAGTGCTTGCCGCACGGCCTGTAGCTGCTGCTCCTGCACTGGCAGGGCGGTTTCTAGCGTTTCCAGGCGAGACTGAGCGGTGGTTAATTCCTGGGTGTTTTGGGCCAGTTGCGTTTGAAGCTGGGTGCGGGTAGCAGCAAGATTGTGCAGTTCGGCATTGAGCTGGTCGATTTGAAGCTGGGCCTCGCGATGCTGTTGCCGCGCTTCAGCCAGGGCTTGCGTCCGTTCTTTAGTGAGCTGCGTGGCCCGTTGAATACTTTGCTCACACCGATCGAGGATCTGCTCAATTTCGCGCAGGCGATCGCGCAGGGACAGGACTTCTGCCGACTCTGTGGCTTCGACAGTGCCGAAGTGGATGGATTGCCGATTGCTGGTGCTGCCGCCGGTCATCGCACCGCTGGTTTCCAGCAGTTCGCCGTCCAGCGTGACGATGCGGTATTGCCCCATGTGACGCCGCGCCGCGCTCAGTGTCTCAAACACCACTGTCGTGCCAAAGACATAAGCAAAGATGTTGCGGTAGCAATCGTCGAAGTCCACAAGGTTGAAGGCGTAATCGACGCAACCCGAGAGCGATCGCAGCCCGGTTGCAGACGGCACCCGTCCGGCCTGGATTTTGTTTAAGGGCAGAAACGTTGCCCGTCCGGCCCGCTTTTGCTTCAAGATTTCGATACCAGCTGCCGCGATCGCATCGTCCTCCACAACAAGATGCCCCAGACGTGCGCCAGCCGCCGTCTCCAGTGCTAACTGATAGCGGGGATCAACCCGTCCCAGTTGGGCAACCAGCCCGCACACGCCGGTCATATTCATTTGCAGGATGATCTGAGTGGCGTAAGTGCCCTGTGCTTCCTGAATCGCCTGCGTTTGAGCTTCAAGTTTGTCCAGGCGGCGCTGCTTTTCGCGCTGTTCGTGCAGCAGGCGGGTCTGGGTTTCCTGCTGGATCTGAAGTTCTTGCTCGGCATGCGTGAGCGCTTGAGCGATCGCCTGAATTTGCGCCTGTGTCGCTGACAGACGGGTTTCCATTTCGGCCTTTTGCGTCTGTCGGGCCGCGAATTGCTGTTCCAACGTTTGCAGCGATTGCGTTTGCTCCTGGATCTGGCGCTCTAGCTGGCGGGTGCGCTCCTGGAGCTGCGCCTGCTCTGTGCGTCCGGGTTCCAGCGCTGCTACCAGCGTTTCGATCTGGTGGTGCAGGGCGGTTTGCTCTTGCACCCAGGCTTCGGCACTGGCAGCGGACGCATTGGCGGCCTCACGACTTTGCTCTAAGGTCTGTTTTGCCTGATCCCGCGTTTCCTGAAGGGCCACGATCGCCGATGTCTCGTGGGTGTGCTCCTGGGTCAAACGGTCGATCGCTGTTAAGTGCTCCTGGAGATCCTGCTGGGTTTGCGCCAATTTTGCGGTGACATCGCGATTGGCGGCCTGCAAGTCTTGTTCCTGCCGCTGGAGCTGGCGCAGTTCAGCCTCACGGGTGGCTAACGTTGACTGCAATGCCAACTGTTCGTCCTCACCAAGGGCACGAACGCGGGCATTCAGAGTTTCCAGAGCCGTCGTTGCCTGCTCGATCGCGGTTTTCAGCGTCCCCAGTTGCTGGATGCGTTCCGCCTGTTCGCGATCGCCGCTCTCAATTTGGGTTCGCAATCGCTGAGCGGTTTGCTCTGCCTGCTGATAGCGGATCACAATTTCCCACTGCTCTTTGGTTTGCAGCTCATGCCGGAGTTTTTTGTACTTTTCGGCTTTGATGCGATCCTGAGCAAGGCGATCGCGCTGATCAATCAATTCCTTTTCGACGATGTGATAACGGTCTTCCCGATCTTTCACCGCGTCCAGCTTTTCTTTAGCCTGGTTGATCTTGCGATCAAACGTGGCCACCCCTGCCAACTCATCGATGATCTCCCGACGTTCGCGCGAATTCATGGAGATGATGCGGGTGACATCCCCTTGCAGCACCACGTTGTAGCCTTCGGGATAGACGCGCAGCCGATTTAACTCTTCGTGCAGCTCTGTCAGCGTGCAGGGTTCGCCGTTGATGTAGTAGTTAGACGTGTAAGTGCCCTGCTGGGTCACGCGCAGCTTGCGGGTAACGCTCCATTCCGTGCGAATCGGTCGTGCCCCATTACCGTTTTCTACGTGACCATTCGGTTGCCCGTTTTCTGCATGCCCAGTGCTGGTGGAGGCACCGTTGCCATTTTGGGAACTGTCGTGAATCGAGCCGTCACTGTTTAACTGGCGCTCGATCGCGTCGTCCAGCAGTTCTGGCTCGTCCGAGAGATCAAACGTGACGGTCACGCTGGCTTCGACAGTAGAGCGACCGCGTGTGCTTTGTGTGTGGTTGACCAGATCAGGCAGGCGCTCTGCCCGCATGCCCTTAGACCCGGCCAGTCCGAGGCAAAACAGTAGTGCATCCAGCAGGTTTGACTTGCCAGAACCGTTTGGGCCAGACACCACTGTAAATCCGGGCAGCAACGGAATCGGCGTTGTGCCACCAAAGGACTTAAAGTTGGAGAGTTCCAGACGTTTGATGTACACAGCTTGTCAGCCGTTTGCGATAAAAAGTCAGTGTTCAGTGTAGCTGCTAAGCGATTCTTTGAACGAAATGATCGCAATTCTCTTTTGTTTATAACACTTTTAGAACAAATGTTCTATAGATCTATTTTGCCTTCTGCAACTGAAGTTGGAGTGGTTCTAATAGGGAATTCGGAAGCATCGTCATCCGGTCTTTGCTCTCTTTCCCATCCCGCACGGTAATCTGGCGGTATTCAAAATCCACATCCTTTACTCGTAGTTTGAGTCCTTCTGTCAATCGCAGTCCTGTGCCGTAGAGCAAACTTGCAATGAGAGGATACACCCCATTCAGATAAGCCAAAATCAGTTTAACTTCAGTGCGAGTAAAGACGACGGGTAGCCGTTCTGGGCGTTTGGCTCGTTCAATATCATCAATGTCGGGCAGTTCAATTGCCAGAACTTGGCGATAGAGAAATAACAAGGCACTGAGCGCTACCGTTTGGGTGGATGCTGCTACTTGACGCTCAATCGCGAGGTGCGATAAGTAGGCTCGAATTTCATCCGCACCTATTTCCCTGGGATGACGCTTGCGATGGAACAGGATGAAGTCGCGAATGTAGTGTAAATAGGACTTTTCGGTTTTCAGGCTGAAATGCCTGAGCCGCATGAACTGACGCACTTGGTCAAGCAAACGCGGTGGTTGAGGCTGAGACATTAGTAGACGCTGGATACGATCCTGTAGGAGGGTGTTATCCAGCAAAATTGACGGATAAGATCCGAATAAAGAGTATTAACCATCAAAAGTGATGGATAACACCCCGAAAGTACGGACTTAATCGGCAAAAATGCTGTTTAAGTCCTGGTTATTGGGGTGTGATCTCGCAAAAGTGACGGATAATCCTGGAAAACAGGGTACTTAACCATCAGAGCTGACGGTTAATACATAGTTAGGCAGATGAAAGAGAGCTATTGTTCTATTATCGAAATATGAACGACTTGCAGCAGAATCTAAGGCATTTTCTTGAGAAGAAATCGCTTTACTCATGGGTCAAATTAGACCTGCCTGAGTACACTCATCAGTTTTGCTCTCTGACCCAAATCGAGATGGAGTGTCCTAAATGTAAAAAAAGTAGACCATTCTCTGATAGGCGACCGAGGGGTTCAGGTGCTGGGCAATCTATTCCAAAATTAGAATCTGATATTTATTCGTTTCGGTTTACTTGTGATAGTTGTACTTCAGGCAAGTATGTTTTCTTTGTTGAAGTAGACACAGAAGAAAAAAGAGTCAGAAAAATTGGTCAAAACCCTGCGTGGTCTATCAATCTTGATAAAGATCTTGAAAAGTTTTTGGAAGGCGATTCCGATTTTCTCAAGAAAGCTTTGATTTGTGAGTCTCAAGGTTATGGCATTGCCGCTTTCTCATACTACAGAAGGATTCTAGAAAACTCTATTGGCAAAACTCTTCAAGGTCTTCGCTCTATGTTGGAGCTAAACAATGCTCCTTTGGAAGAAATCGAGAAGATTGACAAAGCATTGAAGGGTATCGTGATGGATGAACGCATAAAAATCGCTAAAGATGCTGTCCCCAATCATCTTCGACCCAATAAAATGAACCCATTGGCGATTATTTATGACACTTTGAGTGCAGGTATTCACAGGCTTTCTGAAGAACAATGCTTAGAAAACTCTCAACATATACGGGTTGCATTATCCTATCTAATCAGAGCATTAACCCAACAGAATGAAGAGCAAAAAGCTTTTCTAGATTCCATGAAAAGTCTTAACGATTTTAACAGTGAATCTGCCTAACCATTCGGGTGCAGCGGATTGACCGAAACCACTTGGGCAGGATGCAAAACCTCGGCAACGGCTGACCAGGAACGTTAGCGGTAGTTGCTGTAGACTTTAACGGACTCAGGACAAACAACTAAATAGATATTCCGATAATTAGGAGAAAAAATGATTATGGAATTCAACCCAAACAACAACGTTGTTAAACTCTGTCTTCAAGGTATGAGCATGGAAGACAAAGGCAAACCTGAAGAAGCAAGTAAACTATTTCTTCAAGCCTGGAACGAAGCGACATACGATTTTGAAAAATTTATTTCAGCTCATTATATAGCCCGACATCAAAACAATGTTTCTGACAAATTAAAATGGCTCGAAACGGCTTTGCAGTTTGCATTAAAAATAAATGACGGCTCTGTCAACAGTGCTTTTCCTTCTCTATATTCAAACATTGCTAAATGCTATGAGGATTTAAGCGATCCTGACGCGGCAAAAAATAATTATGAATTAGCAACCTCGTTTAAGGATAAACCTTCTGACAAAGGCCCCTTTTATCACGGGACGAGAGCAGACTTGCAGATTGGCAATTTGCTGACAGCAGGGGGCAGCTCTAATTACAAACCTGAACTCAAGATGAATCACATTTATTTCACAGCTCTTGTTAATGGGGCGGGACTAGCTGCTGCATTAGCAAAAGGGGATGGACATGAACGTATTTATATCGTTGAACCGACCGGGGGATTTGAAAATGATCCGAATGTTACAGACAAAAAATTTCCGGGCAATCCGACACGCTCATATCGCTCCCAAGCGCCATTAAAGATCGTTGGTGAAGTAACAGATTGGGTGAGACAAACACCTGAGGAACTCCAAAGATGGCGTGAAAAGCTGGCTAACAATAAAGGAGAAATTATCAACTAATTTCTCAGATGCGTATAGCATACTCATAAACCAACGAACCGCTAACAAGCGCGATGCAACGGAACTTTGAAGGCTGCTATGTCGCTGAGTGAGTTTTCTGCATCCGGTGATCGCAAACGTTAGGCAGCCAATCTCCGCGTCAATTACAAACTACAATTGATAAGTCATCTAAGCCAAGATTCTCTGTGGTGCAAAGCTTTCGCCAAGTGCCCAACAAACCAACAAGTGGTTTAATCGAAGTTGCCTCAAACATTTGGACGATCGAGGCGAAAGGATGCGTCTGCTATCGTCCGCCGATGCAACCTCGATATCCCTATCCACATCGCGCGATCGTCATCCGTTTGGATGATAGTAGCCTTTTCGTCATTTCTCCGATTCAACTCACTGCCAGTATCCGAACTGATGTCGATCGACTTGGGTCTGTGAAATACCTCGTTTCACCCAATCACCTACATCACTTGTACCTTGGTGACTGGAGCCAAGCCTATCCCGATGCTAAAGTCTATGCTTCACCTCGACTTACTTCCAAGCGCAAGGACTTAACTTTTTACAAAACGTTGTCTACGGACATCCCAGAACCGGAGTGGGCGGGGCAGATTGATCAATGCCTTTTTGGGTCAGGAAACGGATGGATTGATGAGCTTGTCTTTTTCCATCGCGCTTCCTGCACAGTCATCTTTACTGATTTAGTGATGGACTTCGACCCACTAACTTTCTCACCTTTGTCTCGTTTGACTACTCAATGGAATCAAATGTATCAACATACTCCTCGTGGAGTGCAATTCGGACACATCTTTGATAGAGCGTCTCTACAAAGTGCGCTGAAGACGGTGCGGAGTTGGGAAGCTGAACATGCGATTGTTGCTCATAGCCCGTGGCTATGCGTGGACGGAAAGAAACACGTTGCAGCGTTCTTAGATTCCGCTTTCGACTGGTTGACTCCAAAGCCTGCTCTCATTGAGGGGACGATGGCTGTGGCAAGGCTTTTAACGCTTTTATTGGTTATCCTGCCTGTTCACGCACTAATAGTGTTGGCTGCTGATATTGTCTACCCACAGCTCATGAAACAGGATGAAAATAGGTAAAGTTCTTCTATGCACATCTTACTTACACAGCCCGCCTAATAATCCGCTTGCACACCGACCGTATAAGGAACAGGCGATCGCAACGCTGAATCGCTTAGATCAAGTCTTGGCAACTCAGCCTTTTATTGCAGGCGATCGCTTTACGGTGGCAGATATTACGGCGCTGGCTGGGTTGGCGTTTGGTGGGGCTTGTCAAATTACGATCCCCGAAACCGCTACTCATCTGCAAGTTTGGCACGATCGCATGCAGCAACGACCCAGTTTTAGTGCGTAGTAGCCATTGATTTGTTGAGGGAGAAGAGCGCAATGGAACTCAATGCTGACTTTACAAAACGAGCGGTGGTGCATGGGGCGGCGATACCTTGGCAAGCATCGCCCATACCGGGTGTGGAAAGGAAGATGCTTGATCGCATCGGAGATGAAGTGGCGCGGGCAACGACGATCGTGCGCTATGCCCCCCATAGCCAGTTCTCTCCCCATACCCATGGTGGTGGCGAAGAATTTTTGGTGTTAGCAGGTGTGTTTCAGGATGAGCATGGGGATTATCCCGCCGGCACCTATGTTCGAAATCCACCCACATCTCACCATACGCCCGGTTCAGCCAGCGGTTGCACCATTCTGGTCAAACTCTGGCAATTTGACCCAGACGATCGCACTCAGGTAACGCTTAACACCACACAACAGAACTATATGCCTGATGTGACGCGGCTGGGTGTGAGCACGCTGCCGTTGTTTACCGACGCTCGCGAAACAGTGCAACTGGAACAATGGGAGGCGAATGCATCCATCGCTTTACTTACGCCACATGGGTTAGAAATTTTTGTGATTCAAGGTAGCTTTCGTGAAAGCGGTGAGGTCTTTCAGCCCTACTCCTGGTTACGGCTGCCGCCGGATTCCCGGCTGCTGGCGAACGCTGGCCCGGAAGGATGCCAAATTTGGCTGAAGCAGTTGCGATCAAGCACTTCTCGCTGCAATTTCCCGCGATGATCATCAGCCTATTCAAGCTATTCACGCAGTCGAACAACGCCCATGCACACCAACCACCGAAAGATTATTTACTGAAGAAGGATATCGGCAGCGCGTAATGGGCAACATTAGCTGGCCTCGTTTACGGGTGTTGAGGGTGGTTGAAGAGTAATTTGTGGTTGATCGTTTTATCACCTGAGTCAACAAGTTGAACTAACGAACCCGGAGATGAGATGTTCTTTTAATCAACACCTTTTATCGTACTCAACACCTCTGTATTAGCCCGTTCTGCCGATTGAAGTGCCCCTTCCATATAACTTCCGCCCTCCTGTACTAGAGAGGATTTGAAAGTTGTTGCGGGTTGAAAGAAGGCAGAGGATTGTGACTATTGCAGCACAAACCGAATTGTCTCTATCTAGGCGACATTAATTTGGCACCACCAGTTCAACGACAGCAAGTTGTTACGGCGACATTAGCTTGGCACTGATAACACTAATCTGTGACCAACGACAGCTAATTAGTCACTGTACATAATAAGGGCGAACGACGGGAGTCGAACCCGCGAGTGGAGGAACCACAATCCTCAGAAGGCATGAACGTAGTACCAGTGCTTTAGTCAGTCAAACTCAGTCTGGGTGGGAAATTGGAATACGTTGAAACATAGTGAAACATGTTGAAATATGCCAAAATATGACTCGATTTCCTGCACAATTCCTGCACAATGGGCACTGACACAGAGAGTAAGGTTGCTGAAATAAACAAACGTCTCAAAGCCAATAAGTACGGGGTTTCTCTCTGGTTGAGAGGGGATAAGCTCTCTCTCCGAGCAAAACTACCGCCAAAACCGGGTAAAGACTCAACCCAATGGGTAAATCAAACCATTGCTCTTGACATCCGAGCTAATCCAGCAGGGCTGAAACGAGCGGAAGCGGAAGCCAAAAAGCTTAGTAGTGCGATCGCACTTAAAGAATTTAGGTGGGCTGACTACCTAAAATCAGGTGCTGAATCGGGATTGACGGTTGGAGAATTGATACAAGCGTTTGAAAAAGATTACTTCAGCCGCAATAAAAGAGATGCCAAAACAGAAACAACTTGGAGGACTGAATATGCCTTAGTCTTTCGGAAGTTACCTGCTGATCAAGAGATCAGCGCATCTCTTTTACTCGACAAGGTGGAAAAGACCAATCCGGATAGTCGAACCAGGAAACGCTACTGTATGGTGCTTGGTGCACTTGCCAAGTTTGCGGGTTTGGAATTAGATCTTTCTGGTTTGGCAGGGGATTACTCACCCAGCAAAGTTACACCTCGCAATCTGCCAAGCGATGCCGACATCCAAGAATGGTATGGGCGCATAGAAAACCCTCAATGGCGCTATGTATTTGCACTCATGGCTACTTATGGGTTGCGAAATCACGAAGTCTTTCATTTGGATTTGGAGAGCCTTAAACACTCCCATATCCTTACTGTCAACGATGGTAAGACAGGAAGGCGTAGGGTTTGGGCTTGTTACCCCGAATGGTACGAAATGTGGGATCTGGCACACACAGAATTACCATTGGTCACTGGTAAAGACAACTCAGCTTTGGGTGGACGAGTGACCAATGCATTAAAACGGTATGGCTTTCTGAAGCCGTACAACTTGCGTCATGCTTGGGCTGTGCGAACACTCGAATTTGGACTACCAACTGAACTTGCAGCAGCGCAGATGGGGCACTCGCATCTTGTCCACACTCAGACCTACCACCATTGGATCACTGATGCTACCCATCAACGTGCTTATGACATCGCTATGAACCGACCAGATAGACCCAAACCACCTGGTATTTAGCCAACCACGCAACCCTTTTATTTTTCTCTCGTCACTTTTAATATTTCCTCAGTGTTTGGTCACACTTTTCCTAGAACATGTCGGCATTGTCGGCATTTGGTTGAAAGTCCTATCCTGACTGGGTTTGAGTATGTCG
>Ga0070738_10005166_pt1 | contig 14773 bp, 11 predicted proteins | sample Coa_R2_2_FD_66446 | JGI IMG/M metagenome (GOLD analysis project Ga0070738, IMG submission 66446) | Surface soil microbial communities from Centralia Pennsylvania, which are recovering from an underground coalmine fire - Coalmine... | ecosystem: Environmental > Terrestrial > Soil > Unclassified ...
AGGCCGAGCAGATCATGCGTGAGCGGTGGCGCAAAGGTGATACGATCCGCGCTATCGTAAAAGAAGTGCGCCGTGGTGGCCCTACGGCTACGCCGGTGGTCGTTCTTTCACGTTCCGATCCTCGCTTCCTCGAGCGTTTGATGGAGATCGAAATTCCTGAAATTTATGACGGCATCATCCTTATCAAGGGGGTTGCTCGTGAGCCAGGTGAACGTGCGAAAGTTGCAGTAGAAACGACCGATGATCGTGTCGATCCGGTCGGTGCATGCGTCGGTATGAAGGGCGTTCGAATTCACTCTATCGTACGTGAATTAGCGAACGAGAATATTGATATTATACCCTGGTCACCGGACCCGGTCCAATTTTTGGGCAGAGCGCTTTCGCCGGCTAAGTTGCTGGAAGTCGAGCTGAACGAGGAAAATAAGACAGCAACTGTTCTTGTCAGTGACGATCAGGTATCGCTCGCAATCGGTAAGCAAGGGCAGAACGTTCGGCTCGCTTCACGGTTGACCGGCTATCAGATCAATCTTGTCAAAGAAGCGCGCGATGAAGAAGATATTGAGCTCATCGACTTCCGCGAAGAGATCGGTCTCGATCTATATACAGAGCTTATCCGTGCTCGTATTGATACCGCAAAGGAATTCCTTTCGGCGCCTCGAGAAGCATTGCTTCGCATTCCCGGTATGACTACCGATCGGCTCGAGCAGATCCGTCAATTACTGGAGCGTGAGTTTGCTCAGGCGGATGAATTGCTGGAAAGCACGGCCGAGAAAGCCGGTGTATCGCTTACGACGTTACGCCCTGGCCAAACGGCCGATAGACTTGGGCAAGATGGTGCCGAGGTTCAAGAAGTTGAAGAAACGGCAGTTTCAGAGGAAGCTATGGCTTCATCGGATGCTGCCCAGCATAGTGAAAACAATGGCTAAGACAGTACAAAGATGAGCCGGCATGGTCGAGCCGGTTGGTCGCGGAGCCTCAGGACGCTTGATCGAGGAAATCCGCTCACTGTCGAGATGGGTTAGCTCATTCTAACTCTGGGGTAGTAACATCCCCGCGATGAATGGGCTAACGGTTTCGACCATTCATCGCAGAGCGTAAGGCTCGGAGCGCGTGTGCGTTTTGCGAGCGAACGCTTAAAGGAGTATAATGACAGAAACCGACACGATGATGGCTTCGGCGGATAGTTCGTCCGGAGCAAAAAAAATAACGGTCCGTAACCTTGCGACCGAGATTAACGTCTCGCATGAGACGCTGATTGAGTTTCTCCAAAAGAAGGGATTTAAATCCGTTAAGTCGATCATGTCGAAAGTCGAGCCGGAAGCGCTCGATCTCGTCATGAAGCAATTCGGCAAGGAAAAAGATGTTGCCGAAAAACGGCAGAAAAAGGTTGCCGCCTTTAAGGAAAAGCGGGCAAAGAACCGTGAAGAGTTCTTAGAAGATCATCCCGAGCTTCGGGCCGAAGAGCAAAAGCCTGCCGAAGTTCCAGCAGCGCCGTTAGCGGGTGCTCCTGTACCGGAGCCCGTGGAAATTCCAGTCTTCACTGAAGAGCCGGAGCTTGTTCCGTTGGAAGTTGACCTTGCGGCCGCAGCCGTTGCACCGGTTGAGGTTGAACCTGTTGCTCCGGTTGAAGAGCCTCCGGTCGAGCAAGAGGAGCCGGTTGTCGAACAACCTATCGTCGCGGAAGAACCGCCAGTAGAGCAAGCTCCTCCAAGTGCTCCCGCCGAGGTGATTCCTCAGGGTGGAACAGAGAACGACCACGAAGGCCCGGCTGGTCTTCGCCGTAAACGCCGTCGCCGCACTACGATCGCCACAGGCGAGCCAGTCGATCTACGTGTTTCACTACCTGGTCTTAAGATCAAGGGCAAGATCGATCTCGAGCCTTTAAAGCCAGCGGGTGGTGGCGGAGAGACGCGCCAACAAGGCGGCGGTGATGGTAAGCTTAAAAATAGAATTCAAGGCCTGGTGGCGAAGCATGATCGGACGCCAAAGCCACCGGGCGAAGCCGGTCCGGAGCTTCGTAGAAAGCGTGGTTCTAAAGAACGAGTAGTCGATGCCAAGGAAGTTAAGGATGCCGTTCGCAGGACGTTAGCGGGCATTGAAGAGTCGGGTACGATGGCTCGACGTGCAAAGGCACGCCGTCAGCGTCGAACTGAACGTGCGGAGGAGGCTGAGCGCCGGACAGCAGAGGAAGTCGAGCGCGAGAAATCGGTTATCCGCGCGACGGAATTCCTTACTGCGAATGAACTTGCCAACCTGATGAATGTCAATGTTGGTGACATTATCTCTAAGTGCATTGCCCTGGGGCTTATGGTCTCGATCAATCAGCGCCTCGAGAAAGATACGATCCAATTGGTGGCCGACGAATTCGGCTACGCTGTTGAATTCCAGGAAGAATTCACTACCGACGCCCTTGAAGATGAACCGGATGATCCCGAGACTCTTCAGTCGCGTGCGCCGGTCGTTACGATCATGGGTCATGTCGACCATGGTAAAACATCGCTTCTCGACTACATACGAAAGACAAATGTGGTCTCTGGTGAATCCGGAGGTATTACCCAGCACATTGGTGCCTATGAAGTGAAGACTGCTGAAGGGCGTAGGATCACATTCTTAGATACACCGGGCCACGAAGCGTTTACAGCGATGCGTGCTCGCGGTGCTCAGGTGACGGACATTGTCGTAGTTGTTATTGCAGCCGATGATAACGTTATGCCACAGACTTGGGAAGCTATTGCTCACGCGCAGGCTGCCGGTGTACCGATCATCATTGCATTAAACAAAGTCGATCGCCCCGAAGCAAATCCGGATCGTGTTCGTCAACAGCTTGCCGATCGCAACATTCTCGTGGAAGAATGGGGTGGTAAGTATGGCTGTGTCGAAGTTTCTGCTAAAACAGGAAAGAATATCGACACCCTGCTTGAGCGTATTGCCCTTGAAGCTGAAATTCTCGATCTGAAGGCCAATGCGGATCGTATGGCTCGTGGAGTCATCATCGAGGCTGAGGTCGATCGTGGCCGAGGTATTCAGGCAACAGTTCTTGTGCAAAAAGGCACCTTGCGTCTTGGAGATCCATTCCTGGCAGGCGTATACTCCGGTCGCGTTCGTGCAATGTTCGACGAGCGAGGGAATAAGGTTGACGAGGCTGGACTATCGGCACCAGTGCAAATACTTGGGTTTGACGGTATTCCGCAAGCAGGTGACCAATTTATTGTCCTGGAATCGGATTCGCAAGCGAAGGAAATTTCAACACGCCGACAACAATTAAAGCGCGAACAAGACTTTAAGCAGGTCCGCTTTATCACCCTCGATGATATCAGTGCTCAGATCAAGTTGGGTGGCGTGCAGCATCTTCGACTCATTCTTAAAGGTGACGTGGATGGCTCTGTCGAAGCTCTTGCTGACGCCTTGCTCCGACTTTCGACACCGGAGGTTCAGGTCGAAATGGTGCATCGTGCCGTTGGAGCGATCACTGAGAATGATGTAAGTCTTGCAGCGGCATCTGGCGCTATCATTCTCGGTTTCCACGTTCGTCCGAACCTCGATGCACGTAAGTTGGCAGCATTAGAGCATGTGGAAATCAGACTTTACAGCGTTATTTACGACTGTATTAACGATGTCCGGGATGCATTGGAAGGTTTGCTGGCTCCAGAAGAGAAAGAAGAGGTTACGGCCACGGTCGAGGTACGAGAGACGTTCAAAGTGCCAAAGATCGGTACGATCGCTGGCTGCTATGTGCAGGACGGTAAGATCGTTCGTAATAATAAAGTACGTCTCCTTCGAGATGGTATCGAGGTGTTTAATGGCGGACTTGCATCGCTACGCCGCTTCAAGGATGACGTTCGCGAAGTGGACTCTGGCTACGAGTGCGGTATCGGCTTGGAAAACTTCAACGACCTCAAAGTTGGAGACGTGATCGAAGCCTATAAGATCGTCGAGGTCAAGCGCAAGTTGGAGAAAGCGACTCCGGCACGGTAGTAGCAACTGATTGTCCTTCAGAAGGAGCATCCATGTCAATTCGAACAGAGCGTGTGGCCGGCGAAGTACAACAAGCGTTGGCCCACGCATTTCAAACAGACTTCAGCGATCTCACCGATGGTCTTATTACGGTGACAAAAGTGCGCATGGCGCCCGATCTTAGGAGCGGACGCGTCTACATCAGTTTATTGGGTGGCTCGCAGCGTGCTGAAATGGTGCTGGAACGTGTGAAGGCAGAGACACCACATCTACGTGCTTCAGTCGCTAAACAGGTTCGGCTTCGATTTGTCCCGGAGCTTTATTTCTATTTCGATGACACGCAGGAGGAAGTCGCTCGCGTGGAGGAGATATTCCGGAAGATTGGCACGGAGCGGGGAAGCCATGATGCTTCTTCTGATAATTCTCTCTAATGGTTATTAATCCTTGAGTGAGATAGATACGCCGGTCATTGTAGGTCGTGAAGCAGCCCTTGCTAATCCCTCTGCTTTTGCAGCATCTATTGCAAGCGAAGACGGTGCGCTCGTCCTCATTGATAAGCCTTACGGTGTTACATCGTTCGACATTGTAAATCGACTTCGCAAGTCTGTCAGTCTTGTAACGGGTATTCGCCGCGTTAAATGTGGTCATGCGGGGACGCTTGATCCGTTAGCTACCGGTCTTCTCATTTTAGGCACACGTCGAAAAACGAGAGCTCTCGCATCGCTTGTTGGATTAGAAAAGACCTACGATCTTCGAATGCGGTTTGGTGTAACATCGCCGAGCTACGACCTTGAACGGCCGATAGAGATCGTTGGTGGCGGAGAGCACCTAACAGAAGAGATCGTTCGAGCAGCGATCGAAGCCTTGCCGGGGGAGCATTCACAAGTACCTCCAGTGTTTAGTGCTATCAAGCAACGAGGCAAGCCGGTTTATAAGCTGGCTCGTGCCGGAGAAGAGCCAACACTACAATCCCGTACTATTTTTGTACATAAAGTGGAGATAGTGTCGATCGATCTTCCGCATGTTTCCTTTCGAGTTCGAGTATCGAAGGGAACATACATTCGCAGTCTGGTTCGTGATCTTGCAGCTTCGTTAGGGACTGGCGGCCTTTTAGTCGATCTTCGACGTGAGTCTGTTGGTAATTGGAGCATTAGCGATGCGCTTTCCGTGGAGGAGGCGGTCAACCTGACTAAGCATATAGCTACCGAATTTCAAGCCGTACAATAACGAAATTGAAAGTAACCTGGGGATTAGAGAACGCAACGTTCAATCCAAAAACTGCCACTACACTTGGTAGTTACGATGGTATTCATTTGGGACATAAGCAAATCCTTTCACGCCTTCGGGACCGAAAGAAGGAATTAAATCTTGAACGGACTCTTCTTATTACATTTCATCCTCACCCGCAAGAAGTACTACGCAAGAATAATACAAGCGTCGAACTTCTTACAACGATCGATGAGCGGCTGGAATTGATCGAAAAGGAAGGGATTGACGAAACCCTTGTAATCAAATTTACTCGAGAATTTTCTCAAACCTCCTATCTCGATTTTTTTAACGATACGATCATCAAAGCTCTCGGTACAAAGGCTATGGTCGTCGGATTTAATCATGCCTTCGGGCGTAATAGGGAGGGGGATGCAGATCGTCTCAAGACGCTTGCACCCGAACTCGGTGTCACGATTGAGGAAGTTCAGCCAGTATCTATTGATGGTATATCATTAAGCTCCAGCAAAATACGACTTGCGCTTAAAGCTGGAGATATTGCCAATGCGAATAAATGGCTTGGACGACCATATTCATTTACGGGTAATGTCGTACATGGGGATGCTCTTGGACGTACGCTTGGATATCCTACTGCTAATCTGGAGTTAGACCCTTCGAAGCTTGTCCCGGCAGATGGTGTTTATGCTGCTACAGCTACCGTAAATGGACGTCATTATAGGTCTGCCCTTAGTATCGGTAATAAGCCGACCACTCACACGGACGGTGATAGAGTGATCGAAGCGTTATTGATCGATTTCGAAGGTGAGCTATATGGAAAGAACATAACGGTTGAATGTCTGCAGTATTTGCGGCCGCAGGAGAAGTTTGCTTCGCTTGAAGAGTTGAAATTAGCTATTGCACGGGATCTCGAAGCAGTTCGTCTTTCAAAGCTCAGCAATAAAGGCTGATGTTTTTTAGCTCGGCAGTTGTCCTAATTGCCGGACCGGTTGTGTCAATGTAATGTGCGAAGCACTTGTGCTGTCTTTTTCTCACATAACGATCCATTATGTCCAGCTCGAAAGTCACCTTATTTCTTATAACTGCTCTTTTATTAGTTATTGTCAAAAACGCTTATTCGCTGCCACGTTTTGCTTTACGAGGTGGAGAAGTGACGTGTAACGGGTGCCATCTCGATCCAACCGGCGGCCGCATTCGGACTCAAGGAGGAGACAACTTTGCAATGAATCGGCTTGCAATGTGGTCGGTCCATACGGATAGCACTCATCCCTCTCGATTCAGTGCAAATATCGGCGAAGGCATTCGATTAGGAGTCGATCTTAGAAGTCAGTATCTCTATTTCTCCGATTACCAAACATTCCCTTCGAATTATGCAACGCTTGGGCATACTCGTGCGGACACAACAGTAAGGGCAAACGGCGCTCTTGAAATGGCGTTGCCAATATACATTAGCGCTCAGTTATCGCAGGCCGTTCAGGCGTTTGTAAAAGTAGATCCCATCACTTCCGATGAAACATCAAACTCGTGGGAAGGGTATGCGATCGTTCACGTCGTGCATCCATCGGGTGAATTTTTCGCGTCCGGTTCGACCATAACGGATGCTTATCTTAAAGCCGGTGCATTTTTTCCTGCGTTTGGTATCCGTTTCGACGACCACACAGTCTACACGCGTGGGGGTAATGCTTCACTTTCGGGCTTTGGTCCTGCCGGTTTGTTCTGGCAACCAGATTACAAAGATGAGGGCTTTGAACTGGGCCTCGAATTATTCGATCACGCTTTTATTACCGCTGATTTCCTCAATGGTAATGAAGGAGAGCAATCCAACATTTTTAAGCAGGATCCTTTTGGTCCACATGCTATCTCCATTCGAGGTGTTGTCAATACTGGTCCGCTGATGGACCGATTACTTTCAGCAGAGATTGGAGGCTCGCTCTACCTTCATACCGTAGAACATCTCTCGAACGGACAAGTAAACATTTTTCCCCCGATCCCAGGTGATTCTCTGGCGAGGACGATGCTTGCCGGCATACATGGGGGTCTCCACATTGGGCCGCTTAGCATACTTGCAGAAGCGGACTTCGGACATTTTATCTATCATACTTTGGTGCGAAATCCATCTTCACCTAATCCATCGCATTATACAGATACTGCCCATGCCTTAGCGATCGAAACGGCATGGGATGTCACTAAGGGTCTTACTGCTATTGTTCGATTCGATAACTACAATGAGGAGAATGCTGACGGTACGAAAACGAACATAAAGACCCGGTTCATGGTTGGAGCGCAATGGTTTCCGGTCCGTTTTCTGGAAATTAGACCGGAGTTTCGAATCGCTCGAGGAACAGCCCCGGCGCCTGAGGATCCGACTCTGCTAAATGATCATACAGAAACAACGACCCTGCTTCAGACCCACATATTTTTTTAAGCTTGTCTCAATCGAAAACACTGCGAGTTGAATGGAACGGTGAACCTATTGAGGTATCAACATCGGATTCCACAATAACGGAAATTGCTCCCGGTCATTTTGCCGTCTCTGCTAATTCTGAGCAATTAGAGGTATTTGTACTTCCCGATGGCAGGTTGAGTGATGGGCAGTCCCTAGATGGAATTTCTATTAAGATGGAGAGCGAGCGCGAACGCATTATTCGCGAGCGTTTTCAGACCAGTGCTCGTTCGGGAACGGTTCAAACCGGTGGACATGTCGTAAAGGCGCCCATGCCCGGGCTGGTGCGAGCCATCAAGGTAAGCGCTGGCGATCTTGTCGAACGGACATCTACGTTACTCGTCCTGGAAGCCATGAAAATGGAAAATAATATCCTTGCGGGAGCTAATGGCCGTATCGAACGAGTACTTGTCGAAGAGGGAAGTTCCGTAGAAAAAAATGCACGGCTCGTCGAGATCGTGCTCGAATAACGTTTGCCCACGTTCATGCGTGTAACTGTAAGTGTAGCCGGACGCTTTCATGCGTTTCATTTGGTCGAACAGCTATTTCAGCGGGGCCATTTGCAGCGCTTTATTACGAGCACACTGAATGCAGATCGTCTTCCCAATCGTCGTTTGCCTGAGAGCATTAGAACGAATGCTGATTTCCTAAAACGAGTAATTGAAATTCCGCTTCCCGAGTATCTTGGATATGCCATTCGAAAATTACCGTTTCCAGACTCTCAGGCGCTCTCCTTTTTTATAAAAGATAATCAATACGATCGAAAGGCAGCCACTCATATTCCGAATAGTGATCTATTCGTTGGGTGGGCCGGTCAATCACTCTTCCAATTGCGGGAGGCCAAAGCACGTGGAGCAAAGACGATCATCGAACGTGGCTCGACCCATATCGCCGAGCAATTTCGCTTAATAGAAGAAGAGCGCAAGAAATTTGGCGTCGCTTCGCCAGTTCGTTCTCGCTGGGAGCGCCTTATCGAAGAAAAGCAGATTAAGGAATACCATGAAACTGATTACATCATGGTCCCAAGCGAATTCGCTCGACAAAGTTTTCTGGCTCGTGGATTTGCTCCGGACAAAATTTTACAGGTTCGTTATGGTGTGGACTTAAGTCTTTTCTCGCCACCGAAAGAGAAGGTAAAGTCCGATATTCCCACGTTCTTGTTTGTCGGTGCGATCGGATTCCAAAAAGGAATTCCATACTTATTGGAAGCAATTCGCTTATTAAGAAGCAAAGGATATAAATTCAGATTCAAACTGATCGGGCGTTTTGAACTCGATTTTAAGTCATGGATCGATAGAAGCGACCTTCGATCGCAGATTGACGAGCACATCCCCTTTGTTTCTAATAGTGAATTGGCGTCTCACTTTTACAATGCAGATGCTTTGACGCTTTCCTCGGTGCAGGAAGGGCTGGCACTGGTAATTGCCGAAGCAATGGCTTGTGGTCTACCGATCATCGCAACTGAGAATACCGGTGCTCGCGAATTTATTGGCACGAGCGATTCTGGCATTATTGTTCGCGCCGGGGATCAGGAAGCTTTGGCTTCGGCAATGCAGATATTCCTTAATGACCGAGAAGAAGCCCAAAGGAGAGGCCGATTAGCTGCCGAACAGGCAAGAACGTTCGAGTGGGCGACGTACGGGGACGAGATCGAGCAGGCGTATTTAGGCATTGTTGCCAGGTCGAAAGAAATAAAAAGCGGCGATGAAGAAATAGCTTCATTTTATAACGAGTACTGGGATCGCGAACATGGATGGACACCTACCCATTCATTTACAACGCAACAGCTCGACCTACATTTCAAAAATACATTTGCCTCAGGCGACTCTGTACTCGATGTCGGGTGCGGCGATGCCTCGAATTACCAAGCATGGTTGGTGAATCAAGTACGCGATCTCAAAGCGCTCGATATTAGCTCTCTTGGTATCGAACGAGCTAAACAAATGGGCATCGACGCAACTCAGCACGATCTTTCGAAGACATTTCCGTATTCTTCCAATAGTTTTGAAGGAGCCGTCTGTATTGAAGTACTTGAGCATCTGTATGATCCGAAATTTACGGTCAGCGAGATCTTTCGTGTCTTAAAACCGGGGGGACTTTTGGTTGCCAGCGTTCCAAACAATGGTTACTTTCGAGAGCGATTAAAAGCGTTCACGAAAGCGGAGATGTCGACCTCCATTTCAGATTTTTCGAATGAGTGGAAAGGAGCACACATACGCTTCTATAGTCTCAAGTCGTTTACGAGGATGCTCGATGTTTGCGGATTCGAAATAGAGAGCGTTCAGTCGAACGGTGATGGTTCCATCTTTGATGGTCTCGACGCCTTTGGCGGATATTCGATGCAGCATGCTTCGTCGTTCTTAAGAAGGAAATTACCTCGCCCGATGAAGCTGGCGATGCTTGAAAATATATGGCCCTCACTTTTTGCTCCTCATATTATCGTGCGTGCGCGTAAGCCGAAGGAGGTGAGACCGTGAAGGTCTTGATCTCCGGCTCATTTTGGCATGGCTCTTTGGAAGAGAGCTATGCGCGAGCTTTTGAAAGCCTTGGCTGGAATGTTATTCGGTTTGATTGGGAAGAATTTGCGCGCGCCCATCCGCTCGCAAAAATGGCTTTTGCTGATAAAATATTGCGGTCAAAGATCGCAGACCGAGTGGGCAAGTGGTTCGTAGCGACTATTCAAGATAGTAAGCCTGATCTTGTTTTTGTTGTTAAAGGCAAAACAGTTGGCGCTAATGCCTTGGAAGAAGCTAAAAAGATATTAGGCGACAGACTACTCATTAACTTTAATCCTGACAGTCCGTGGGATAGAGCAAACCGCTCGCAAAGACTGCTGGAAAGTATTCCAATCTATGACACGCACTTTACATGGAACAAGAATTTAATTCCAGTATTTCACTCTGCTGGAGGGAAAGCGGTTCACTATCTACCATTTGGGTACGATCCAACTTTACATTATCCGACAGAGAGAATAGCGACTCCTCACTATGACGCCACTTTTGTTGGAACGTACTCCGAAGAGCGCGATCAGCTTTTGGGACGGCTTAAGAACCTGAATATTGCTATTGTGGGTAATGGTTGGGAACGCGCTCGTTCAGTGCCGGAAAAATGGATTCTTAGCAAAGCGGTATATGGGAAAGATGCTCTAACAATATTAGCACAATCTAATTCTGCAATAAACATACTTCGACCGCAGAACACTGGCAGTCATAACATGCGGACATTTGAAATTCCCGCCGCTGCAATCCCAATGATCTCAACACGCTCTGAAGAACAATTGCAGTGGTTTAAAGAGGGGCAAGAAGCCGAATATTATACTTCGGCAGAGGAATTATCAGAAAAAATAGAAGCGATACGAGACGATGCTGATCGTGCTCGGTTGATAGCGCAAAACGCGTACGAGAGAGTTCGTGAAGAGACCTACGAAAAGCGAGCGCGTACCATGCTGAATATTTTAGGATTGAAGGGATGAATATCCTCTACGTCGGGCATACCTATACGATTCGCGCCAATCAGGCGAAGATCGTTGCGCTTGCACGCCAGCCCGGCGTTGAGATCACACTCGTCACACCACAGGGATGGCGAGGGCCCTTATACAATAATAAAACCGACACGTTTGACCGTGCGGAAGCCCCAAATGTTACCCACCGTATAATCCCCGCTTTTTTGCTTGGCAAGGAAGGCGCTTACTTTTATAATCCTTCTATTTTTTCTTTAATAGCTACGTTAAAACCTGATATCGTGCATGTCGAGCAAGGTGCTTATGCAGTATCGTTTACACAAATATTGTTGGCTGTTAAGTTGTTTTCACGTCGCTCCAAAGCACTCTTTTTTACTTGGTGGAATTTACCATATCGACCGAGAGGCATAAAGCGAATCCTGGAATCATTCAACCTTAAAAACTCCGATGCCGCAATAGCGGGTAATTCTGCAGCTAAAGAGATTTTGAAAGAACATGGATTCCAAAAGCCCATCTCGATACTGCCGCAGTTGGGGGTTGATGTAAGCGTTTACCAACCTATATCGAATTTCTCTGCAGAACGTCCATTTACGATCGGATATGCTGGCCGGATTACTACAGAAAAAGGAGTTCTTGACCTGGTAAGAGCCTCGGCTCAACTCTCCAGGACCAATGAAGTTTCTCTATACTTTGTAGGTGGAGGCGAAGCGCTCGAAGATGCAAAACGGGAAGCCGCCCATTATGGGGTTCCTCTTCGACATTCCGAAGCTGTTCGTAATGAGCAGCTTGTTCCTCATTTCGATGAAATGGATGTTCTTGTTCTTCCGAGCCGGTCCACGCCGGAGTGGGTCGAGCAGTTCGGCCATATCCTTATTGAAGCGATGGCGTGCGGCGTGCCTGTCGTTGGATCGTCGTCTGGCGAGATACCGAATGTTATTGGCGATGCAGGGCTTATCTTCGAAGAAGGGAATATTGATGATCTTGCACTCAAATTGGGTTCTCTCATTGATACGAGAGAACGGGTGAGACTGAGAGCAGCCGGTCTCGAACGCGTCAAAAAGCACTTTACACACGAGAAAATAGCTGAGGCTCAGGTTCGAATATATAGAGAGCTTCTCGGATTACAGCGTGAATCAGTAAGCGACTATATAGATTCTGCAATTCGACAAACGGAGGTACATAGCGCATGAATGATATTCTCGCTATCGGGATACTGCTGGTTCTTATTGGTCTTATTTCCAAAACGGCGCGTCCTTATACTATTCTCTGGTCCTTTGCAACGCCGGTCTTTTACATTCTCTTTGGTTTTAAAAGCTTTTATATTAACCTCGGTTTTACGGAGGTAGAGCTTTTCAGCGGCGTATTGCCGATGGTGGTCTGTATTATGACGTGGCAAAAGCTGAGCTCGACGGAGAAACGCCGTGCATGGAAATACTCGCCAAAACTATGGTGGCTATTTCTGGCCTATTATTTTGTCTCCCTCGGTTGGTCCGAAAATCTTTCGACGGGCATTCGCACTGTTCTGGAGATTGCGTTTCCATCGTTCCTCTATCTTATTGCATTTAATGTCATTCAGAATGACTTCCATATAGATCGATACTTCAAGTGGATGATGGCGATCAATCTCACAGTTGCAGTCTTTGATCTATATAACGCGTATACCGGCTGGTCAGTGATCAAGGGCGCCGGCTCGATGACCGAGGGGGTCATCGGCTACCGTACTGTCACTGCATATTTTTATGTGACGATGTCCACCATTCTAATGATGAGGATGATGGAGAAATTCGAATGGAAATTGTTAGCAGTTTATGCGATCGATGTGGTGTTACTACTGCTTGCCGGTAGCCGTACACCGACGTTTGTATTCATCGCGGGCTCCCTGGTTGCAATTTTCTATCGACGCAATCTTCAATTTACAGCTATAGGGACGATCGTCATCGCGCTTCTGATCGGAATTTTATGGGTGCTTCCGACAAAATCAAAATTTTTCAATTCGGATGACACCTTAAACATGCGTGATAGCGGCCGTAGCTTTTTCCAAAAATACTTTGAGGATAAAGCCGACCAAGGGCCGCTATGGGGATACGGTGCCGGCGGCACAGAAGTATATGCCAAATGGCTCACCGAGCATATCACGATGGTCGGGGCGCCGCACAATGAATATCTTCGAATACGGTTCGATGGAGGAAGGATTGGGCTAATTCTACTATACATCGGTCTTGCAGACATATTCATCCGAGGGCTTTTGTGGGGGCGGGGAATGAAGGAGTACTTCCCGTTCAAGGCGATCCTTATCATGACTCCGATCATGTTCGCTGTGAGTTGTACAAGCGATAATACATTCTTTTACTTTTATGTTTTCACGCAGTACTTGTTCGTGTTTATGGGGTTCGGTGCACGGCTCGCGTACGAAGAACGAGTGAATAGAGGACAGGAACAGCTTGTCCTTCCAGAGGAAGATGTTACCGTGATCCAGGAAGAAATGAATTTAGCAGCAGCTATTTGATCTATGCGCGTTCCGTTTCTCGACCTTAAAATTCAGTACGATTCCATACGCAGTGAGATAGCAGAGGCCGTCACCCGGGTACTCGATTCGACCCAATATATTCTCGGCCCTGAAGTCACGAGATTTGAGGATGATTTTGCTCGTGAGCATGATGCTGCTCACTGCATTGCCACCAACAACGGCACATCTGCACTCCATTTAGCATTGTGGGCTCTGGGCATTAAAAAAGGTGATGAGGTTATTCTTCCGGTTAACACCTTTATTGCCACAGCTGAGGCAGTGCTGCTGGCAGGCGCTACTCCGATCTTTGTGGATCACGATGAATATTATGGTATCGATCCGGAAGACGTGGAACGGCGAATAACACGGAGGACTCGTGCGATCCTGCCGGTCCATTTATATGGCCAACCCGCACAAATGGATGCGATTGCGGCAATTGCATCTCGTCACGGGTTATTGATCGTCGAAGATGCCGCCCAAGCTCATCTTGCTTCGCTCCATGGAAAATCGGTGGGAAATTGGGGAGCGGCTACATGTTTTAGTTTTTATCCAGGTAAGAATCTTGGGGCCTATGGGGAGGGAGGCGCGGTTATTACCAATGACGTGGATTTAGCCACACGAATGCGCCGGTTGCGCGACCATGGTTCAGAGCATAAATATACGCACGTGGTTGCAGGACATAATTATCGCCTGGAGGCCCTACAAGGAGCTATTCTAAGTACGAAGTTACCTCATCTTCGTAAATGGACAGACCAACGCCGTGCAAATGCCGAGTGCTACAATTCGCTCGTGAAGGCTTTACCTCAGGTCAGCGTTCCACGTGTGCGTGAGCACGCAAAGCATGTCTATCATTTGTATGTTATTCAGGCGAATGATCGGGATGCGCTTAAGCGATATTTGGAAGAAAAGGAGATTGGGGTAGGATTGCACTATCCGACTCCGCTTCACATGCAGCCGTGCTTTGCTTCTCTGGGATACAAAGAAGGGGCGTTCCCGCGCGCTGAAAAAGCTGCCAAACGGATATTATCTTTGCCAATGTATCCCGAGTTGTCCGAAGAACAAATAGAATTTGTGTCTAAATCAATAGAGACGTTTTATCAGTAACGTTCGAGTATTCGTCCGATGATCTTCGCTGCAACTATCAGGCGCCATGGCTGGCCAAAAGTGACTTTGCTGATCCTCGACT
>Ga0070738_10005173_pt1 | contig 14758 bp, 12 predicted proteins | sample Coa_R2_2_FD_66446 | JGI IMG/M metagenome (GOLD analysis project Ga0070738, IMG submission 66446) | Surface soil microbial communities from Centralia Pennsylvania, which are recovering from an underground coalmine fire - Coalmine... | ecosystem: Environmental > Terrestrial > Soil > Unclassified ...
ACACGCCTGTGCCGTTGATCACGCTGGCGGGTGGGATGATTGGCGCGTTGGGCGGCTATTTTATGGAGTGGTACTCGATGGCCAAACTCTATCCCCTGAATGTGGGGGGGCGGCCCCACAACAGTTGGCCCAACTTCATTCCAATCACCTTCGAGCTCACCATCCTTGTCGCGGCGGCTTCAGCATTCGTTGCGATGCTGGTCTTGAATCGGTTGCCTCAGCCGCACCATCCTGTTTTTAACGTCCCCGAATTCCGGCGCGCCTCCATTGATCGTTTCTTCCTTTGTATCGAAGTCGAAGATCCCAAGTTCGAGCGCGACGCCACAGCCAGGTTTCTCACCAGCCTCAAGCCTTCTGCGGTGATGGAGGTGGAAGATGATTAGTTTGAGGAGAACCGTTGTGAAGCTCAGAAGCAAGGCGCGCAAGGAAATTGCCGGACTTGCCCGTTCCGGAGCCTGCTTGCGTTTGACCCTGGCGGCAACCATTGCCCTGTCCGCAACCGCATGCCGCCGCGACATGTTCCACCAGCCGTACAGCCGACCCTTGGAGAAAAGCGATTTCTTCCGCGACAACGAAATGGGATCGCGACCGTTGGTCGCCCACACCGTCGCCCGCGGCCATCTGGACGCGGATAGCGCATTTTACCGGGGAAAGATCGGCACGAATCTCGTTGATGCTTTTCCGATGGCTGTAACACGCGAGACCCTGGAGCGTGGGCGCGAACGATTCGAGATATATTGCGCCCCCTGCCATGGGCGAACAGGGGAGGGCAACGGCCTGATCGTGCAGCGCGGTTATCCCGCTCCGCCGTCCTATCACATTGACCGACTCCGCAATGCCCCTGTCGGCCATTTCTATGACGTGATGACGCAGGGCTATGGCGTGATGTACTCCTACGCGCAGCGGGTCGAACCGATGGATCGTTGGGCCATCGCGGCTTATATCCGTGTGCTGCAGCAAAGCCACAATTCGACTCTTGCCGACGTTCCAGCCGACCAACGCGCGGCTCTAGAAAGGCCGAAATGAATTCGCGGCCACCTGAGAATCCATGGCTCGCGTTATGAACCAACCGGCGTTGTGCAAACTCGCTAAACTCCAACGGATTGTCCTTGGGGTCGGTCTGGTCGCTCTTGCGCTGACCGCGGTGGGCGCCTTCCTGAACCGGACTCAATTCTTTTTCTCATATTTGTACGGGTACTTGTTTTGGCTGGGGCTTTCGCTCGGTTGTTTCCTGGTGACCATGATTCATCAACTGGTTGGCGGACGCTGGGGATATCCGACGCGGCGTGTCCTGGAAGCCGGATTTTTGGTCCTGCCCTTGATGCTAGTGTTGTTCATCCCGATTTTCTTTGGCTTGAGCGATCTTTATCCCTGGGCGCGGCCCTCGGAGGTTGCCGTGGAGAAGGTGCTGCAGGAGCGCCATGCGTACCAGAACGGAATGTGGTTCGTCGTGCGTTCGGTGTTGTTCCTGGTGATTTGGACCTGGATGGCGTTTTGCCTGCGCAAATGGTCACTGCAGCAGGACACGACAGACGATCCCGAGCCGACGCGCAAAGCCAGGATTCTCAGCGGGCCGGGTATTGTCGTGTACGGCTTGCTTGGGACGCTGGCGTACGTTGATTGGGTGATGTCGCTCGAGAAGCAGTGGTACTCGACCATGTTTGCCGTCATCATCATCATCGGCCAAATCCTGGTTGCCTACGCGTTCAGTGTTGTGGCTCTTGCGCTGCTCCAGAATTACGAGCCGCTCTCGGGCGTGGTCACCAAGACCCATTATCACCACCTGGGCAACCTCTTGCTGGCGTTCGTCCTGTTCTGGACCTACGTCTCTTTCGGGCAGTTGCTAATCGTTTATTCAGGAGACATTCCAGCGGAACTGAAATGGTATTTGAACCGCATCGCAGGCAATTGGAAATGGGTGATCGCCGCCCTCGCGTTATTTCATTTCTTTATCCCATTTTTTTTGCTGCTGTTTCGCGGCATCAAACGCCAGGTTCTTCCACTGTCGATTCTGGCGGCGGTTCTCTTCGTGCTGCACATCGTGCAGACCTATTGGCTCATCCTGCCCGCTTTGCATCCACACGGAATCGCAGTTAGCTGGATGGATTTCACCTCCCCGATTGGAATCGGGGGGTTGTGGATGGCCTTTTTCCTTTCGCGCCTGCGAGCGGCGCCTTTGCTCCTGCTCAAGGATCCCGGGCTCCAGTTTGCGTTCAAGTATGGCCACTAACACGAGCTCAGTTCCTCAAGGGAGACAGCAACCCGGCGTCGATTCGTACGAACCGCGCGACGTCAGCGTGCCCTGGATCTTCGGCATCGTGCTGTTCCTGGTCTGTTGTGGAATTGTGATTGAATTGGTATTTAGCGGAGTCATCCATCACCTCGTCCGCACCGAGGCGCCGGTTGATGCCTGGCGTCCCGTGGCCCGGCCGCAGCGCGCTTCTCCTCCGCCAACTTTCCCGAAACTCCAAATTTCACCAGCGGTGGACCTCCAGGCCTTTCGCGAGAAGGAAGATCAGTTACTCACGACTTACGGTTGGATCAATCAATCCTCGGGAATCGTCCGGGTGCCGATTGAACGGGCAATGGACATTGTGCTCCAGAAAGGATTGCCGACCATGACGAATCGCAGTAGCGGAGGAGGCTTATCTCCCGCTCAGCTTGAGGAACAGCGCGCCGCGCAATGGAGGAACGGAACGCGTGAATGAGTTGAGAAATTGTACCCGAATGTCTGGGGTAATCTTCCGCGCGACCGTATGTGCCGCCCTGTTTGCCTCATTTTTTCTGGTCCAGGCGCAGGAGAGGCCTGCCGGGGCACTTTCCGACTCGGACCTTGCTCGAATTGAGTTTGAGCAACGATTAGGCGCGCAGGTTTCCGGTGACTTGGAATTCACGGACGAATCGGGCAGGGCGACCCGGTTGGCGGAGTATTACGGGAACAAACCCATTATCGTCGTTCCTGGTTATTACGGCTGCCCGATGCTTTGCACAATGGTCTTGAACGGACTGGTCGAGGCGATGCAGGACATGAAATGGCGCCCGGGCAAAGACTTTGAGATTCTGAGTGTCAGCATCAACCCGGATGAAACGCCTGCCCTGGCTGCTGCCAAAAAGCGGAGCTACATAAAGCGATACGGACGCGAGGGCGCCGCCGAAGGATGGCATTTCCTGACGGGCAAAACTCCGGCGATTCGCGCACTAACCGAGACGATCGGATTCGATTATCGTTTTGATCCTGCCTCGGGACAATACGCCCACCCCAGTGGCGTGGTGATTCTCACCCCCAAAGGCAAGGTCACTCATTACCTCCTGGGGGTGCAGTTCTCATCGCGCGACCTGTATTCCAGCCTGAAAGCCGCCGCGGCCGGGGAAGTCGGTTCGCCGGTCCAAAAACTGCTCCTCCTCTGCTTTCATTACAATCCCGTCACGGGGCGCTACAGCCCGACCATCCTGGGTATGCTCCGGATGATGAGCGCGGCAACCGTTCTGGGGGTTTGCGCTCTCATCGGGAACTCGCTCCGCAAGCCTCGCGCGCCATGACTTTTCCCATCAATCCAGTAGCCGCTTCAAAGATCGCGCGGGAAACGGATTACCTCTATTGGGGGTTGCTCATCCTGAGCGCCGTGATCATCGTAATCGTTTTCGGTCCTATCATTTATTTTTTGATCCGCTATCGCGAGGGAAAGCCCGCCGATCGAACGCCCGTTCGTCTGCCACAAAACACGATCGAGATCACCTGGACCCTTATTCCGATGTTCGTCATGACAGGTTTTTACGTCTGGGGAGCCCGGCAATACTTCACAATCGAACGGCCTCCCCCTGCCGCGATGGAGATCAGCGTTGTCGGCAAGCAGTGGATGTGGAAGATCCAGCACCCGGAAGGCAACCGCGAGATTAACGAATTGCACGTGCCTGTGGGCCGAATCGTCAAGCTGATGATGACGTCCCAGGATGTGATCCACAGTTTCTTCCTGCCTGAATTCAGGATCAAACAGGACGTTGTGCCCGGCCGCTACTCGACGGAATGGTTCAAGGCTGATCGGATAGGGACCTATCACCTGTTTTGTTCCGAGTTTTGCGGCACGATGCACTCCGGGATGGTTGGGCGCGTCGTGGTGATGAGCCCCGCGGCGTACGAAGAGTGGTTGAGCAAAGGCCAGCCCGGGAGCACGCTGGTCCAGTCAGGCGAACAACTGTTCCGCGAATTGGGCTGTAGTGGCTGTCATTCCGGCAGTTCAGTCGTGAGGGCGCCTCCATTGGAAGGCCTTTACAACAAGCCCGTGCCTTTGACCAGCGGCGAGGTTGTTACCGCTGATGAAGCGTACCTGCGCGATTCGATTTTATTCCCGGCAAAACAAATCGTCGGGGGCTACACCAACGACATGCCTTCGTTCCAGGGCCGGATCAACGAGGAACAACTCCTGCAGGTGATCGCCTATCTCAAGAGCCTTGGCACCGTGCCCCCGGGCCTGCGCAAAACACTGGAGGATTCACGATGAATAATGCCGCTAGCGCCGTTCCGGTCGCGAGCGCGCCACCCTTGAAACGCTCCAACACTTACCTGGTCGAGGGAGGTCAAACGCTCGCGTCCTGGCTGCTGACCACCGATCACAAGCGGATCGGATTGCTCTACCTGTTTTCGATTCTGTTCTACTTTACCATCGCCGCGGTCGCCGCCGCCCTCATGCGGTTGGAACTGATCACCCCTCCCGGCGACGTGGTCAGTTCGGAAACTTACAATAAGCTGTTCACGATTCACGGCACATTGATGGTTTGGTTCTTTCTAATCCCGTCCATCCCGGCGGTGCTCGGCAATTTTGTCATCCCCATGATGCTCGGCGCCAAGGATGTGGCCTTTCCGAAACTCAATTTGCTGAGCTGGTATTTGTTCAACCTCGGCGGCCTGTTGGCGACCTACGCGGTGGCATTCGGCGGCGTGGACACGGGTTGGACCTTCTATACTCCGTACAGCAGCACTTACTCGAATTCCAACGTGATCACCATGGCCGCTGGAATTTTCATTGCTGGTTTTGGCACGATCCTAACCGGGCTGAACTTTATCATTACAGTGCACAAGTTGCGCGCCCCCGGCCTCACGTGGTTCCGGTTGCCTTTGTTCATCTGGTCGCTGTACTCGACGAGCGTCATCATGGTTCTGGCCACGCCCGTGCTTGCGATGACTCTCGCGTTGATGGCGCTGGAACGGATTTGGGGGCTTGGCGTCTTCGATCCCAAACTCGGCGGAGATCCGGTCCTGTTTCAACACTTGTTCTGGTTCTATTCGCATCCGGCCGTTTACATCATGATCCTTCCGGGGATGGGCGTGGTGAGCGAACTGGTGACCTGCTTTTCGCGAAAACCCATTTTCGGTTATCACTTCGTGGCGGGCGCCAGCGTGGCCATCGCCATCCTGGGTTTTCTGGTCTGGGGACATCACATGTTCGTCAGCGGCCAATCTGTTTTTGCGGGGCTGGTCTTCTCGTTTCTCAGTTATATGGTCGCCGTTCCGTCCGCGATCAAAGTGTTCAATTGGACCATGACCATGCACCGGGGCTCCATTTCATTGGCCACCCCCATGTTGTATGCTCTTGGTTTTATTGGACTGTTCACCATCGGCGGCCTGACCGGCCTGTTTCTAGCCGCGCTCGGCTTTGATGTTCACGTAACCGATACCTACTTCGTCGTCGCCCATTTCCATTACATCATGGTGGGGGGAATGGTGACTGCCTTCATGGGAGGGCTGCATTATTGGTGGCCCAAGATCACCGGGCGGCTGTACCCTGAAAAGCTTGGCCAGCTCGCCGCTCTGATCATGTACATCGGGTTCAACCTGACGTTCTTCCCCCAGTTCGTCGTCGGTTACCTGGGGATGCCGCGCCGCTATCACGCCTATGCGCCGGAGTTCCAGGTTTACAATGTGCTTTCGAGCGCCGGCGCCTCGATTCTTGGCGTCGGATACCTGCTGCCCCTGATTTACTTTTTGTGGTCGGTTAAATACGGCAAACGCGCCCCGGACAATCCCTGGAACGCAACCGGACTGGAATGGCAAACGCCCTCGCCTCCTCCCAAGCACAACTTCGAGAATATTCCGCGCGTCGACAAAATGCCCTACGACTATTCTCCGGAAGCTGAAGAAAGGATGGTCCATGGCTGAGGCGCGCAGCGACCTGGCGGAGCAATTCGTCGAGATGCCTCAGCAGCGCGAGGCGTCAGTGCTTGGGATGTGGACTTTCCTGTCGACCGAGATCCTTTTCTTCGGCGCGATGTTCATGGCCTACATCACTTATCGCACAATTTATCCGGGTGCCTTCGCCGAGGCCAGCAAACACACGATCGTGCTTTATGGAACGCTCAACACAGCGATTCTCCTGACGAGCAGCCTGACGATGGTCCTGGCCGTCCATGCCGCGCAGGAGAACCGTTCGAACTGGGTGGTCCGCCACCTGCTCTTTACCATTTTGCTGGCCGTGGCTTTTCTGGTGATCAAAGGCTTGGAATATCACCAGGATCTCTCGGAACACCTTTGGCCTGGGCCGCACTTCAAACCAGGCTTGCCGCCGCAGGCCCAGATTTTCTGGTTCTTATATTGGTCAATGACCGGGCTGCATGCGCTGCACGTCACGGTCGGGATTGGTTTGCTTTCGGTCATGACTTGGATGGCGCGGCGGGGCAGGTTCTCGGCCCTGTATTATAACCCCCTGGACGTGGCGGCGTTGTATTGGCATTTCGTTGATGTCGTGTGGATCTTCCTTTACCCGCTGCTTTACTTGATCAATCGCTCATCATGAGTTCGCCCGTCATTCCAAGGAAAATTTTCATCCGGGTCTGGGTCGCACTACTGGCTTTGCTGGCTCTGACCTGGGTACTGGCACAGCTGAATCTCGGCCGGTTCAACGCTGTGGCGGCCCTGACCATCGCCGTGCTCAAAATGCTCCTGGTCCTGCTTTATTTTATGCACGTGCGCTACAGCTCGCGCCTGACCTGGATCTTCGTCGCCGCGGGGTTTATTTGGCTACTGATCATGGCTGACCTGACCTTAAGTGACTATCTCAGCCGTGGAATCGTTCCGGGCTTCCCTGACCGGTCCTGGGAACACGGGGCCTGGCCAAGACGCGACAGCCCGTAGTCAACGATCCGCTGATTTGGCCTTTTTTGGCGAACTGCCGCGGCCACCCCCAAAGATCTTTTTATCGGCTGAAAATTTTCCAGGGCCTGAAACGAACAGAGCAACAAACCCTGCCAGGTAAATGAACGCCAGTTCACCGCTGTGGGACCCGCTTAACGAGCGCTGATGGATCATAAAAAAGGCCACCCCCAGGTTGATCATCAAAACCGCGGCCGCAAATCGCGTCAGTAGCCCGCAAGCCACCAGGAGCGCCGCGACCACCTCGGCGAATACAACCAGGGCGAGGCTCGCCGTGTGCCCGATCTTGAGCGGGTCTGAAAAACCGGACGCCATCGAATCGAATCCTTTGAGTTTGGAAAGACCGTGATTCAGCATTATCGTAAGCCCCAGCCACAACCGCAGCACGAGCAAGCCCAGGCTGGTTAAAGTGGAATCGTTTCCGGGCGCAAATATTTTCGAGAACATATCAAAATCCAAGAGCCAATCTTCGCGGCAAAGGTAGCCTGCCGCAGCATTGCCGCAACAGACAATTCATTGTCGCCGCCGCCGCTCGTTCCAACGCCATTTTTACACTTGAAGCTAAATCATGGACATCCGAGTTGACGATTTGAAGGGGCCGGAAATCGCCGCCCTGCTGACCGAACATCTCCAGTGCATGGCGCGCATCTCTCCTCCGGAAAGCCGCCACGCCCTCAATCTCGAACAATTGCGCCGGCCCGAAATTACCTTTTGGACGGTTTGGGATGGACCGCACCTGGCCGGATGCGGCGCGCTCAAACAAATTGATCCGGCCCATGGTGAAGTGAAATCGATGCGAACTGCAGCGACTTACTTGAGGAAGGGTGTCGCCAGTTTACTGCTGAATCATATCATGTCCGAAGCGCGGCGGCGCGGTTACCGCCGCTTGAGCCTGGAAACCGGTTCAATGTCCTATTTCCAGCCCGCCCACCGCCTTTACCTTAAAGCCGGCTTCAAGGAATGCGAGCCGTTCACCGGCTACAAGCTCGATCCCAATAGCAGATTCTTTACGCGAGAAATCTGATTTGCGTCTGCCACCGTTCCACCGGCGGCACTAGGAGTCCAGCTACCTGTTCACCGGTTTTCAGCGTGAGGCCCAAACCTCAAATTGACTGTCCGGGGGTGCTCCTCGTGTGAGGCTGTAGATTTCGACTGCGTTGGTCAGAATTACAAACTGTCCGGACCCGAGCTGCCCCTGGCTGGACTGGCGCGCCATCTCCGCACTTAGGTCAACGCCGGCGTTTCCGTCGGGCAATTGGATAACGGCTGTCCCAAAATTTGTCGGATAAAAGAAGTTGCTGGAGGCTGGCATTCCCAGTTGCCACGGCGGCCTCAGCGTCGCACTGCCCGGCAAGTTAGTCAGCATGAGTGTTCCGACCAGCGTGCCTCTGGCCCGATTCAATTGCCAGGTCAATGCATAACTCAGTAGCGAGTTCACGTTTACGAAACTGTTCGTGGTTACCCCGCGAAAGCCCCAATTGACCATCGCCGTGGCATTGGCCGTTATGCTGACATTCCATGGGTTGTTCGTTGCACCGGATTGGACGGGTACCTGAACCAAGCCGGATGGAAGAGAGCTCGTGTCCAGTTGCAACAAGTAATTTCCCGGAACATTCGTGAAGCCGTACGTGCCGGTGCCGTCTGTGGTGGTTTCGGCAACGATCACTTGGTTGGACTGCAGGAGCAGTCGTACCCCTCGTAACGGCTCCCCCGCATCCGGCAAGCCGTTCGTGTTGAAATCCTGAAAAATAGTTCCGGTGACCTGGCCCATCGGCGGCGGAGTAAAGCCCCAATTTACGGTTGATACGCCATCGGGTGTCAGGACCACATTCCAGGGATTATTGGTCGCTCCCGATTGGACCGGCACCAACAGCAGACCCGGGGGCACGGAGGTGGTATCGAGGCGCAAAGAGTAAGTACCGGGCACGTTCGTTAGGGAGTAGCGGCCGGTGCTGTCCGTGGTTGCCTGCGCGACGGTTACCTGATTGGACTGCAAGAGCAACACCGCACCAGATATTCCTTCACCGGGATCAGGTGCTCCATTGCCATTGACGTCTCGGAAAATCGTGCCGTTCAACTGGGCGGTGACTTGTTGCCCCTGCCCCCGCAAACCAGACATCGTGATGACTGTGGTCGAAGCGGGGTCAGCATCATGCTGAGTCAGGGCGAAGGTTCCGAGTTGATGCTGCGCCTCGGAGATCATCACGCGGACGCTCGCGCCATCTCCCGGTTGCAAATTGCCAAAGGAAAAGCCAAGGGACATTGCGACGTCGTTCAACGCGGTAGCCGGCACAGAGTTCGAATTATCCAGCGTCCCAAGATAGAGGTTGCGAACCAAAGTTCCTGTTTGAAATCCCGGCTCGTCGATTTGCCATTGGAATGGCGCGGGATCGGATCCTCCAGCTCCAGGACTGCCTTGGACGGTGCCATATTCGTTGAACAGAGTATTGATTGCCGCGTCAATTTCGGCGTCCAAGAGGACGAAGAAGCGCACATCGTTGAATGTCGCGCCGCTGTTGTTAGTGAGGCTATAAGTCAGAACGATATCGGCGGCATCAGCGGATAGCGCGAAGGAGAATTGGTAGGTCAAGTTGTTAGGGAGCGAGTCGCGTGAAAGTTGGGCGGTACTTCCAAGGAGGCTGCCGTTAAGGTCAAGCCCCTGGATATAAACAAAGGCGTCCAACTGATGCACCTGGCCGCCGGTTCCAATTGTGAAATTTTGCCCGTTCAGATCTCCGCCCTGCCCGCGCGACCCAAACGGTTGTACCGTAATGGCCTGAGCGCCCGCGCAGCCAAACAGGGCGACGACCGCGAGTCCCCAGCTTGAAAACCTGTCCTTCCTCATAGCCATTGCAAACGTCAGAATTGTTTTCCAATAACCGCCCCGGCAACATAGCCGCTGCCGTCAAATGAGACCGTGCCCGGCCCCACAGCCAAGTTCACCTTGTCCGGCATCCATTCGTAACCCCCAAAAACTCCGGCATAAAAGCCTCGGCCCAGGTCCAGGTCGGCCGCGGCAGTGACTCCCAAGCCAAAGCGGGCGTTCAGTGAATTGGCGTGATTGGACCACCGCCCCATGACCGTGCTTGCACCCCCGGCTGTAGTTTGGGTGAACACTTCGTCGCGCGAGACTTCGGCATCCACGAGGTTCAGCGAAACAGACGGGCGCAGGCTCAGCTTTATGCTGGAACTGACCTGGCAGCCTGCTTGCGGGCCAAGGCTGAATTGATACAGGTCCGGGCGTATTTCAAATGAGACGTTGGCCTGCGAAGTCGATAGCAATGCGGACTGCGCAGTAGAACGGGATTGCGGCAGGTTCGGCAGGATTGGGCTGGGAATCACCGGCGGATTATCGAAGGGACCAAGGTAGGTTCCATGGAAGCCGCCGGCCGGAAAGTTCGCGGCCCCGATTCCAGAAGTGTCATATTTATCCGTAATGATGATTTGCCGGACTTCCTCGCGGTACGGCGTCTCCGACGTGCGGCTCTTCGCGCCCCAGATGCCCTGCAAGCCCAGAACAACGTGCAACGACCATGTGGCCGATTTGATGAGCTCGACTCCTCCGCGAAGCTGCAAGCCGGCGCTCAACAAGTCATCTTGGACACCAGTGGACCCGTCGGCCAGAGCGGTGTAGCCCGCAGGTCCTTGCTTTTGAAACGTCAGTGTCTGGGCGGCGGGGTTGTATTGCGCCGCCTGATCGAAGCCCCAATTCCAAGTCGAGTTCGGGTCATTCGGCGGTGTGCGATTTCCCGTGCCTGGGTCAAGTTTAACGTAGCCGTTACTGTAAGAGCGATCGCCATAGCTGGCGAGGCTGCCGATGCCACCGGGCGCGGTTAACGGGCCGGCTGCGCTCGGGTCGTGCAACCCGAGTTGCTGGGCGTACGAAGAGCCGCCGACGCTTACCCTCATCCCCCCACGCACCACTGGCCCCGCTTCCAGCCACCAGTTTTGCGCGAGGGCACTCGAGGCTGTGCACCCGAGGCAGAGAACCGCTAGCCGACGAAGCGCGGGATTCCGGCAAATGCGACGTTTGCGCAGGCGATGCATATCAATCCTTAAAGAACCCGGGTGCTTTCCTTGTTCTTCGGCCCTGTCCATGACCATGGCTATGGACCACCGGTGCCTGATGGCTTGGGCTGTCATTCAAAAAAACGAGGCGGAATCCATGAGCAGAAAATAGAACTGACGTAACGCGATGATATAGTCGTTGCCGATGAGGGAGCGATAGCGCATCGCTTGCAACAGCATTTCTCTGACTTCCTGCAGCACGAACGCTCTGAATTGCGGATCGTTTGCGTAAATAGTCCTCAACTCCTGCAATACCGCCTCCTCGTCGCCCACAATGAGCCGGGCTACCGACCGGGCAGTAAGCTGTTGGGTTTTTATTTCATCGATTGCAATCTCGGTGTCGTCTTGCTCCCCGGTTGGATCTCGGGACCCGAGCGGAGAATTTTTCACGTACCGGTAAAGATTGAAATCACCAGCGTCGAAACCCGAGGGATCTTGGCCGATGAACCGGCCCAACGATGGCGAGTAGTACCGTGCTCGAAAGTAGTACAAACCGGAGTCAGCATCCCACTCGCGGCCCGCAAAGAGGAACCGGTCTCCCAAATCTACGGCGGACTGGCTAAGAACCTGCCCGAAGGCATCGTACTCCACGTGATTGGCTACGGCTCCCGACGAGCTGACCACATCGCGCACCGTTCCCAGATTGTCGCCGAGGTACCAGTCTACTCCCCGACCTGGCCAGAACCGGGCCAGCATTTCGTCGGTCCGATTCCCGAGCAGGTACCGGGCACTTATAGCGCCTGTTCCGCCATCTGCGTCCGCCCAGGCATTGTCGCGATCCAGCAAAAAGAACACCCAACTGCCATTTAACCGCCTGGCGATCCTTCGATTCAGTGCGTCGTACATGTACTCGATAGTCTGAGTTACTGCTCCTGCGGGATCCTTGTTCACTAGTCTGACCAGACGGTTGCGATAGTCGTGCTGGTAGCTGCTGCTGGCCTGCGTCGATTTGTTGGTTCTCCCAACCAAATTGCCTTCGGCGTCGTAGCTATAGGTAAAGTCTCCGTCTGCGGTGATCTGGTTGTTCGTGAATATGATGTAACCCGAGCCGCTGCGGTTGCCATTTGGATCGTAGCGATAGGATTCGTTCCCCTGGCCGGACGCGGAGGTGACATCGGTCAACTGACCCGACATGTCATACTTGAAAGTCGCGAATTGGTTGTTGATGGTGCGCCGAATGATTTCCCGGGCCGGGTCGCGTTCGTAGTGGTAATCGGCCAGCGGGATGCCCGCTGGGCCCCCATGCAGGGTATCCTTCATCAGATGGACGTTGTCGTACGAGTAGCTGCTTTGACCGGCGATTTTCGTTCCGGACGAGTCGGCGTAACGCAGGAGGTTTGTGCGGTTGCCATCCAGATCGTAATTGAAGGCCAGGCTCGAGCCAGGCAAGCCAGGCCCTTGCCAAACGCGGTGCGTTAGCCGGCTGCGCACATCATATTGGGATGTGACTTGAACCCCGAAATTGTCCGCGACTGACACGAGGTTGCTCTGCGCGTCGTAGGCGTAGGAAAGGGAAAAATCGGGCAGGCCGGGAATACCGGCCTGGGTCGATTGCTGGAGCCGGTTCAGGGCGTCGTACGCAAAGCTGACGGTGCTAGTGGAATCCGTGGCGCCCGTTATCAGGCCCAGCGCATTGAAAGACATGGTCAGGGTGCGAAGAAGCGTGGAACCATCCCACCACTGTTCTTGTGTGCGCCGATTTAAACCATCGTAAGCGAACGTGCGACGCTGTCCGTTGCGATCGATTGTTTCAATCACATTACCGGAAGCGTCGTACGCAAATGAATTCGTGCGCCCCAACGGATCCACCTGGATGACCAGGCGGTTCGCTTGGTCGTAATAGAACCGCGTCACGTTGCCCATCGGGTCAATGACAGCGTTCAGGTTGGTGTAATCCTGGTATTGGGACTGGATCACCCCGCCCATTGAGTTGGTCACCGCGATCTGCCGGCTGGCATTATCGTATCCGTAATACGTTGTGCGGCCCAGCGGATCCGTTTCGCTTACTTTCAAGCCTCCGGCGTAAGCATACATCGTGATGTTGCTTTCGGCGTCGCGGACCTGAAGCAGGAGTCCTGAATCGTCATATTGAGTCAGCGTTTCGTGGCCCATTTCGTCGACCAACCGCGTCACCTGCCCAAAGGGATTGTACTCGTACAGCCGAAACGAACCGTCCGGATTGACAATTCTGCTCGGTTTATCGCAGGAACAGCGGGCGGGATATTCGAATCGAGTAATATTGCCGCCAAAGTCGGCGAACATGGTCACACGGCCCTGCGCATCTCGAGTGAAATATGCCTGGGAACCGGCGGCGTTAATGATATTCGTGAGCCCGCCCTGAGAGTCGTAACGGAATTGAGTTGCATGGCCCAAAGCGTCGAGCAGGCGTGTCGGCTGTCCGAATTGATTGTAAGTAACGGAGGTTGTATTTGTCAGGGCATCCACGAGGTTCGTGGGATTGCCCTGCGCATCATAACCGTGCGTCGTGATGAAACCTCGCGGATCCTGAAACCAAATTTCATTGTTATTAGCGTCGAAGGCGAAATAGTTGGTATAGATTCCTTCCTGAGCTCGAATGACCTCGTTTCCATTGTCATCGAACCGGAGCAGTTTAACTCCGCCATTCGCGCTGAAGGACCTGATTGTGTTTGCATCGGGAAAATCCTGGCTGCTGACATTTCCAGTGGCATCCCGAACACCGACAAGCCGCCCTGAATTATCGTAAACCAGTTGAAGAGCGCTGTGCCCCGACGGGTCGACGATGTTCGTCAGGTAATGGGCCCGGGCAGCCGAATAGAAGTACTGAGTTAGGTTTGTTGCCTGGTCGGCGAACGTTTGCAGGTTCCCGCTCGCATCATAACTGTAGGTTAGCCGCTTGCCAGAGGGATCAACAATTTCCACGATCCGCCCCTGGTCGTCCCGGACAAAGGGCACCGATTGGTCCGGATCCGCCGCTCCTGGCGGGAAGTGGAATATGCCGTAAGCCGTCAGGAACAGCTGGCTCCCGTGCAGATCCTGCACCTGCTTGAGGCCGTCTGTGTCATCGTAAACATAAACTGTTCCGTCCTTGGTGGTCAGGCGGAAGGTTGAGGGGTTGAAAGGTTCTCCGAACAGTCCGCCGGAAATGTAATCGCCGAAAGAGACAGCCTCGCTGCCCAGAATTTCCAGTTTCTCGTACACGCCGGGATCAGGGTCGAGGGCGACGCTGCCGAACCAGGCGACCACCCATTTATTGGCAACAAAGCGCGTCGTAAAGCCGATGCGCTGCCCGCTCGGCGAGTTAATATAGACCCGGGAGCCCTGGAACATGGTGCCGCTGCGCAGGGTTTTGCGGATGTCGGCTCCTTTGATTCCCAGTCTCCAGCCGTAACCGAAGTCGCTCGTGGTGCCGGCCTGCCGGCTGTCGTACACGCGTGTGATAGTGATGGGAGTGCCGGCCACCGGGAGTGACAAATCGGTGAATTCGATGTGAAATTCACCCATCTTGAGTTTGCCACGAACCGAAACCAGGGCGGGCTGATAAGTTAGGTTCAAGCCGTCACTGGC
>Ga0070738_10005175_pt1 | contig 14756 bp, 15 predicted proteins | sample Coa_R2_2_FD_66446 | JGI IMG/M metagenome (GOLD analysis project Ga0070738, IMG submission 66446) | Surface soil microbial communities from Centralia Pennsylvania, which are recovering from an underground coalmine fire - Coalmine... | ecosystem: Environmental > Terrestrial > Soil > Unclassified ...
GGCGGCTTCGTGACCCCCTTCTATTCGCCCGGAACGGCCAACATCGCCGACAACCTGAAGACCAGCGCCAAGGGGCCGCTGGTCATGACCGCCAGCGACTGGACGACCAACGCTAGCTTCGCCTACAACAAGACCCTCATCCCCGAGAGCGCCGTTCCCAAGAAATTCGAGGACCTGATGAACCCGGGCCTCACCGGCAAGATGGCGTTAGCCGGAACCACCACCGGCATCAATTGGGTCGGCTCCGTGCTCGAAGCAATGGGCCAGGACAAGGGCAAGCAGTTCCTGCAGCAGCTCGGCGAGAAGCAGAAGCCGTCGGTGCAGCAGGTGTCCGGCAAGGCCCTGCTCGACCTCATCGCCAAGGGTGAGGTGCCCTCGTCTCCGACCATTTATCACGACCACGTCATCCAAGCCCAGGCCACCGGCGCGCCGGTCGATTGGGTGCCGCTGGAGCCGGTCGTCAGCCTGGCCAGCCAGGTCGGCGTGGACGTCAAGGCGCCGCACCCCTACGCTGCGATGCTGTTCATCGACTACTGCCTCGGCGACGGCCAGAAAGTGCTGGAGGATCACCACTACAGCACCGGTACCGAGAAGGTCCCCTACAAGCTGTTTGTCCCCGACGCCGGCAAAACCGCCGACCAGTTCCAGAAGGACCTGTCCGCCTGGACGGACATCTTCAAGGCCGACTTCAGGGGGTAGGATCGGCCAGCCCGGCCCAGCGCCGGAGCAGGAGGGCGAGGGCGGAGTGGTCCAGCTCGCCCTCGCCCATGTTCATCATGGCCCGGTAGAACTCGCGGACCTGGGCCGTGCCAGGTAGGGCGACGCCCAGCTCCTTGGCGGCGTCAAGCGCGATGGTCAGGTCCTTGTGGTGCAGGCGGATGCGGAAGCCGGCCTTGTAGTCGCCCTTGATGGCCAGCGGGCCGCGGCGCTCCCACACGGCGGAATTGGCCAGGCCGCCGGCGAGCGCCTGGTGCAGCAGCTCCAGGTCCATGCCGGACTTGGCGCCCAGGGCCAGCGCTTCGGCCATGGCCAGGTAGTTGATAGCGACCATCACCTGGTTGCAGGCCTTGGTCATCTGGCCGGCCCCGGCCTCGCCCATCAGCGTGATCTTCGTGCCGAGCGCCTGGAAGACCGGCAGCACCTTCTCGAAGGTCTCGCGCGAGCCGCCGACCATGATCGACAGCTGCGCGTTGATCGCGCCGGCCTCGCCGCCGCTCACCGGCGCATCCAGCATCGGCAGCCCTCGGGCTTCGGCTTCGGCCGCCAGCCGCTTGGCCGTCACCGGCGAGATCGTGCTCATGTCCACCAGGATGGTTCCGGCGCTGGCGCCCTCCAGGATGCCGGGCATCACCGACTCCACGTCGGGCCCATCCGGCAGCATGGTGATCACCACCTCGGCGCCGGAAGCGCACTCGGCCGGCGAGGCCGCCCGCGCTGCTCCGGCGGCGACCAGCTCGTCCACGGCTGCCTGGCTGCGGTTGTGGACCTTCAGCTCGAATCCGGCTTTCAGGAGGTTGTGGGCCATGGGCCGTCCCATCACGCCCAGGCCGATGAATCCGATCTTCACGCGTTGTATTATTCGTGTCGGAAGAAAGGAGGTGATGTGGAGTGGATTATCACAGTTGCTACGGCGACAAGCTGACCGTAGCGGCAACCACTCCCCTGTGCTGCATGCATAAACGTTTCGGAGTGGTTACCCGGTAAAGTCTGTTGCCGAGGCAACCTGAATCAGAGAGCGGGTGTTCGCCCGCTCTCTGATTTTTTATATAAGGAGAGGGATCCAGTGGCCGAGAAGCCGATTTTTCTGACCCAAGAGGGTAAGGCCAAGCTCGAGTCCGAGCTCGCCACACTGGTGAATGAGAAGCGCCCCGAGATTGCCGAGCAGATCCGCCAGGCCAAGGAAGCCGGCGACATCTCCGAGAACGCCGCCTTCGAGGACGCCAAGCACCAGCAGGGGATGATCGAGGGCCGCATCCAGGAGCTCGAGTACATGCTCAAGCACGCCCAGATGATCGACGAAGGTGCCCATGCCGCTTCCGAAGGGGTGCAGATGGGCTGCAAGGTCACCGTGCTCGACGCCGACGGCCACGAGCAGCGTTACTTCCTGGTCGGCTCGGCCGAAGCGAAGCCGGGGGAAGGCCGCATCTCCAATGAATCACCACTGGGCAAGGCCCTCCTCGGCCACCGCATCGGCGACGCCGTCGAGGTGGCCGCGCCTTCCGGCAAGCTGACCTACACCGTCAAGGCCATCGAATGAGTCATTCACATTTCCCTCGCCCGCCGCAGCGGGAGAGGGTCAGGGAGAGGGAGCCATTTGGCCGGCCGCGACCACCCTCTCCCTAGCCCTCTCCCAGAGGGAGAGGGAACAGATCACCTCCGCCAGCAGCGCCTCGAGAAGCTCGAGCGCATCCGGCAGTCCGGCGCCAACCCCTGGCCCACCCGGTTCGAGCGCAGCCACACCACCGCCGAAGCCCGGGCGGCCTTCACCTCCAACGACGACAGCATCGCGGCCAGGCTTGCCGGCCGGCTCACCGCCTTCCGCGACCTGGGCGGCATGTCCTTTGCCCGCCTCCAGGATGGCGCGGGCAGCCTGCAGATCTCCTTCCACCGTGAGGATTCGGAGGACCGTTACGAAGCCCTGAAGGACCTGGACATCGGCGACTTCATCGGCGTCGAGGGCCGCCTGTGGCAGACCAAGCGCGGCGAGATCACGCTCCACGTCGACGCAGTCCAGCTCCTGGCCAAGTCCCTCCGGCCGCTGCCGGAGAAGTGGCACGGCCTGCAGGATCCCGAGAAGCGCTACCGCCAGCGCTACCTGGACCTGATCTCCAATGAGCAGGTGCGCGACGTGTTCGAGAAGCGCAGCCGGATCCTGCGCTCGGTGCGACGGTTCCTCGACGAGCGCGGCTTCCTCGAGGTCGAGACGCCGGCCCTCCAGCCGCTGTACGGCGGCGCGGCCGCTCGGCCGTTCACCACCCACCACAATGCGCTGGACCGCGACCTGTTCCTGCGCATCTCCGACGAGCTGTACCTCAAGCGGCTGATCATCGGCGGCTTCGACAAGGTCTACGAAGTCGCCAAGGACTTCCGCAACGAGGGCATCGACACCCGCCACAACCCCGAGTTCACGATGATGGAGCTGTACCAGGCCTACGCCGACCTGGGCGACGTGATGACCCTGACCGAGGAGCTGATCCGGACTCTGGCGCTCGAAGTCGCGCCCGAGGGCCAGGTGCCGTACGGCGACCACACCATCGACTACACGCAGGCATTCGCCAAGCTCACGGTGCGCGAGGCCATCCAGCGCTGGGCTGGGATTGACGTGATGCAGGCCGGCGACGACGAGCTGGCCGCCAAGGCGCACATCCCCGCCGGCGCCGGCCGCGGCAAGCTCATCGACGAGCTGCTGAGCGAGTATGTGGAGCCGCAGCTCATCCAGCCGACGTTCCTGACGGATTACCCGGTCGAGCTCAGCCCGCTGGCCAAGCGGCGCTACGACGATCCGCGATTGGTCGAGCGCTTCGAGCTGATGGTCGCCGGCATGGAGCTGGCCAACGCCTTCTCCGAGCTCAACGATCCGCTCGACCAGCGCGAACGCCTGATCGGCCTGGCCAAGCGCCGCGCCGAAGGCGACGACGAAGCACCGCCGGTGGACGAGGACTTCCTCGAGGCGATGGAATACGGCATGCCGCCCACCGGCGGGATGGGCATGGGCATCGACCGGCTGACGATGCTCCTCACGGGTCAGACCTCCATCCGCGAGGTCATCCTCTTCCCTCAGCTGCGCACCCTGAGCTAAAGCGCCGCATGCCAGCGCCGCTCAACGTCGCGTTCGTCTGGCACATGCACCAGCCCTACTACCGCGACCAGCTCACGGGCGAGTACATGCTGCCCTGGGTGCTGCTGCACGGCACCAAGGACTACCTTCACATGGCCAATGTGCTGGAGCAGTTCCCGCGGCTGCACATGACCTTCAATCTCGTCCCATGCCTGGCGCAGCAGATCCTGGACTACGCCGGCGGCGAGGCCTCGGGCCTCTTTATGCGCGTGTGCGCCACCCCGCCGGACGAGCTCACCGACGACGACAAGCGCTACATCCTCGACTTCTTCTTCAGCATCAACTACGACAAGGTCATCGCCCGCTACCCGCGCTATCAGCAGCTGTTCCACGAGTCGCACTCGCCGGACGAGCACCCGCGGGAGTTCTGGGCCGACACCATCGGCTGGTTCAACATGGCCTGGATGGACCCGACGCTCATCGCCTCGGACCCGGAACTGGCAGCGCTCACGCAGCGCGAGCACTTTTCGGACGCCGACCTGACCTGCATCAGGCAGAAGCAGCGCGACGTCCTGCGCAGCATCCTGCCCACCTATCGCCGGATGCTCCAGACCGGCCAGATCGAGCTGAGCACCTCGCCCTACTACCACCCCGTCCTGCCGCTGCTCATCGACAACCACGCCGCGGCGCATGAGAGCGCGCCCTACGTCTCCCTGCCGGCCATCCGCTACCGCCATCCAGAGGATGCCGTCGAGCAGGTTCGCCGCGCTCGCGCCGCCCACCGCGAGCTGTTCGGCTCGCCGCCTGCCGGCCTGTGGCCCAGCGAGGGCGGCGTCAGCCAGGCCATCGTCTATCCGCTCGCCCAGTCGGGCGTGCGCTGGATCGCCAGCGACGAGGAAATCCTGAACCGCAGCCGCGGTTGGAGCTCGCGCACCCACGACGGCGCGGTGTGGGATCCGGACTCGCTCTACTCCGCCTACTGCGTCCGCGACGAAGACTTCTCGCTGGCCATGGTCTTCCGCGACCGCGGGCTCTCCGACGAGATTGGCTTCAAATATCAGAACTGGCAGCCGCACGACGCCGCCAACGACCTGATGGCCCGGCTGCACGGCATCCGCGACGCCCTGGGCGATACCACCGGCGAGCACATCGTGCCGCTGATCCTCGACGGCGAGAACTGCTGGGAGTTTTATGACAACAACGGCCAGGACTTCCTCGAAGCCCTCTACACCAAGCTCTCGGAGGACGAGACCCTCCGCTGCGTAACCGTCTCCGAGTTCCTGGACGAGCACCCGCCCAGCCGCACGCTCGACCACCTGGCTTCTGGTTCCTGGATTGGCGGCACCTTCGACGTGTGGATCGGCGAGCTGGCCCAGAACATCGCCTGGGATTACCTGGCCCGCACCCGCGACGACCTGGTGCGCTGGGAGACCGAGTGCGAAGGCGCCGAGCTCGAGGTGCTCGAGCGCGCCTGGGAGGAGATCTACATCGCCGAGGGCAGCGATTGGTTCTGGTGGTACTACAGCGGCAACGACCCCAACCTCGAGCGCGGCTTCGACCACCAGTTCCGGCAGCACCTGATCAACGTCTACACGCTCATGGGCTCGCCAGTCCCCGATTACCTCGCCGAGCCCATCCTCAAGATGTAAGTCCTTGGGCGGGCTCGCTACCATCCGACCATGACCGGCAGGAGCAGGAACCCATGAGCACACCTCGAGAGAGCCGACGCGAAAGCAATCCCCTCTGGAATGGCAACAAGATGAAGCTCGGCGTCTTCGGCGGAAACGTGAGCAACGGCTGCGCGATAACCATGGCCGAAGGCCACCTCGAGACGAGCTGGCCGAACACCCGCGCCATCGCCAAGCTGGCCGACCAGGCTGGCTTCGAGGCGCTGGTGCCGGTCGCCCGTTGGAAAGGCTTCGGCGGCCCAACCAACTTCAACGGCACGTGCTTCGAGACGTACACCTGGGCGGCCGGCCTGTCCGAAGCGACTGCGAACGCCGCCGTGTTCTCGACATCGCATGTGCCAACCGTCCATCCGATCATGGCCGCGAAACAGGCGACGACCATCGACCACATCTCCAATGGCCGCTTCGCGCTCAACATCGTGTGCGGCTGGTTCCAACCCGAGTTGGAGATGTTCGGCGCCCCCATCATGGAGCACGACCTCCGCTACGACTACGCCACCGAGTGGTTGGACGTGGTCAGAATGCTGTGGGAGCGCGAGGAGGAGTTCGACTACGAGGGCAGGTTCTTCAAGATCAACAAGGGCTTCCACGAGCCGAAGCCCATCCAGAAGCCCTTCCCGGCCATCATGAACGCCGGCGGCTCGCCGGTAGGCCAGCGGTGGGCTGCCAAACACGCCGACATGGCCTTTGTACTGCTCCAGCAGCACGACTTCGACTCCGTCAAAGCTCAGGTGGACACGCTGCGTGGTTACGCGCGCGAGTACGGCCGGCCAGAGATCAGCATCTGGCACAGCAGCTACGTCGTCTGCCGCCCAACCGAGAAGGAAGCCCGAGACTACCTGAACTACTACGTCCGCGAGAAGGGCGATTGGGAAGCGGTGGACAACCTGGCGAGAATCCTCGGCATCTCCTCAGGCGTCCTCCCTCCGGAAGCCATCGAGGAGTTCAAGTTCCACTTCATCGCCGGATGGGGCGGCTACCCGCTGGTAGGGACACCTGAACAGATCGTGGACAAGCTGCTTATGCTCTCGAAAGCAGGCATCGACGGGACGGTCCTCTCCTGGGTCAATTACCTGGAGGAACTACCCCAATGGAATGCAGAGGTGCTGCCGCTTATGGAGCAGGCTGGCCTGCGCAAGCCGTTTGATTCGTAAACTGTCCTTATGGATGCTGTTGTCGTCGAAGCGCTGCGCACGCCGATTGGCCGCTATGGCGGCGCGCTGAGCGCCGTCCGGCCGGACGATCTCCTTGCCCTGGCCATCAAGACCATCGTCGAGCGCACCGGGATCGACCCCGAGAGCGTGGACGACGTGATCATGGGCTGCACCAACGCGGCGGGCGAGGACAACCGTAACGTCGCCCGCATGTCGCTGCTGCTGGCCGGCCTGCCGGTGTCAGTGCCCGGCCAGACTGTCAACCGCCTGTGCGGCTCCGGCCTGCAGGCCATGAATATCGCGGCCCAGGCCATTTCCTCGGGCCAGGCTGAGATTGTCATCGCCGGCGGCGTGGAGAGCATGTCCCGCTCGCCCTTTGTGATGCTCAAGCCTGAGAGCGGCTTCCCCCGCGGCGACATGCCCCTGGTGGACACAACGATCGGCTGGCGCTTCGTGAACCCCAAGATGAAAGAGATGTACTACCCCTACCAGATGGGCGAGACGGCCGAGAACGTGGCCGAGAAGTGGAAGGTCAGCCGCGAGGACCAGGACTGCTTCGCGTTCGACAGCCAGCAGAAGACCGCCGCGGCCCAGAAGTCCGGCGCCTTTGGCGACGAGATGATCCCGGTCACGGTCACCACGCGCAAGGGCGAGACGGTTGTGTCGGTAGACGAGCACCCCCGCAACGACACCACCATGGAGGGCCTGGCTAAGCTGAGGCCGGCCTTTCGCAAGGATGGAAGCGTCACCGCCGGCAATTCCTCCGGGATCAACGACGGCGCCTGCGCCACGCTGATCATGTCCGAGGCGAAGGCTAAAGACCTCGGGTATAAGCCGCTGGCTCGCTTCGTCGCCACAGCGGTCGCGGGCGTCGATCCGGCTTACATGGGAGTAGGTCCGGTGCCGGCCACCCGCAAGGCGCTGAAACTGGCGGGCCTGAACGTCGACCAGCTCGACTGGATCGAGCTGAACGAGGCGTTCGCGGCGCAGTCCCTCGCCGTTATCCGCGACCTCGAGCTACCCCAGGATCGGCTGAACCCGCTCGGCGGCGCCATAGCCCTAGGGCATCCGCTGGGCTGCTCAGGAGCGCGTATCGCTACCACGCTGCTTCACCAGATGAAGCGCACGAATGCCCGCTACGGCCTGGCGACGATGTGCATCGGCGTTGGCCAGGGCATCGCCACCGTCTTCGAGCGAGCCGCCTGATGCGCAACTCGCTCACAGCCGCCCCCGGACGCGCGCAATCGCTGCCGGTCAATCTGGGCCAGCAGGCGCTGGTGTGCACGTTCTTCGCCGCCCTCGTCGCAATTTTTGCGCGCATCTCCATCTACACGCCACTCACGCCGGTTCCCTTCACCCTCCAGCCCATGGCCATCATGCTGACGGGCATGTGCCTTGGCCCGTGGGCCGGCTTCTTCGCCCTTGTCGAATACCTTGTCGCCGGCGCGCTCGGCGCGCCCGTTTTTGCCAGCGGCGCCGGCGGCTGGCTGTACCTCAGCACCACGCCGACGCTTGGCTACCTGCTGTCCTACCCCTTCGCTGCATACGTCGTCGGCTGGCTGGCCGAGAGGGCCATGCCGTCGCCAGCTCTTGCCAGTGAACGGAAGCTGGCCTGGCTGCGCCTGTTCGGGGCGGGCCTCGCCGGGCTCGCCGTGATCTACCTCGGCGGCAATCTCTACCTGTCGGCCTGGCTGCACAAGGGCCCGCTGCAGACGCTGCTCCTCGGCGCCGCCTGGTTCATCGGCCTCGACACCCTGAAGGCAGCGCTGGCCGCCGCGGTTACGGCGACGACGCCCAGCGGTTGGTTCATCTGGCGCAACCGCGTAGGCTGACGTGACTCCCCGACCCACGGCCACTCAGCACTCAGCACCCAGCACTCAGCGCTTCGCGTGGCCCGCCTAGCCAGCCTGCCGGACGCCGTCGCCTCCATCCCTGACGGCGCCTTCATCGGGTTGGGCGGGAACCTGAGCCATCGCACGCCCTGCGCGGCCGTCCACGAGCTGATCCGCCAGGGCAAGCGCGACCTTACGCTGGTCAAGACGGCGGCCGGCTATGACTTCGACGTGCTGTGCGGCGCCGGAGCCGTGAGCAGGGTCGTGCTCTCGTTCGTGAGCCTGGAGAACATGTGGGGCATGGCGCCCCGATTCCGCGCGGCCATCGAGGGCGGCACAGTCCAGTTCGTGGAGCACACCTGAGCGAGCATCATCGCGGGGCTGCGTGCTTCAGTCCAGGGAGTGCCGTTCATGCCCTTCGCCGGGCTGACCGGCTCGGACATCCCCAAGGTCAGCGGTTTCGCCACCGTGCGCGACCCCTACTCTGGCGCCGAGACGCTGGTGATCCCACCGATCCGGCCGGACGTGGCCCTCATCCACGTCGAGGAAGCTGACGAGGAGGGCGACCTCCGCATCCACGGCTCGCCCTACGAGGACCTGCTGCTGGCCAAAGCCTCGAAGCGCATCATCGCCACGGCTGAACGCATCGTCCCCCGCTCCGACTTCGTGGCCAACCCCGAGCTGACGGCCCTCCCCGGCTTCCTCGTCGATCTGGTGGTAGAAGCGCCTCGCGGAGCGTGGCCAACCAGCTGCGCCGGCTACTACGATTACGACGCGGACTTCCTCAGCGCCTATGTCAGCGCCGCCAAGACGGAGCAGGGCTTCCGGGAGTTCATCTCTGTCATGCTGAGCGACGAGCGAAGCATCCCCAGTCCCTTGGGTATACCCGCTTAAGGCCTCCATGGACCTCCAAGCCACCGCCGACCTGATGGCCGTCTGTCTCGCCCGCTGCCTGCGGGACGGCGAGCGCGCCTTCCACGGCGTGGCCTCGCCGCTGCCGATGGTGGCCATCATGCTGGCCAAGCGCACCCATGCTCCCAATCTCGTCTACCTGAACACCGGCGGGAGCGTCAATCCCGAGCCCGGCCAGCTCCCGTCGTCCACCTCCGACCCCGCGCTATTCGCCGGCACCCCGGCCATGTTCGATCTGCTGGACCTGTTCGATCTCTCCGCGCGAGGCGGACTGGACGTCGTCTTCCACAGCGGCATCCAGATCGACCGCCGCGGCCGGATCAACCTGAGCGCCCTCGGAGACGATTACCGCCATCCCAAGATCCGCCTCCCCGGCGGCGCCGGCTCCGCGCACCTTATGCCCACGGCCAAGCGCGTCATCCTCTGGCGCACCCGCCACGATCGCCAAACCTTCGTCGACTCCGTCAGCTTCGTCACCTCCCAGGGCAACGTCGACCGCGTCGTCACTCCCCTCTGCGTCTTCAAAGCCGCCAACGGCCAGCTGGAGCTCGAGTCCGTCCATCCCGGCGTGACCTACGCGGAGGTGCAAGCTGCCACCGGCTGGTCTCTCACCGAAGCCCCTCAGACTCCACCGCCCACCACTCTCGAGCTCGACGCCCTCAATGCCGTAGACCCTCGTCGAGTCCGGGACGTAGAGTTCAGCCGCTAACGATCCTCGAGCAGAGTCATCCCCGTGCGCGCTCGACCGGGTTCCGGGCGGAGCCCGGAGAACGGGCGGGCGGGTGGGCAGCCCCGCAGGGGATGTTGCCGCGCAGCGGCGCTAAGCGAGCGAGAGGTCAGGCCTGGTCTAAGCAGCTTACTCCCATCTAAACGTCCTCATCGCCACAGCGACGAAGAGGATCGTCCAAATGACGAGCACCACCAAACTGAAGCCCGAGAGCGCGCTCCCCGCCAGCGACGACCGGAGCAGGTCCGCCAGCGCATCTGCCGGCAGGTAGGGCGCGATCCCAGCCAGGGCACTTGGTAGGTGATCGACCGGCAGGAACATCCCGCCGATCAGCGCAAAGATGAGGTAGAGCCCGTTCGCGCCGGCCAGCGTGGCCTCGGCTCGCAGGCCGCCTGCCATCAGCAGCCCCAGCCCCGCGAACGTCACGGTCCCCAGCACCGCCATCACCAGCGGCGCCGCCCAGCCACCCAGCGGCCGCCAGCCAAACGCCAGCACCGCTACGCCCAGCAGCAGCACCGCCTGCCCGGCCTCGACCACGACCACCGACAGGATCTTCGCCCCGATGAGCTGCGACCGCGTCAGCGGCGAGCCGCCCAATCGCTTGAGCACGCCGTAGTGCCGCTCGTAGGCCGTGGCGATCCCAAGCGACACCATCCCTGTGGACATGATCGCCAGCGCCAGGATGCCCGGCACCAGGAAGTCCACCGGCCGCTCGCCGCCCATTGTGAACACACTCGTCGACCCGAAGAACAGCAGCAGCACCAGCGGGATGACCAGCGTCACCAGCAGGTTCTCCCCGCGCCGGGACATCAGCCGCAGCTCCATCATGGTCTGCGCACTCAGGGCTCTCACGACCGCATCCGATCGCCCGTCAGCCGCAGGAAGATGTCCTCCAGCGACTCGCGGCCCACTCGAAGCTCACGGATAGCCACGTTCCTCGTCCTGGCCCAGGAGGTGACCGCCGCGAGCACGGCTGGCGCATCGGCGGTTTCCAGCGTGTAGACGCCGCTCTGAGTTTCGGCCACCGCCGTGACGCTGCCGAGCTGGCGCAGCGTGTCCAGCTCCAGCCCAGCCGGCGCGACCATGCGGACCGTCGTGTCCTGCGAATCGGGCTGGTGCTGCAGCGATTCCATGTCGCCCACCGCCACCAGGCGCCCGCGGTCGATGATCCCGATCCGGTCGGCCAACTGCTCGGCCTCGTCCATGTAGTGCGTCGTCAGCAGCACCGTCACCCCGGAATCGCGCAGCGTCCGGATGATGTCCCACGTCGCTCGCCGCGCCTGCGGGTCCATGCCGGCCGTCGGCTCATCCAGGAACACCAGCTTGGGGCAGCCGATCAGCGCCAGCGCCAGCGCCAGCCGCTGCTTCTGTCCCCCGGAGAGCCGCCGGTATGGTGTCTTCACCGAGTCGCTCAGGCCGACCAGCTCCAGCAGCCGGTCCGGATCGTCGTGCTGCGCATAGAAGCTGGCGAACAGCGACAGGATCTCCCGCGGCCGCGCCTGAGGGTACACGCCGCCTTCCTGCAGCATGAGCCCGATCTGCTGCCGCAGCTCGCGTGGCTCCTTCTGTGGATCGAGCCCGAGCACCGCGACCTCGCCGCCATCACGCGAGCGATACCCCTCGAGAATCTCGATGGTCGTCGTCTTGCCGGCGCCGTTCGGCCCCAGGAGCGCGAACACCTCGCCCGCCTGCGTACTGAAGCTCAGCCCGTCGACGGCAACCCGCTCGCCGTACGATTTGCGGAGCCCGTCCACGCGAATGGCGGGCCCGCTCGACATCAGATCGATTCTACGCCGAGCCCGTCGCCGCCCAAGCCGCCCGCTCGCTCACGGCCAGCCGCCTCGCTACAATTACGCGGTAGTACGCCCCCGTAGCTCAGTCGGATAGAGCACCGGCCTCCGGAGCCGGGAGCGGAGGTTCGAGTCCTCTCGGGGGTACACCGCCTTCTCACACGGAAAGGGACCTGCTTTTAGCGCTGGCGGTGCGCGCGATGGCGCATGCCGTCATCCTCCGGACAGTGGTTCACATGGTCGGCCGGTGAGGCCCCGCGGTCCCCGCCTCATGCGGGACGCTCCTGCGGTAGCAGCGCCGGCAAGAGTTATATCGCAATGGTCATTGCGCGTAGACGCCTGCGCATGAGATGCTGGGCTCACAGCAACAAGGCGTCGTGGCGACGGGTTCGGCGTCGTCAGCGTCGTCTTGGGGGGAGAAGGATGCCGACTTGTTTGGCCGGAGCAGGCCCGGTTCCTTGAGGTGCAGAGGATGCTCCTGCAGGGGACCGGGAAGCCGCACGGAACGAGCAACCCGCAAGCGCGCATCGCCGACCTGCATCGGCGGCTCGACGTGCTAAAAGGCAGCCCAGCACCCTCAGCGGAGGACGTTGACCTCGGCTCCGCACTAGCCGCAGAGCGCTACATCCTCGTGCTGGAGGACGACGCGGCCACGGCGGACCTTCTCAAGAGCATCATCGAGGAGGAGTGCGGCATAGCAACCCACTTGGCGGCCACTGGGGTTCGCGCCCTGGAAGCTGTGGCGGCGCACCGGCCGCTCCTCATCCTCGTGGACCTCATCGTCCCGCTGCTGGACGGCGAGCACTTCATGCGCGAGGTTCGGGCGCACGACCCAGAGGTGCCCTTCATCGTGATGTCCGCGCTGGCAGCCTCAGAACTCGAGCGGGTAGCTGCGCTGTTCGGCGCTCCATGCCTGCTCAAGCCCTTCGGGATCGAGGCCCTCCTGGATTCCGTCTCCGACGTCTTGGACAGGACCGCGTGGGCCTGAGGCCGCCTGCGGACGACCGGTACTCCGGTCCTGGGCTCATTCCGTGCCGCCGCCTCGTGGTGCACTCGCCGCATGCTTCATAGTGAGCCCGTGTTCGACCAACGGTGGCGCTTGGATGACCGCATCGCACTTGTCACCGGCGCGTCCGCGGGTCTGGGCGCCCGCTTTGCTCGAGTCCTGCACTCCGCCGGTGCGCACGTTGTGGTGACCGCCCGCCGAACGGAGCTCCTGGAACAACTAGCGACCGACTGCGGGGATCGCATCGAGCCTGTCGCGGGCGACCTTACGTCTGCCGCCTTTCGCCAGAGCCTGGTGCAGCAATTGACGGCCCATGGCCGACTGGATGTGCTGGTCAACGACGCAGGCGTGTGTGACGATGGACCCATCGAGGAGCAGTCGTTGGACGACCTGACAAGGGTCATCGAACTCAACTTGACAAGCGTGATGGACACGTGCCGTCTGACGGCGCCACTGCTCTTCAAGGCCCCAAGCGCGAGCGTGATCAACATCGCATCCATCTATGGCCTGGTCGCCTCCCGCAACCCCATGGCGGCCTATAACGCGACCAAGGGCGCGCTGATCAACCTCACCCGGAATCTCGCCGCCCAATGGGGCCAGCGCGGCGTGCGGGTCAACGCTTTGGCGCCCGGCTACTTTCCTTCCGAGCTCACCGGATTTCTCGCAGACGCCGCGTTCGCCCAATCCATTCGGGAGCACACGCTGCTCGGTCGGACCCCTGATCTATCAGAAATCGATGGCCCGCTGCTGTTCCTGGCCACCCAGGCATCCAGCTACGTAACCGGCCAGACGCTCGTCGTTGACGGCGGCTGGACATCTGTTTGACGGCTCGGCGTCAGAAAGTTGGGAAGGCACGCAGGCTGTGAAGCTCACGGACTACGATTAGCCGTACGGCCGAAAACGCTAGGCGACCCGCTGCGTCTGCGTGCAACCGGAGCACGCCCAGGCCGCCGCGAGCGTTCCGGCCATACTCCTAGGCCGCTCTGAGCAACTTCGTCAGTATGTCCAGGTCCCGGTCGTCAACCACCAAGCGTCGGTCGCCATGCCGCTTCCGAGCGCCGCGCAGGAGCGATGCCGCTCTCGGCTGATCCGATGCGACAACGACCGCCTCCGGCTGCAGCGCCCTGACGGCCGCATCGAGGACCAGCGGCGGGACGACAACGGGCTTCCAGGGGCCGCGCGCGCGAGCCACGGCACGGGCGAAGGGACGCACATCATGGCCGGGTGTGGCGTACACAATACAGCGTTGCTCCGCGTTCATGCTTGAGATCAACGCACGGGCTGTGCCAGCATTACGGCCCTCACGCCAGACCAGAATCGTCGAGCGGCTTGGGGGGCTAACACCCTGGCTTCTGACGGACGCCGCCAGCATGATGGGAGCGATGGCCCAGCCTGCCACCGGCACGAAGAGCCGGCGCCACCATCTGGTGCTGCTCGACACGGGCGAGGACGGCTACCGCGTGGTGGACTCGGGCGGCATTCTGGACCGGCCGGCGGTGCGGCGGGCCAGCTTCGAGCAGTGGCTCGCCAGGCTCGTGGAGCGGGGCTGGACGGTGGTCTCGGATGTCCGATCGGTCGAGCCGGCGGGTCGAGTAGTGATTCTGGACCGACCGAAAGCGGCGCGCTAGCCGCCTAGCCGCCGGGCTCCTCAGCTTCCACGCCGAGGACCGCGGTTCGACGCCGGAACGGGCGCCAGCCGAACAGCTTCCGCCAGGGGGCGCACACCGCGACCACAATCACCGACCCCGCCTCGCGGGTCCAGACCCAGACCGGCCCCATTCGCCCGCGCGCCACCACCGCCAATAGCCCCAAAAAGACGATCAGCCGCCAGGGCACGCTGCAGCCGGCCGTCCGGCAGGTCTGGTCCTC
>Ga0070738_10005177_pt1 | contig 14748 bp, 9 predicted proteins | sample Coa_R2_2_FD_66446 | JGI IMG/M metagenome (GOLD analysis project Ga0070738, IMG submission 66446) | Surface soil microbial communities from Centralia Pennsylvania, which are recovering from an underground coalmine fire - Coalmine... | ecosystem: Environmental > Terrestrial > Soil > Unclassified ...
GAAGCTGTTGCTCCAGAGCTGAGGCCCGACGACCGGCTTGCCGGGGCAGAGCACCACGAAGCCGGGCAGGTTCTGATTCTCCGTCCCCAGGCCGAAGGTCAGCCAGGAGCCCAGGCTGGGCCGGATCGGCTGCATGTTGCCCGAGTTCATCATCAACAGCGACGGCTCGTGGTTCGGGTTGTCGGTGTACATCGAGCGGATCACGCAGATGTCGTCGATGCAGGCCGACACGTGCGGGAACAGCTCCGAGACTGCGATCCCGCTCTGGCCGCGGGGGCGGGCCGAGAACGGCGAGGGCATCATCTTGCCCCGCTTGCGGCGGCCGGTCATCACCGAGGCCGGCGGGTCCTGGCCGGCGTACTTCTCCAGCGCCGGCTTGGGATCGAAGGTGTCGACGTGCGACGGACCGCCGTTCATGAACAGGAAGATCACCCGCCTGGCCCGCGCGGGGAAATGCGGCGGCTTGGGCGCCAGCGGATTGCTGGGCACCGCCGCCTCCGTGCGACCGGGCGTCGCCGCCTGCGCCGAGCCGGCCCCACCCAAGAGCCCCGCGTCGGCCAGCACGCTCCCAAGCCCCAGCGCGCCGAAACCCCCGCCGATCCGGCAGAACATGGCCCGCCGGGTCAGGAATGCGCCGGGACCGATTCCCCCGTCCACCGCTCTTCGATCATGGTCCGCTTGCATGGCCGGCGTGCTCCCGGTTCGACGACCGACGACTAACCACAAAGTCCACAGAGATCCCAGAAAAGAATTATCAGAGAAGATTTAACCACGAAATACACGAAATACACGAAACAAAAGAAAGAAACACGCAATCATTCTAGGTCAAAATGAGATATCGGAATTAAAGCAATGCATTCTATTCTTCTTGTCTTTTTTCGTGTATTTTGTGTATTTCGTGGTTGAATCTTCTGTATTTTCTGTGGTTATCCCTCTGTCTTCCCGCGTATGGTGGATCGATCAATCGACGAAGAGGAACTCGTTGGCCGCCAGCAGGGCCTGGGTGTAGCGTTCCCAGCGGCTCAGGTCGGTCTGGGCGTGCGCAGCAGGGCCGTCGGTCGCCGGAGGCTCGGGTGCGTGGAGGTAGGCCAGGCCGAGCTCGAGCTCGCGTGCCGTTGCGTCGCGGCCGTAGAGCAGGCGATAGGCCCTGCGGATCGATGCGGCGTCGTCCCCGGCGGCGGAACTCCCCCGCAGCCGGGCGGCGACCGCCCGGGCGTTGTCGACCATGAACTCGCTGTTGAGCACAAAGAGCTGCTGGAGCGGGACGGTCGTCTCGACCCGCTGGCCGCTGGTGATATTCGGGTCGGGGAAGTCGAAGAGGCGGAGCATCCAGGCCAGGTCGTGCCGGCTGATCGCCGCGTAGGTGGTGCGTCGGCGATTGCCCGGCGCATCCAGGCTCTGCGACGGACCGCCGATCGTCGCGTCGAGCCGGCCGGCGACGGCCAGCAGGGCGTCGCGCCAGGCCTCGACGTCCAGCCGGCGGCGGTTCATCCGCCAGAACAGGGTATTGGCCGGGTCTCTGGCCAGACCCTGCGAGTCGGACCGGCTGCTCTGCTGGTAGGTCGCCGAGAGCAGGATTTCCCGGTGCAGCGCCTTGAGCGACCAGCCGGAGGCGATGAGCCGGCGGGCCAGCCAGTCCAGCAGCTCGGGATGGCTGGGCCGTTCGCCCAGGACCCCGAAGTTGCTGGTCGTCCCGACCAGGCCGCGGCCGAAATGGTCATGCCAGATCCGGTTGACCATCACCCGGGCCGACAGCGGGTTGGCGGGGCTGGCGATGGCTCGGGCCAGCTCGAGCCGGCCGCTGCCCTGGTGGAACGTCGCCCGATCGCCGCCCAGCACGGTCAAGAACCGCCGCGGGACCTTGGCCCCCGGCGTCTTCTCATTGCCCCGGACCAGCACGGGCATGTCGGTCGGCCGGGAGGCGTCGACCAGGGTGTGGATCACCGGATACTTGGGCGGGGCCTTCTTCTTCAAGACCTCCAGCTCGGCCCGCAGCGCTTTCACCTTCGCCTGGGACTCGCCGGTCAGCGTCCGCTCGAACGCCTTGAGCTGGTCGGTCGCCACCTTCTTCTTCAACCGCTCCGCCGCGGCCTTGACGAACGCCGTGATCGCCTTCTCCTTGGCCGCGATCGCAGCCTGAGCCTGGTTGTAGGCGTCGATCTGCTCCTTGGGAGCGGCGGGCACCTCGACGTAGTCGGTGCTGGCGAAGACGCCCTCCAGGGCATAGTAATCGGTGGTGGGGATCGGGTCGTACTTGTGGTCGTGGCACCGGGCACAGGCCACGGTCAGGCCCAGGAAGCCGCGGGTCAAGGTGTCGATGCGGTCGGCGTACTGGTCGTGCTTGGCGCGGTCTCCATAGTAGACCGGCCCGCAGGCGAAGAAGCCCAGCGCCGCCAGGCGGTCGAGACGCTGCGTAGCTGGCCCGTCGACCAGGTCGCCGGCGATCTGCTCGATGATGAACCGATCATAGGGCATGTCGCCGTTGAAGGCCCGGATCAGCCAGTCGCGATACTTGAACCCGAACGGATAGAGCCGGGGCTGGAATGAGTGGGCCTGGTCTTCGCCGTAGCGCGCCACGTCGAGCCAGTATCGGCCCCAGCGCTCGCCGTAGTGGGGCGAGGCCAGCAGGCGGTCGACCACCCGGGCGAAGGCATCCGGCGACTCATCGCGGAGGAACGCCTCGATTTCCTCGGGTGTCGGCGGCAGGCCAATGAGGTCGAAGGTGGCGCGGCGGATCAAGGCCGCCTTGCCGGCCGGCGGCGACGGCGCCAGGCCGTTGGCCTCGAGCTTGGCCAGGATGAAGCGATCGATCGGCGAGTCGGGCCAGGCTTCGTCCCGGACCGCTGGCGGCTCGGGATGGCCGATCGGCTGGAGCGACCAGAAGGACCGGGCTTGCTCGGTCACGGCGGCGGTGGACGTGGTGGCGCCGGTCGCTGCCGGCGACGCCGCGGCGGCCGGGGTGCGGCTCGCGAGATCGGGCCGGGGCGACGGCCAGGGCGCGCCCCGCTTGACCCATTCGGTCAGCGCGGCGATCTCCTCGTTCTTGAGCTTCCCCTTGGGGGGCATCTGCACGCCCCCGTCGTATCGGATCGCCTCGATCAGCGCACTCTCCTCGGGCTTGCCCGGGACGACGACCGGACCGCCCTCGCCCCCCTTGAGCATCGAGTCGCGCGCGTCGAGCCGGAGCCCACCCTTGGGCTTGGCGGTCCCGTGGCACTCCAGGCAGTGGGCCGCCAGCACCGGGCGGACCTTCGCCTCGAAGAACTCCTCCGCCGCCGGGTCGAGCTTACCGCCATTCGGACCCGGATCGCCCGCGATCGCCGGCATTGCCGTCATCGCCATCGTCGCCGACAGCACCAGCCCGGGCGCCATCCAGCCCCGGAAGGCCCAGCGCAGGGATAAGCCCATGACATCCGTCTCCGCGCCGCAAAAGGTTTGACCGATATTTAACATCGACCATTTCGCGGCGGATGTCAAGGGTTTACGTCTCCGGGGGGCCGGGGTGCCCGCCTCTTCCGCGTCACGGGGAGAGCTGCTTGCGGAACGAGTCGAGGTCGGGACAGGTGGCGGCGAGCTTGTTCAGTTCGATCAGCCGAGCTTCATCCTCGATGGACTTGAGCTTGGTCCCGAGTTTCTTGGCCTTCGTCCCAAAGCGATCCACGAGTGTCCAGGATCATCGCCTGCCTACCCTCGCGTGTCCACTCCGCCCTCAGTTCCCTCACAATCGGCGATTTCGACTCAAGCATGGCCTTGCGTCCCATCAAGAGTTTGAGCAACCTCGCGTCATCATACCTCAGGCTGGCCAGGAAGTGGGTCACCACCAGCAGGCTCTGTCGCTCGCCTTCCGACATGACGCGATTGATCCGGGCCTTGCACTCACGGAAGACCGGCTCGGGCGGGCCGTCGATCTTGGCCAGCGGTACCCAGGGGATCAGGCCGATATCCCCGGCGGCCAGCAGGTCGCCGGCCGGGACCTCCCAGAGCTTGACGCTCCGCCAGGAGACGTCCCAGGTCGTCGGGCCGAGGCGGCTGCTCAACTGGGCGGTCTGGGCGGTCGCCACGTTTCCTCGAGGGTGGAGGAACAGCACCACGACCTCCGGGAGGACGCGGCGCTCGAAATAGACCAGGAGCGCGTCGTCGACGACCTGCTTGGCGACACGGGCCTGGGGATAGGTGGCGATCTCGAGGATGTAGGGGTCGGGCCTGGTCTGGCCGTGGTGCAGGACCTCGAGGAAGCCGTCGGGGAGCCGCCGGGCCAGGATCAGCTCGGCCTGGAGCGGCGTCCAGGAGGCGATGTCCCGGACGCCGGCCAGGCGGAGGATCGATCCGCCATGATGCTGGATCAGGTATTTGCTCGTAATATCGTATTCGTGCACCATCGCAGGGTCTCGGCTCCTTCACACCCTGCCTGGCGAACCGCCCTTCTTCTTGAGCAGCTCGGGGATCATCGTGTCGAGCTTGCCGCGGGCGTTGACCGAGTAGAGCTTGCCTTCCTGGTCGACCACGAACACCCGGGGAATCGAGTTGATGCCCCAGGACGACGAGAACGCGCTCCGCCAGAAGTTGCCCTGATAGTACTGCGGCCAGCGGATGTCATTCTCCTGGACGAACTTGATGAGGCTCTCCAACCCGCCCTGCTCCCTGGGCTGGTCGAGGCTGACGCCGATGAATTCGACTCCCTGGTCGTGATACTTGGCGTAGAGCTGCTTCATCTTGGGCATCTCGGCGACGCAGGGCCCGCACCAGGTGGCCCAGAAGTCGACGACCACGACCTTGCCCTTGAGACCCTTCATCGAGACCGGAGACCCGCTGACGGCGTCGGTGAATGCCAGGTCGAACGGCTTACCGATCCAGGACTGCGGCTCGCGCGGCCCTTGGAGGTTCACCGCGTAGGGCGAATCGGGGAACTCCTTGGTCAATCGCTGCTCGAGCGCGGCCTTGGCCTTGGCGTTCGGGGCGCGGTCGATGGCCGCTGCGAGCAGGGTCGCGCCGCGCGGGTCCTTGGGAGCCAGCTTGAGGAACTCGTCGACCAGCGTGAGGTCGGGAGCGCGGCCCGAGCGGGCCTCCCGCAGCCTGGCCCGGGCCTTGATGAAGGTCCCCTCGGCCTTGAGTTTCGGATCCTTGGTATGCGCCAGGACATCGTCGATCTCCCGGAACAGGGCCCGGGAGCGGTCGTCCTTCCGCCCCCAGCGCTCGGCCATCAGCTCCGGGAGCCGCTCATGGTTCGGCGCGGCCTTGGACAGCTCGAGGATCAGCTCATCACGCTTCGAGAACGCCTCCCGTTGCCGGGCCTGGTATCGGCGCAAAGCTGCCTGGCTTGGTTTCTTCGCCGCGTCGAGTGCGGGCGCCTTGACCGCGTCGAGCTCCTTGAGGATCTGCTCGGCCGTGCGGTCGGCGCCGGATGCCCACGTGGCCGAGGCAATCCATGCACCCGCGCCCAGCATCATCACCACCCACGGACCTTTCGCAACCCGGATCATAGTTTGGTCCTTCGAGAGACAAGGGTTCTTGGAGTTAGGGATCGCCCTGGTACTGACATCAACCAAATGGCGGCTCTTCCCGACATCGCCTCGCGAAAAACCCGTGAGGAGCGTACCGAGCGACTCGGGAGGGAATCCGAGCCGCCCGGAACTCGGATTGAGCAGGGCCCTATCGGGAGCTCACTCGCCACCAGCACCGGCCGCACCGGCCTTGTTCTTGAGGAGCTCGGGGATGATGGTCTCGAGCTTGCCACGGGCGTCGACCGAGTACAGCTTGCCTTCCTGGTCCACCACGAATACCCGCGGGATCGAGGTGATGCCCCAGGACCAAGAGAACTCGCTCTGCCAGTAGTTGCCCTGATAATACTGCGGCCAGGCAATCTCCTTTTCCTTGACGAACGCCTTGAGCCGGTCCAGTCCACCCTTTTCCTTGGGCTGATCGAGGCTGACACCGATAAACTCGACTCCCTGGTCGCGATACTTGGCGTAGAGTTCCTTCATCTTGGGCATCTCGGCGACGCAGGGCCCGCACCAGGTCGCCCAGAAGTCGATGACCACGACCTTCCCCTTGAGGCCCTTGATTGAGATGGTGGTCCCCTTGATCGCGTCGGTGAACTCCAGCTCGAACGGCTTGCCGATCATGGCGCGCTGGCGGCGGGCTCCCTGCACGATCGTGGCATACGGCGACTCCGGGAAGTCCTTGAGGAGCCGCTCCTCGAGGATGGCCTTGGCCTTCTCGTCGCGCGTGTACCCGATCGCCGTCTGGAGCAGGCTCGGGCCGCGCGGGTCCTTGGGGGCCAGCTTCAAGAATTCTTCGAGGAAGACGAGATCGGGTGAGCCGCCCCGGCGGGTCTCCGAGATCCTGGCCCGCGCCTTGACGAATGCACCCTCGATCCGGAGCTTCGGGTTCTGGTCGTGAGCGAGGATGTCATCGACGTCCTTGTACAACTTGCCGAAAGGCTCAAGCATTCGGCTCCATCTCTCGTTCATCAGCTTGGGAATGCGCTCGTGGTTCGGTGCGACCTTGTACAGCTCGAGAATCATCGGGTCGAGCTTCGACCACACAGCCTGGCGCTGGGCAAGATACTCGCGCATGTAGGCCGGGTCCTGCCGCTTCTTCGCGTCGAACGTGGGATACTTGACGGCGTCAATCTCCCGGAGGATCTGCTCGGCCGAGCGGTCGGCGCCGGGTGCCGGAGCAGCCGAGGCGAACCACGCGCCCGCGCCCAGCACCACCGCCGCCCACCGACGTGTGACTCTGTTCATCGTCTGGTCCTTCCTCAAATAGGGATTCCCCTCGAACGGACTGCACCGGCCCGCCGGCCCTGTGCCGTTCGAAAACGAACTGTCGATTGACAGGCCGGCTCCGGTCCGCCTTCGGGTGGGCGGGACCGGACCCTTGCCTGCCAATCGACAATTGTTGAGATACCCGCCGCGTGGGATCAAGACCCGAGGTCAACGCGCCATGGCGATGTACGCGCTCGAGCGAGGATTGGCGGGCCTGGCTTCACTCGGGGCCTTGAGGGTCTTGAGGAAGCTGACGATCGCCGCGCGATCCAGCTCGGGGAGCAATTCGAAGGCCCGGCTGACGCTCGACGCGTCGCCCTTGTGGCGGATGATGGCGGCCTCGAGCGTCGGCGAGGCGCCGTCGTGGAAGTAGGGTGCGCTGTCGGCGACGCCCCAGAGCGGCGGCGTCTTCCATTCCTCCGGCGAGGGATGGTCGCTGGGCAGTGGGACGTTGGGCTGCTCGGTGTATCCACCCTCCCGGCTGTTCGGGTCGATCACCCGGTGCAGCAGGAAGTCGCTGTAGACGCCCTCCACGCCGCCGAGTTGGGGGGTGTGGCACAGCGCGCAGCCGATCTGGCCGAAGAGGGCCCGCCCGCGCTCGGCCTGGGTGCGCCGCTGCGGGTCATCGGGGAGCATCTCGACCGGCCGGGGCAAGGTATTGACGAACGACACCAGCGCGCGGAACTGGGTGGCGTCCAGGTCGGGGTCCACCTTCGCGACCGCTGTCCGCGCCCACGGCCGGGCCTGCTCCATCAGGGGGTTGCCCAGCCCCAGCTCGTTGGCGCAGGCGGCGGCGACGAATTCCTCCAGGGTGGCGAACTGCGCCTTCCAGCCGAACTTACCGATCCGGCCGTCCGGCAGCACGCGCGCCCGGCCCGGCTTCATGGCGTTGAGATCGCCGGCCAGGAGCTCCCGGCCGATCGCCTCCCAGGACCGCTGCCGGCCCTGTTGCAAGATGCTCCGGTCCGAGATCTGGTCGATCCAGCCGGCCCCGAAGAGGGCCGTCGGATTGACGGTCTGGACCTTGACCGGGTCGAAATCCCGCGTCTCGACGAAACAGCTCCCCACGAGCTTCAACCCACCCGGCACAATCGGGAAGAACTGGTGCAGTCCCTTGATGTTCTCCCGGCATTCTTTCGACGTGGCGAAGCTGTGGATGACTCCGCCCTGGACGTCCGGCCGGCCCTCGACCGGATGGGCCTCGAACGCCGCGACGTTGTGCCGCGCATCGCCCCCACCGCCGACGCCCCCCTGCGAGTGGCAGGCCACGCACGAGCGGTCGTTGAACACCGGCCCCAGCCCGTCGCCGCGGGCCATCGCGTCGCCCGGCGTCCACTCGTGCTCGAACAGGACCAGCCCCGCCTGCCGCACCGCCGCCTCCGCGTGCGGGGCGTGGCGCACAGGCATCCCCGGAGTCAGCATCCACATCAGCCACGAAACAACCAGCACCGACAGCCCCAGGCCGACCCGGTGCCGCGTTCGTGCCAGCGCGCTCTCGAACATGTGAACCCTCCCTCCCCCGGACCAGAAGCCGCCGTCGCGTCGACGGCACGACCCAGCCGCAGACCGGCGCCACCCGGCCTCCGACATTTATCCGACGTCCGACAATTGTAGAGAGAGCGCCGAGTTCCTTCAAGGGGGGTTTCCATTTTTTCCGGGGCCGGCCCGACGGGCTCGGCGGCCAGGCCCCAGAGCGGGGCCTCAGCGGTCGCCGAAGAGGAGAGAGTGCACGCTGGCGGGGACGGTGACCGGAAACGTCCGGCCGCCGGCGGTCCGGCACCGCGTCTGCACCATCGCCGGCAGGAGCAACCCGATGGTCAGCAAGGCGATGGCCAGGACGGTGATGATGTCGATGAGTCTGAAACTCCTCCGCGCCAGGAGCAGCGGGTCGAGTGTGAGCCCGCCCGCGAGGGCGAGGAGGATCAGCAGCGGCAGCGGGAGCCGGGCCCGCGCCAGGCCGGTGGCACAGAGAACGACGGCGATCATCACTTCACCCAGCGTCCACTGCAAAGCAGGGCGGGGCAGCCAGGGACCGCGACGAGGGAACATGGTGGGTAAGCCTCCGCTCCGCTCAGGAACCGCGGTTCTCTTTCTCGCATCTCGTCCGTCGTGGGAGTATCCTTGAGCATAGCGTGTCGTTCACTTCCGCGGATACTCGGCCTCACGAGGTCCGAGGCTCTCGCTCGCTCGCCCCAGGTGGACCGATCATGGCTCGCCCAGTCAAGACCAAGAGCAGCCCGAACCAGGTTCCGGGGAAGATGCTCCGCGACTACGCGAATCCCGCGAGCTTCGCCAGGAGCCTGGATACCGTTCTCCAGGACAAGAGCAAGGCGGAGCTGGTCGCCCTAGTCAACCAACGGTTGGAGAAGTCGCAGAGTTACCAACTCCTGGAATGGCTCAAGGACCAGGCCGTCAAGCGCAAGGATTGGTCCACCGCACTCGAGCGGGCCGAAGCGATGTTCCGCCAACGGCCCGGACTCGCCGAGTACCAGATGGTCCGGACATCGCCAAGAGAGTGAAGCGATGGGGTTCGCTCCGGCCCCAGCTCATGGAGTTCCTTGCGACCAAGCATCAGACCGGCTTGATCATCGAGATCCACCTCGATGAAGGCGAGATCGACGAGTCCTTGGAGCGCCTCAAGGGCTATCGGGGACATCCTTATGAAAGCGAGTGGCTCAGGCTCAAGGTCGCCGCAGCGGCCGCGACGACCCGGCCGCAAGCGGCCCTCGAGATCTACCGGAATCATGCGGAACGACTGATCGAACGCCAGGGACGCCACAACTATCGCGACGCCTGCGGTTACCTCAAGAAGGTTCGTACCCTTTACGACGAGTTGGGCCAGACCGCCGCCTGGACCAAGGAAGCCGCCCGGCTGCGCGAGAAATACCAGAGGTTGCCGGCGCTCCTCGACGAAATGAAGCGGGCCCGGTTGTAGGAACCGCGTCCTGGAATCGAGAAAGCAGCCGAGAAACAACCAACGGTCTCTGGTGAGCACCGGACTCAAGACTGTGGCGCACCTCTGGTTCAGATGACGCATGGCGATGGGCCGGACCCCTGTCGCGGCGATCGGGCGACGCTGTAAGATATCACTCGACGGTGGGTCCAAGCCCGCGCCTCTCGTGCGCGCGGGCCTCCCACCGCAAAGTCCCAGGCGCGGGCCTCGGGGCCGGCGATCGGTGTGAAGGGATTCCCCAAGCCGCGGCGGGGGCGAGTGGCACCCGACGGGCAAGCCCGACGCCGATGTCCCTTCGGGCGATCTCGACGTGCAGTCAGCCTCCACGTTCCAGGTTCCGCCGCCGGCCCACTGATGCTGGGGAGAAACCGCGCCGATCCGTCCGGAGCATCTCCTGATGACCATCCCATCGACGCACCTCTCGCTGCTCCAGGCCCTGGGCGAGGAAGACCGCCGGGAGGACGCCTGGGCCGTCTTCCAGGCCGGCTACCGCGACGTGATCCTCGGCTGGGGCCAGCGGTGCGGCCTCGACCTCCATGCCGCCGAGGACTTGACCCAGGAGATCCTCATCAAGTTGCTCGACGCCTTGCCGCGCCACCAGCACAACCCCGACCGCGGCCGATTCCGGAGCTGGCTCAAGACGGTCGTGCGCAACGTCCTGGCCGACCGCAGGCGGCGCCAGCGGCGCCGGATCGAGCCCGGAGGGGTGGGCGGCTCGACCGCGCTGGAGTGGCTGGGTGAACTCCCCGGCCCCGAGGCCGTGGAGGAGCTCAGCGTTGCCGTCGAACGCCGGACCGCGGCCTGGGAGTCCGAAGTGCTCGATCGGGTCCGCGCCCGGGTCGAGCCGGCGAGCTGGGCGGCCTTCTGCCAGCGGATGATTGAGCGGCGGCCGGCCGCGGACGTCGCCGCCGAGCTGGGCCTCACCGTCGGCGCGGTGTACAAGGCGGCCGATCGCATCAAGCGGATGGTGATCCAGGAGTGCCGCGATGACGCATCCCCAAGCCTGCCCCGATGAGTCGACCCTGCGGGATTTCCTTCAGGACCAGCTCGCCGGCGCGGACGCCCAGCGGATCGACGATCATCTCGGCGGCTGCCCGGCCTGCCAGCGGGTGCTGGACCGCCTGGTCGGCAGCCTGCCCGGTCCTTGGCTCCCGGATCCCGCTGGGGCGGAGGGGGATGCCCCGCAAACGCACACCGTGACCCGATCGCTGGGCGTGAGGCTCCGGGACCCGACCGACGACCCGTCTGCGGCGGACACCAAGTCGGACCCCGCCGCGGGCGATCCCCAGGCCGCAGTCGGCAGACCAGCGCCCAGGACGGGGGAGTCGGATCCCCGTGGGAACGACGCCCTGGCCGCTGGCGGGGAAGCCGATTCCCACGCGCTGTTTCCTCCGGAGCGTCCCCGGACGATCGGCCGCTACCGGGTGATCCGGCCACTGGGCCGAGGGGGATTTGGACGGGTCTACCTCGCCCAGGATGACGACCTGGACCGCCGGGTCGCGATCAAGGTCCCCAATCCCGAGCGCATGGCCCGGCCCGCGGACATCGCCAGCTTCCTGGCTGAGGGCCGCATTCTCGCCCGACTCGACCATCCCCACATCGTCCCGGTCTTCGATGCCGGACGGACCGAGGCCGGTGTCGGGTTCGTGGTCTCGAAGCTGATCGAGGGGAGCGACCTGGCGACACGGATTGGCCAGGGCCGCCTGTCGTTCCGGGAAGCGGCCGAGCTGATCGCCACCCTCGCCGAGGCCCTGCATTATGCCCATACCCACGGGCTGGTCCACCGCGATGTCAAGCCGGCCAATATCCTGATCGACCGCACCGGCCGAGCGTACCTGGCCGATTTCGGGCTGGCGCTGAAGGACGAGGACATCGGCAAGGGGACGGGCTTCGCGGGCACACCGGCTTATATGAGTCCCGAGCAAGCGCGTGGCGAAGGTCATCGCGTGGATGGGCGGTCGGACCTGTTCAGCCTGGGGCTGGTCTTGTATGAGCTCTTGACGGGGCGGCGCGCGTTCCGGGGCGACTCGTGGCGGACGGTGCTCGACCAGATCATCAAGGCGGAAGTCCGCCCACCCCGGCAGGTCGACGACGCGATTCCCCCGGAGCTGGAGCGGATCTGCCTGAAGGCGGTGTCGAAGCGCGCTGCCGAGCGGTACACCACCGGCCGGGACCTGGCCGAGGACTTGCGGCACTTCCTCCAGGCCGAGGCGGCCGGGTTCACGCCCAGCGCGCCGGTCCCGGTCAGCCCGCCGCCGGGTTCGACCCAGGAGGCGACGGCGGTGCCGGCGCGCCGACGGCTGGACTCCGACCCGCAAACCGTCGAGATCGTCCCCAAGGGACTGCGGTCGTTCGACCAGCACGACGCCGACTTCTTCCTGGAATTGCTCCCCGGCCCGCGCGACCGGGACGGGCTGCCGGAAAGCCTCCGGTTCTGGAAGACCCGGATCGAGTCCACCGATCCCGATAGGACGTTCCGGGTGGGGCTGATCTATGGACCGAGCGGCTGCGGCAAGACGTCGCTGGTCCAGGCGGGGCTGCTGCCCCGGCTGGGGAAGCACGTGCTGCCGGTCTCGATCGAGGCGACCGCGGGGGAGACCGAGCCCCGGCTGCTCCGCGGCCTGCGGCGGGTCTGCCCGGAGGTGGACGCCCAGATGGAGCTGGTGGCCGCGGCGGCGGCCGTGCGGCGCGGCCACGTCCTCCCCTCCGGCGCCAAGGTGCTGCTGGTCCTGGACCAGTTCGAGCAGTGGCTGTTCGCGCGGCGGGGCGAAGCGGACACGGAGCTGATCGCCACCCTGCGGCAGTGCGACGGCGCGCGCGTCCAGGCCATCGTGCTGGTCCGGGATGACTTCTGGCTGGCCGCCAGCCGGTTCATGCGCGACCTGGAGATCCGCCTGGTGGAGGGGGAGAACAGCGCACTGGTGGACCTGTTCGACCCGCTGCACGCGCGCAAGGTCCTGGGGGCCTTCGGCCGGGCCTATGGCGTGTTGCCCGCACGGCCGGCGGACCTGACCCCCGAGCAGCAGGCGTTCCTGGACCAGGCGGTCGCGGGCCTGGCCCAGGACGGCAAGATCATCTCGGTGCGGCTGGCGCTGTTCGCCGAGATGGTCAAGGGGAAGCCCTGGACGCCGGCCTCGCTGCGGCAGGTCGGCGGCACCGAAGGCGTGGGCGTGACGTTCCTCGAGGAGACCTTCAGCGCCGCGACCGCGCCGCCCGAACATCGCCTGCACCAGAACGCGGCGCAGGCGGTCCTCAAGGCCCTGCTGCCTCCGTCCGGCACCGACATCAAGGGGCAGATGCGGTCGGAGTCGGAGCTGCGCGCGGCCTCCGGTTATGCCAGCCGGCCCCGGGACTTCGAGGACCTGGTGCGGATTCTCGACCCCGAGCTGCGGTTGATCACGCCGACCGACCCCGAGGGGGCGCCCGACGTGGGTCAGGCGGTCCGGCCGGCCGGCCAGCGGTACTACCAGCTCACGCACGATTACCTGGTGCACGCGCTGCGCGACTGGCTGACGCGCAAGCAGCGGGAGACGCGTCGGGGCCGGGCCGAGCTGCGGCTGGCCGACCGCGCGGCGCTGTGGAACGCCAAGCCCGAGAACCGTCATCTGCCCTCAGTCCTGGAGTGGGCCAGCATCCGGGTGCTGACCAGGAAGCGCGAGTGGACTGAGCCGCAGCAGCGGATGATGGAGCGGGCAAGGCGGGTGCATGGCCTGCGGGCGATGGGGCTGGCGGCCGTCGCGGTCGCCTTGATCCTCCTGGGGCGGGACGTCCGCCGTCGGATCGACGAGGCCAACCGGGCCACGTTCGCCTCCAGCCTGGTCCAGCAGGCGCTCCACGTCGGCACGGCCCAGGTCCCCGAGGTCGTCCAGGCCCTCGGCGACTACCGCCGCTGGGCCGACCCGGCGCTGAAACGGGTGCTGGCGGAGACTTCCGACCCCAAGGAGAAGCTGCACGCCAGCCTGGCGCTGTTGCCCGTCGACGCCGGCCAGGTCGCCTACCTGGAGCAGCGACTGCTGGACGCTGAGCTGGGCGAGTTGCCGGTGGTGCGCGCGGCGTTGCAACCCCACCAGTCGCGGCTGACGCCGAAGCTGTGGTCGGTCCTCGACGCGGCCCGGCCCGGCGACCCCCACCTGCTGCGATCCGCCGCAGCCCTGGCCCTCTACGATCCCGAGGACCCCCGCTGGGCCGGCCTGGGCAGCAAGGTGGCCGGGGCCCTGGTGACCGAGAATTCCCTGGTCCTGGGCCGGTGGCTCGAAGCGCTGCATCCGGTGCGTGGCAAGTTGACCACCCCGCTGGCAGCGATCTTCCGGGATCAGAATCGCTCCGAGACCGTCCACTCGCTGGCGACCGACATCCTCGCCGACTACGCCCAGGACGATCCCGCCTTGCTGGCCGAGCTGCTGATGGATTCCGACTCGAAGTCCTATCTGAGCCTGTTCCCAGTGGCCCAGCGGCAGGCGGCCGAGGCGCTCCCTGTGTTCCAGGCCGAGCTCACCAAGCGAGCCGACCCCACCTGGAACGACTCGCCGCTCGATCCGTCCTGGACCCAGCCCGACACCGCCCTGGTGGATCGGATCGAATCCGCCCAGGGCCTGGTCGCCGACCGGTTCGCCTTCTGCCAGGTGTTGCCGCTTGAGGAATTCCTGGGCGTGGCCGAGGGACTGAAGAAATCGGGTTATCGTCCGGTGCGGTTCCGTCCCTACGCCGACGGACCCGCCGGAGTGAAGGTCGCGGCGGTGTGGACCCGCGACGGGCGGAAATGGAGCGTGGCTTCCGGCCAGACCCTGGACGCGATGCGAAAGCAGGACGAACGGAAGCGGAAGGACGAGTGGGTTCCCGTCGATGTCGCCGGGTACGTGATGACCGATGTTCAGGGCCAGCCGGCCGAGCACTATGCCGCCCTGTGGGTCGAGCGAGCCGGTCCCGACGACGAGGCCCGGATCTCCGTCGGGGCGACCGCCGACGACTACCAGGCGGTCCAGGATCGGCTCACGGCAGCCAAACTGATCCCCCGGACGCTTCAGACCG
>Ga0070738_10005178_pt1 | contig 14744 bp, 9 predicted proteins | sample Coa_R2_2_FD_66446 | JGI IMG/M metagenome (GOLD analysis project Ga0070738, IMG submission 66446) | Surface soil microbial communities from Centralia Pennsylvania, which are recovering from an underground coalmine fire - Coalmine... | ecosystem: Environmental > Terrestrial > Soil > Unclassified ...
AAATCCCCATTCCGGGTGGTGCTTGAAATTTTCGGCGGTGCCACGTGGCGTCACATTTGCTGGCACCCGTCCGGGTGCGGCCTGATTTTTTTGGGAGCATTACCGGGGGTCTCCGCTGCGCTGCGACGCCCCGGCTATTCGCTGTGAACCCTGCGGGTTCGTGTCGGATGAGTACCGGAATTCCTGGGTCTTGCCGGATAGGGCCACTGGCCGCGGCGGTTGCGCCGAATTCAATGTGCGACTTGCCAAAACTTCTAAATTGAAATGACAGTGTCGCTCGCGTGAATGTGCAGGTATTCGAGCAACTCCGCGACGCATTCATTGACGCTAAGCACGTCGGTGCGCAATTCGACGTCGGGCTTCAGCGGCGCCTCGTAAGGAGCGGAGATCCCGGTGAAATCCTTGATCTGCTTCGCGCGCGCTTTGGCGTAAAGGCCCTTGGGATCGCGCTTTTCGCAAACCTCAAGCGGCGCGTTGACGAAAACCTCGATGAACCGGCCTTCGGGCATGATCTGGCGGGCTAATTCCCGGTCGGCGCGATAGGGCGAGATAAATGCCGTAATGCAGATAATCCCGGCGTCGGCGAAAAGCTTGGCGACATGACCAACTCGCCGGATATTCTCGGCTCTGTCCCTTGCGGAAAAACCGAGGTCCGCCCCCAACCCGTGGCGGATGTTATCACCGTCGAGCACATACGCCTGGCGGCCGAGATTGAACAGTTCACGTTCCAGTTCGGTCGCGATCGTGGTTTTGCCAGCGCTGGACAAGCCGGTCATCCAAACTACGTACCCGCAATGGCCGTTGCGCAGTTCGCGTTGTTGCGTCGTGACCTTGCCACGGCTCCAGAAAATATTGTTGCTCTTGTTATTCGAGTCGTGGGTGCGGCGCGGGTAGTTGTCGGCGGCGACAATTCCACCACCCGCCACGTCAAAGCCGTCCACGATGACAAAACGGCCGGTGGGAATGATGTCCGCATGAACATCGAAAGCGATGGGCGACTTGGTGTGGAGCGTCAATTCGGCCACTTCATAACGTCCGACGAATAATTCATTTTGCTTTCGCGAGACGGTCTCGAGGGTCGAAGCATCGATGACCTTGTCGATGGCTTCGATGTGGCACTCGACTTCCTGCGTGGCCAGCTTGAGCTTGTACGATTTGTTCTTTGCGAAGGGCTGTTTGCCGAGCCAGAACAGCCGCGCTTTGAAACTCGACAATTCGAATGGCGGGCTGGATTCCAGGGCCGCGATCGCACCGCGGGTGACGAAGATCTGTTCGCTCAAGGTGATGCCGATCGATTCACCGGCCGACGCGCTGTCGACCGAGGGCGCGTTCCATCGCTCGATGGTTTTTACGGTGCTGACCTTGTTGCTCGGCGAAAAGACAACGCGATCTCCAACCTTGATCGAGCCGCTCTCGACGCGTCCGGCCAGAATCCGGCGTTCATCAAACCGGTAAATATCCTGGATTGGCAGGCGCAGCGGCTGGTTCTTGGGCAGTTCGGCAAGCTTGAAATCGTCCAGGGTCTGCAGAACCGTCGGGCCATGCCACCAGGGCATGTTCCGGCTGAGCGTAGCGATGTTGTCACCGTGTTTGGCGGCAATCGGAATGAAAACGGCCGGCTCGACGCCGACGGTGCGCAGCCAGGCGCGGTATTCGGCTTCAATCTGGTTGAACCGGGGCTGGCTGTAGTTTTCCAGGTCCATTTTGTTGACCAACACGGCGATTTGGCGGATCCCAAGCAGGTTCAGCAGATAACCATGGCGCCGGGAGTTTTCCTGAACGCCTTCGTGCGCGTCGATCAGCAGCAGCGCCGCCTCGGCGTTGGCCGCGCCGGTGATCATGTTCTTGAGGAATTCCTTGTGCCCGGGCGCGTCAATGATCACGTACTGCCGCTTTTGCGTCTGGAACCAGATCTGGGCCGTGTCGATCGTGATGTTCTGGTCGCGCTCCGATTGCAGGGCGTCCATGAGGTTGGCCCACTCGAAAGGCACGCCGCGGCGCTCGGCGATTTGTTGGAGTTGCTCGAGCTTGCCTTCAGGCAGAGAGCCTGTGTCGTGGAAAAGACGCCCGACAAAAGTCGATTTGCCATGGTCGACGTGGCCGACGATGACAATTTTGAGTTGCTCAGTCGGGGCATTGGAATGGCCGTTTGCGTTGGACATCTGGGGTCGGTTTGAAGCGTGAGTCAATTCGTCGGGAGTCGCAGAGTTCACATGTATCCGTCGCGGCGTAGCTTTTCGAAAGCATCTTCGCTCTCTTTGTCCTGCGCGCGGCCGGAGCGCTCCGGGGTGCGGGTGTTCCGCAGTTCCTCGATAATGTGACGGACGGTTTTGGCGTTGGACTTGATGGGCATGGTGCAGGGAGCGCAGCCCAGACTGCGGTAACGCTGCCCGTTTTCGTTGGCAAAATAGAGGGGAATCACCGGGATGTTTTCCCGCTCGATGTATTCCCAAATATTCAGCTCCGTCCAGTGCAACAGCGGGTGGATGCGAATATGGGTGCCCTTGGCAAAATCGGTTTTGAACTGGTCCCACAACTCCGGGGGCTGGTCCTCCACGTTCCACTCCATGTTTTTGTCCCGCGGACTGAAATAGCGTTCCTTGGCCCGGGTCGGCTCCTCGTCCCGCCGCACACCGACAATGACTCCGGTAAAGTGGTGCTTGTCGAGCACGTGCTTCAGGGCGTCCTTCTTGAGCGTGCCGCAGCACTCGACGCGCGTAGCTTTGCCATTGGGAAAGGTAACGCCGCTTTTGAGCACTTCCTCGTTTTTGCCGACCACCAGCTGGAGTTTCCAATTCTTAACCAGCTGGTCGCGGTACTCGATCATCGACGGGATTTTATAAGTCGTGTCGACATGGACCAGCGGGAAAGGCACGTGACCGAAAAAGGCCTTGCGCGCCAGCCACAGCAAAACAGTCGAGTCCTTGCCGATACTCCAAAGCATCGCGAGGTTCTCGAACTTGTTGAACGCCTCGCGCATTATATAAATGCTCTGATTTTCCAATTTCGACAGATAATCCATAGAAAAAGCTGGGAAACACGGCGGCCGGGCACGAATGGTTCCCGGGGCCGTCAGTCAATCCTCATGCGCGTCCGCCCACGGTTTCAGCCTGCGATACGGCTTGGCCACCCCACGCGGCATGAAGGCCGCATTCGCGCTTATCATCAGCCTTGGCCGGATCGAAGTAATCCCATTCATTGGGCAAGTTGTGCTCGGCCAGGTACGCTTCCATCTGCGCGTCGGTCTGGTAGAACACCGGGCTCACCTTCAAACAATTGAAATTGGCGTCATGGCTCACGATGTCCAGGCCGGCGCGGTGCGGGTTTTGCACCTTGCGCAGGGCGGTAATCCAGACCTTCGGGGCCAGTTCCCGCATGCCGCGCTGAAACGGTTCGAGTTTCATGAGGGCGCTGAAATCTTTCAGGCCGGCTTCGTCTTCCGGCCCGGGGACGGGGCCGTGCAACGCATCGCGATGCGCCGCAGTGACCCGGGGCACGTACGCAAACAAGTTCAACTTGAGCAGCTGTTTCACCTGCTCGGCATGTTTGTAAGTGGCCGGCCGATTGTAACCGTGATCCACCCACAGCACCGGAATCGTTGGCTGGGCCTGCACACAGAGGTGCAGCACCACCGCTTCATACGGGCGGAAGTTGGTCGAAACAATCGCGCGGCCTTGGGACTGGCTTACGGCCCAGCGGGTGATTTCGAGAGGCGACTTGTCGCGCAGCTCTCGGTTCCAGAGAGAAATTTGTTCGTGAGTCATTTGTGAGATACAGCCGGCTGAGAGGAACTTTCCTTCCACAGCACCCGGGCGCTAAAATCGCCGAACCTTTCACCGGGCTGCCTTTCGGCGGCATACCGGCCCAGCATGGCGCGTAATTCGTTGAGCAAGTCATCGCCCTTAACCGAATCTTTCCACAGCCGGTTGAGCCGGGTGCTCGGTTCATTGCCGCCAACGTAGATCTGGTACTTGTTGGGAGCCTTACCCACAAAAGCGATCTCGGCCAGGTACGGCCTGGCGCAACCATTTGGGCAACCGGTCATCCGAACCGTAATCTCCTGGTCCTTCAGCCCCAGGTCCCCGAGCAGTCCCTCGATGCGGCTCACAAACTCAGGCATCATCCGTTCCGACTCGGCCAGCGCCAGGCCGCAGGTCGGCAACGCCGGGCAGGCCATCGAAGCCAGCCGGGTTGGACTGTACGGATTGCTCGAGGAAACCCCGTGCTCGGCCAGCAATTGGTCGATTCCCGCTCGTTGACCGTCTTCAACGCCGACGAGCAGCAGGTTTTGCGAAGCGGTCAGACGCACCTCCGGCAAAAACTTTTCAATGACCTTCCTGAGCCCTGTCTTGAGGCGATACCCGCCTTCGTCCCGCACTCGCCCATTTTCAACAAACAAGCCGAGGAAGTATTTCCCATTGGTTTGCCTGTGCCAGCCCAGCAAGTCGCCCTGCTTTGCAAAATGAAATTCGCGCGCAGGGCCCAGCTGGAGTCCCGCCCGTGTCTCGACCTCCTGCCGGAACCAGTCTACGCCCCGTTCCTCGATCACGTACTTCAAACGCGCGTGTTTGCGGTTGGTGCGGTCGCCGAAATCGCGGTGAACCGTCAGCACCGCCTTTGCCACCGTTTCAAGGTGTTCAGGCGCCAGGAACCCAATCACATCCGCCAAGCGTGGAAAGGTCTGGGCGTTTCCGTGCGACATTCCCATGCCGCCGCCAGCGATCAGATTGTAACCGGCCAGTTTCCCGTTTTGCTCGATCACGATAAATCCAAGGTCGTTGGTGAAAATATCGATGTCGTTCAGCGGCGGAATTGCAAATGCCGTCTTGAACTTCCGCGGCAGGTAGGTCTTGCCGTATAATGGATCCACAAAGCTGGCCGCCTCGTTCAGGTCAAGTTGTTTGCCTTCGACCCAAATTGTGTGATACGACCTGGTTTTTGGCGCCAGGGCATCCGACAGCCTCTTGGCCTCAGCCAGCACATGGTCCACCAAGGGGCTCGTCGCCGGCGTCGGCGGCGCCATGACGTTGCGCTCAACGTCGCCGCAAGCGGCGATGGTCGACATGAGCGCGTCATTCAACGCTTTCATCGTCTGCCGGACATTCGACTTCAAAATCCCATGAAACTGAAAGTCCTGCCGTGTGGTAATCCTCAGGGTTCCATTGGCGTAATTTGTCGCAATGTCATCGCAGGCAACGTACTGCCGGCCACTCAGCACACCCCCGGGAAATTTCGTCCGCACCATCATCATGTAGTGCTTTGCTACTTTCCTTTTGTCCCGGTCGTCCTGCTGATAAATACCGTGGAACTTCAGAAACTCGTAGTCATCCTCGGAGAAATGATCCGCCGCGGGATCCGCCAACGTTTGGGCTATGGTCCCTGCCAAAGTTGTATTGTTAGCCTTGAGCCCCTCGTTACGGGAAAGCTTTGGCGGTTCGGCAGCAGCAATCATAAGTTAAACACTAATGTTAATTAGGATTATGGTCTCTTCAGCTCCTCTCGTCAAGAGCGGAACCAGATTTTATCTAAGCATGGGAAAAAGTGGTCTCCGATTCAAGAGCCATGAGGGGAAGCGCCACATGAGAACCGCACAACAATTTCACACGATTAAACAGGAAAATGCCGGGCTTGCGGTGCGCATCGCCATGAGAAAGTTTCGAATTCAGCTTTGACACCGAGCAGGAGCGTTGGCAAGGTGCGGGTTTGTTTCGGCAAGCATTGCAGATATTACGAGGCCGAAAAGTGATATAAACTAATGCATTTTGGAGAATTATGGCAGAACTCGTTGGAAATCTATTGGTGGCACAATCGGGCGGACCGACGTCGGTCATTAACTCAAGTCTGGCCGGTGTGATCCAGGAAGCGGGGCGGCACGATTACATTGAGGAAATTTACGGCGGCGCCAACGGAATTCTCGGGATTCTCAACGAGGATTTGATCGACCTGAACGACGAGAAGAGCAAGAGCATTGCGGGGCTGCGGTATACGCCCGCGGCCGCTTTGGGCACGTGCCGCTACAAAATCGATTTTAAGAAGAAACCTGAGCAGGCGGCCAAGGACATGGACCGGTTATTCGAGGTGTTTCAGGCCCACAACATTCGTTACTTTTTCTACATCGGGGGAAACGATTCACAGGACACATCTCACAAGATTCATGAGGAAGCCGTAAAGCGGGCGTACGAGCTGCGTGTGATTGGGGTACCCAAGACGATCGACAACGATTTACCGCACACCGACAGTTGCCCCGGGTACGGCTCGGTCATCAAGTACAACGCGGCGACGGTGATGGAGGTGGGGGTTGACGTGGCCTGCATGGCGACGGATGACGGTTCGTGCTGCATCGTCGAGGTGATGGGGCGTTCGGCCGGTTGGATCGCAGCGGGGACGGTTCTGGCCAAGCGTGGAAATCCGTCGCAGCCACCTCACATTATTTTGCTGCCGGAACTGCCCTTTGAGGAGGAGAAGTTTCTGGCCAAAGTGAAGGAGACGGTGGATTCGTACAAATTTTGCGTGGTAGTTGTGGGAGAGGGGATCAAATACCCGAACGGAGAAGAAGTCGGCGCCGATAAAGCGAGGCTCGACGCATTTGGCCATCCGGTCCTTGCCGGGGCGGCAGAGAAACTGAAGCAGCTCGTGCAGGGCAAACTCAATACCAAAACACGCACCGTGGCGTTGGGATATGCCCAGCGCGCGGCCGAACATTACGCCAGCCTGACTGACGCCAATAACGCGTTCGCAGTGGGCGAAGCGGCGGTCCGGGCCGCGGTCAACGGGCAAAGTGGATTCATGGTCAAGATTGTGCGCCAGGGTTCAAACGGCTCGATTAAGTGGAGCACGGATCTTCAACCTTTGTCTGACATCGCCAACGTCGAGCATTTCATTCCCCGGGACTGGATCAGCGAGGACGGTTTCCTGCCGAACGAGAAATTCGTCCAATACGCCCAACCGCTCATCGAAGGAGAGGTGAAGGTTCCGACCGAAGGCGGCCTGCCGAAGTACGTTTCCCTCGAAAAAAGCAGGGTCGAAAAGAAGCTTGGCGCCAGGTAGCAGGTTTCCGGCTGGAAACGATACTTCCGCCTCGACAGTGAGGCGGGTTTTGGCTTTTCTTTGCCGGCCCTGATTTGGCGCGCATGACCCCGGAACAACTTGCCAAGGCGAAGTCGCTCGGATTCTCCGATCGGCAGATAGCTCATTTGACCGGACAGACCGAAGCCGAGGTGCGCGCGGAGCGGCGGCGCCTTGGGCTGGTACCCAGCTACCGGCTGGTGGATACCTGCGCCGCCGAATTCGAAGCCTACACCCCCTACTATTATTCCACTTACGATCGCGGCGACGACGAGGTGAAGCCCAGTGATCGCAAGAAAGTCATGATTCTTGGCGGCGGCCCCAACCGAATCGGCCAGGGCATCGAGTTTGATTATTGCTGCGTCCACGCCGCGTTTGCGCTCAAGGAAGACGGCTTCGAGACGTTGATGGTGAATTCCAACCCCGAGACGGTTTCCACCGATTACGACACAAGCGACAAACTTTATTTCGAGCCGCTGACACTCGAGGACGTGCTGCACATTTACGAGCGTGAGAAGTGCTGGGGCGCAATTGCGCAGTTCGGCGGCCAGACCCCGCTCAACCTTGCGCTTGGGTTGCAGAAAAACGGCGTCAACATAATCGGGACCTCTCCGCAGAGCATTGAAGTTGCGGAGGACCGGAAGCTCTTCGCGGCGATGCTCCACAAATTGGGGATCCCGCAACCTCCCAACGGCATCGCCACCAACGAAGCCGAGGCGCTGGCCGTGGCCAAAACGCTTGGATACCCGATTCTTGTGCGGCCCAGTTTCGTTCTTGGAGGGCGCGCCATGCAGATCGTGTATTCGGACAGCGAACTGCAACATTACATGCGTTTTGCCGTCGAGGCATCTCCCGAACGGCCGGTGCTGGTCGACAAGTTCCTCGAAGACGCCACGGAAGTGGACGTGGATTGCATCGCTGATGTCGGGCATTTCTCGGCTGCCGGGGAAGGGACCAGCGTGATTGGCGGCATGCTCGAGCACATCGAGTTTGCGGGAGTTCATTCGGGCGACGCCGCGATGGTGCTGCCGCCACATACTTTGTCTGAGAAGGTCATGAAGGTTATTCGCGAATACACCCATGCCATGGCGAGGGAATTGCGAGTGATCGGATTGATGAACGTGCAATATGCGGTCAAAGGCGAGAATGTCTACGTGCTCGAAGTCAACCCGCGCGCCTCCCGCACCGTGCCGTTCGTCAGCAAGGCGATCGGTGTTCCGCTTGCAAAGCTCGCCGCCAAACTGATGGCGGGCAAAACTCTCGAAGCATTGGGCTTCACCCAGGAGCGGAGGCCGAATTACTGGACGGTGAAGGAATCGGTTTTCCCCTTCAGCCGTTTTCACGGACAGGACATCCTGCTTTCGCCCGAGATGCGATCCACGGGCGAGGTCATGGGGCTGGATAGCGACCTGGGCGTCGCGTATGCCAAATCTCAAATTGCGGCCGGAGGCCCTCTGCCGCTGAGCGGCCGGGTTTTTATCAGTGTCAGTGACGTCCACAAACCCGAGGTGGCCGAAATCGCGAAATTATTCGCGGAGCTCGGGTTTGAACTGACGGCAACCCATGGCACGGCGACGGTTCTCGAAAAAGCGGGGCTCAAAGTTCAACGTGTGAACAAGCTTTCGGAAGGGCGGCCGAACACGGTTGACTTGCTGAAGAACCGCCAGATCCAATTGGTCATCAATACCCCTGCAGGCCAGACCCCGAGGGCTGATGAAGTGAAGATCCGCACCACAGCCGTCTACACGGGCACGCCGATTATGACCACCCTGAGCGGAGCCCGCGCCGCAGCTCTCGGGATCGCTGCCCTCCGAAAGAGCGGCTACAACGTTCGTACCCTGCAGGAATATCACTAACCGGCGGGCATAAAGAAGCCGCGGCCCACTGGTGCTCCTTGCCCTCCTTCCGCCAGGCTTCAGCTGGGCTACTCGGGTCCGCCACTGTCAGGTGGCGTGTCGCGCTGCTGGCTTTCCTGTTCCCATTGTCTCACTGAAGGAACCCGGCGATAAATGTCGTTGAGCATTTCCTGGTTCTGTTCGGGCGTACGGCTCACTTTTGGCCGCATGAAAACCATCAACTCGACTTCGTGGCTGGTTTTGTCCTTTTTCTTAAATGCCCAACCCAGGCCGGGGATGTCGCCGAGAATCGGAGTTTTGCGAAGCGTGTCGGTGACCTGTTTCTGAATGATCCCGCCCAGCACGAGCGTCTGCCCGTTCTTGGCGGTCAGGTCGGTCCGGAAGTTTCGCGTGTCGAAAACCGCGCCGCCGAGGATTGTTTGCCCTGGAACAACTGTTGAGGACTCGGTATGAATCCGCAATTCGACATCGCCGGAGGAGTTGATATGCGGAGTCACCTCGAGGACGATCCCTACGTCTTTGTATTTGAAACTGGTGTTTTGGTTGCCCAATTGGGACACCTGCGTGTAATCGGGGATTGGCACCTGCTGGCCGACGAACAGCCGGCCGGTTTCATTGTCGCGAATATTGATCTGAGGTTCAGCCAGCACTTTTGCATCAGTCGTGCGTCGCAGGAATTGCACCAGGAAATCCATGCTAATTGTGCTCTCAAGGACGCCGGAGCGCAGGGTGGTCAGGCTCTGCAGAACATTTGCGGAGCTGGAGGATGGGGAGTTGACGGTGGTATTGCCGCCAAAGCCTTTCTGGTATTCTCCCTTCCCGCTGGCAATGAAAGAATTGTCGTAATCATCGCCGGTAAAAACCTGGCTGCCATTGGGGGACCAACGCACGCCCAGCTTGTCGAGAAAATCAGCCGAGACCTCGACTAATCGGGCTTCAATGACCACCTGGTCGGCCGGCGCGTCCAGTTCCTCGATGAGCTTAAGGACCTGGGGAAAGTACTGAACATTTGCCGAGACCAGCAGTGCGTTGCTTCGTTGATCCGGGACGGCGCGCACGCGGCCCACCAGGTCACTTACAGGCCTTGCGGCCGATCGCCCGTCTGAGGAACGCGGGTTGTCGGGCTGGCCGCCCAACCACGGAAAATAACCTTCTTCCTTTGTTTCCTGCTCGAGATCAAACCCGGCCTGGTACGAGCTGTTCTGCTGCTGCTGCTGGGCCTGTTGGACCTGCTGGCCTTGCGGGTTTTGCTGGTTGATGGGCCGCAACGGCGGGGAGCCGTTCTTTGCAAAGAGGATATTGATGCTGTTTGCGACGGTCGATGCCTTTGCGAAGCGCAAACCGATTCGCAACGTGCTTTCGCCCGCTTCCGAAGGCGAATCCAACTGCTTGAGCACTTCCTCCACAACCGCAAGGTTTTCCTTTGAGTTCGAAGTAACAATGATCGTGTTGGAGTAGGGCTCACTCGTGATGCGGACCTTTCCGTACAACCGGCCCACATCGCGATCCGTTGTCGTCGGCGGTTCCTCGTCGTAATAATAAAAGTAAGGCCTTTGCTGGGTCTTTTTAAGAAACAACTCGTTCAAGACGTCCTCGATGTCGACCGCGCTGACATATTTGAGGTGGTAAATCTTCGGTGCGAGACTGTCATCGGTGATCGGCATATCCAGTTGCTCGACCATTTTTTCGATGCTGGGCATTTGTGCCGGAGGCGCCTGGATGACCAGCGCGTTCCTGCGGCGATCCGCAACCACGCTCATTTTCTTGTGCGCTTTATCGGAACCCCCCGACCCGGAATTAAAAAAGTAATAAGGGTACCTCGAGGAGTCCTGGTCGCGCCCCAGGTCCTGAAGCTGTTTTGCTACGTCCTGGGCATCGGCATTCTTGAGCATGAATGTTTGCACGACCTTCTCCTGGGCATCCTCCGTGTCGAAAGAAGCAACGAGTTTTTCGATCGCCCGGAAATTGCTCTCACTGGACAGAATGATCAGGGAGTTTGAACGATCGTTGGCACTGACTTCGATGGTGTCCTTGCGCGATTTCGATCCGATTTTTTGGTAGATGGGAGCCAATTCCCTCACGAGATCGGAAGCAGCGACGTTTTTAAGAGGAATTGAACGGATCGTGACGTCTTCGGGATGGTCCGAGTCGAGAATGTCCAAAAGCCGTTGAACCTCCGCGAGGCGCGACTTTGGCGCCGACACGATAAGCCGATTGGAAGTGCGGTCGGGCCAGAGCCTGACCTGGGGAGCTGAGACAGCTGCGCCGATTCCTGCGCTCGGTGAACTGCCTCCTCCGCCGCCGCCAGGCATGCCGGGAGGGGCTCCCCCAGGCATCATCGGTCCCGGACCAGGCATCGGCGACGGAGCGCCTTCGCTCGATGGGCTTTTTGAAGAACCGCCTTTTGAAGCGGTCACATTAAGGATGAGGCCGATCAGATTGCTCACCTCATCGGCGTCGGCGTATTTTAACTGAAAGATCTGCACCGAAGAATCCGAGTCGGTAACATCAAATTCCTGGATCAACTCGCTCATCAGTTTGAGGTTCTCATTGTAATCGGTGACAACGAGCTGGTTCACGCGGTCGTCGGTTTCGATTGTTCCCTTGTCGGAAAGCACGCCCCGCAGCCTTTCCTTCATTTCCGCGGCTTGCATGTGTTGGAGAGGAAACATTTTTACCAGCCGTTGTCTGCCCTCTGGAATGTCTTTGCGTGAAGCTTCGACCAACTCAGGAGTCATTTTGGGCTCCTGGCCGTCGGGGGTGAGCAGGATGGCATTGCTGGATTCCGTGGCGGTAAATCCCTCCAATGACAACGCGCGGTACACCAGGGTAATTGCTTCACGCTTTGTCAGTTTCTTCGAGCTGGTAATCGTCAATTGGCATTGGACCCGCGGATGTTTAATGACTGTTTTGCCAGTGGTCTGCGCCAGCCACTGAACAATCATGTCGATGTTCGCGCCTTGCAGACTTAGCTGGATTTCGTCCTGGTTCGTGCTCGAACCGGAGTTTTCGGCTGCGGCCGAAACGGGGACAGCGTCCGGCTTGCCGGGTGCGGCGGCATCGTTTGCGGTGGTTGCCACAACTGGAGCTGGTGCATCGGCATTCTTTTTGCCAGCAGCAGGTTTTGAGTCCTGCGCGAACCCGAAGCTGCACGTGAGCAACACACAGAAAAGGCCAAGGGCTGAGCTGAAAGGTTTCCAGTGTCCGAGGCGGATCATGGCACGCGCACAAATTGCCTTGCACCGCCGCGCTGCTCTTCGCAGAGCGGCGCGGGGGATGGGGTCTTCAGTTCCAGGTGGTCGTTGTAATGGTTTCATTTGGGACTGTCTTTCTGGTTGGACAACAACGTCTCGCCGCCGAGTCCGGCAAAGATCATGAGTTCCTTGCGTTCGCCCTGCTCCTCAACGAGCACACGATTTATTCCGATACGGACGAGCTTCACGCCGCCCAACTCTTCGCCTTCCTTGATGAGGCCGGTTTGCCCGTTCGGCGCACGCAAAAAAACATCCTTCCCGGCGATGCCGAGCAAAGCCATGGGCAACGGTCGCATGACGGGAGCGAGAATTTCGCTTTCAACCACTCGATCGATCCGGGCCTGAATATCGGCGGGCAACTCAGGGCCCCCTCCTCCTCCCATTGGGCCCATCGGCCCCATCGGCCCCCTCCGCGCTAAATCGAGCGGCCGGGGTTTTGGGCCCGCGTTCGGCACGGGCACGGAATTTTGCGCAACGGAATTTGTGTTTTCCGCGGGCCGACTGGCTTTGTCGGCGAGATTCGTACCCGAGGGAATCGCCCCTGCAGAACCAACCTGGCGAGCCTTCGCCATGTCGGCGTTGTTGCTGCCCAAGCTCGGAGGGGCTTGGGAATGGGCGCTGAGGTTCCCTCGGCCAAATGGAGCATTAGACACCGAAGCAGCCGTCAGATTTGGGGAGGTTTGCTTTTGCGACCCCAGACCGCTCGGTGCGGGAGCGCTATTTGTCGCGACAGCTTCAGTCAGAGTGGGAAGCTGAGGTATGGACACGTGATACAGCGGGTTCAGATGGACAATCACCAGGACCAGCCGATACACAACCAGCAGGCCCATCGCCCCGCAAAGAATTTTCAAAACAACCTGGCTTCGTTCAAGCATGGGACTTCTCCTGTTTCCACTGGTCAAAATCCAGGATGACAATTGTCAGGTTCAACTTGACCAGCCCTGGCCTGGATGGCTCGGAGCCGATCTGGAATGAATCGATGATCAGCGGGTAACCGAGGCTTTGAGTTTGTTGAACAAATTTAAGGAGGGCGGGAACCGGCCCGGCCGCTTCGAGTTGAATTGAACCGAGTTCTTTGCTGGACGGACGGCCGGGCGACTCGTGAACGGCTCCGATCTGGACGCCGCCGCCGAGCGCGGCAGTTTGAATCGCGGCACTGGCCCGCGCCACAACGGTCGGCCGCTCGAGCCTGGCGGGATCCATATTGAACCCCTTCATCAGTTTTTGGATGAGCTCGGATTTCGACTGGTACAAGCTGACTTTGGTTCGCAGGCTGCGCGATTCGGCAAGAAGTTGCTGGTACTCCGAATAGCGCCTGGCGGCGGCGTTCCAGACCTGCAGGCCGCCGAACAAAATGAGATATGCCCCGAGAACTATTGCTCCGAGACGAACCGTGCGTTTTTCTTTTTGCGACAGGGGACGCATAAATCAGCGGGGAATGTTGCGCATTGCGGGACCGGCCGCCGGTGCGGGCGGCTCGACCGCGCCGGGCAATCCGGGTGGCTGTGGGCCTGCGGGCAGCGACCGGTCTGGAGATCGCCCCGTGGACTCCAATGACGGGACAGGGCGACTTCCCACCGCTTTCCATTGAGCACTCATCCGGATGTTGACCTTCTGCCGGTCGGGAGTAGGAGCCTGCTCTTCCACAGAAACTGCGGAAAAAAAGCCCGAGCCAACGAGTTTCGACCGGAGGTCGGCGACTTGCTGGCCGTCTCGGAGTGACCCGCGAACCGAAACCTCTCCGCGGCGGTTCATCGAGACAGAATCCAGGCGAGTGCCCGGAGGCGCGGCTTTTGCGAGCACGAGCAAGGCGTCCAGGTATGGCGGCTCGTTCTCTTTCAGGTAGCGCAGGAAATCCAGCTCATGATCCATAATGATCAGCCGGCCTTGGTCGGTCTGGGTGGCAGCCAGTTTCCTCGCAAGATGCGACTTAAGAACGAGCGCCTCGCCGCAGGGTATCAGCAGCGAAAGCAGCGCTAGTCCAACCGCGACCGCGGCCAACTTGAGCGGCGCTTCGCGGGAAAGCCGGACGCCGGCCTTTGCCTGTTTCAATTGCAGCACAAGGGGCAAACGGGCCGGATCCCGCTCCAGGGCTCGCCGTACACCCTGAATCGCCGCGGAACCAGGCTGGTCAGCCGGAAGCTGCACCGCCTCGCATTCGGTGCCGTTCCCAAGCGCCGCGGCTAGAGCGCCAGGGAACTGCAGCCGCGATTGTTCTTCCAGGCCGAGAACGTAAACCCGGCGACCGAGCGATTGTCCATTGATAAGGCGCGTTAGCCGTGAGAGGCCCGTATCAGTTTGTTCCCTGGCAGCCGGAACGGTCCCGCTGAACGAAGCAGGCGTCGCTGGAGCGGCCACAGAAACCGGTTCCAGCCTGCCGTTCCCCTGCCCGGCAATGGTTTCAAGAAGATTGTCACGGCCGCAGGCGAGCATTCGAACTGCTATCGGGACGCCGCCTTCGATTGTAATAAGTTCCGAGCAGCCATTTTCGAGGTGCAGAACCGAATAACGGCCCGGCGGTTGCGGACAGATATAACTTCGAGCCAACGGACCGAGCGTGAACACCGCG
>Ga0070738_10005179_pt1 | contig 14743 bp, 15 predicted proteins | sample Coa_R2_2_FD_66446 | JGI IMG/M metagenome (GOLD analysis project Ga0070738, IMG submission 66446) | Surface soil microbial communities from Centralia Pennsylvania, which are recovering from an underground coalmine fire - Coalmine... | ecosystem: Environmental > Terrestrial > Soil > Unclassified ...
GTGGCTGGATAACGGTGGGATAGTGCGGACAGTAAACCGTGCTGGAGGTAGTGAGGAACTGAAAGCAAATAAAACAGCACTGACTAAAAAGCCGTTGGTTGTTTTAGTAGATGGCAATTCAGCCAGTGCCAGTGAAATTCTCACAGGTGCTCTCAAAGATAACAAACGTGCAGTTGTTGTAGGGACAACAACTTTTGGCAAAGGCTTAGTCCAAGAGTTGCATCAACTTTCTGATGGCTCTGGGTTGGCAGTGACAGTAGAGCATTACTTCACACCAAATGGCACAGATATTCACCACAAAGGAATTCAGCCAGATGTTAAGGTAAGCTTAACACAAGCTCAACAGCAGGAGCTAGGAACACACCCAGCACTCATCGGCACTCACTCTGATCCCCAGTATGCTCGAGCGGTTAATGTTTTAACAAATAACAACCTTGCCAAATACCCACGAAACCAACAATCACTGCACTCCAATATTAGAAAAGGTGTGCGGTCATAAATTTACTATTAAATTCTTAACTATACCCTAAGAGGGTTGACAATTCCCTGAATTAGATTCGGGGAATTTTTGTAATGGATAAAGCCAAGTCTTGGTTCGGTATTCCTGAAAGTCAAAACAGCAAGGCGATTCGCTACAGTGGAAAAATAATTGAACCGCTATTCATACACAATCATGAGTATCAACTCTGCCATTTTAGATAATCCTTTACTCAAGGGCTCCGGCTTACCTCCTTTTGCAGACATTACACCAGAGCAAATCGTCCCGGCATTTCATCAATTGTTGGCAGAACTGGATCAAGAGCTTGCCACAATTGAAGCGAATGTCAAACCGACTTGGAGCAGTTTAGTAGAGCCTGTAGAAAGGTTAGTCGAACGGCTAAATTGGAGTTGGGGCATAGTTAATCACTTAATGGGTGTGAAAAATAGCCCTGCACTGCGCGAAGCTTATGAAGCAGTACAGCCACAAGTGGTGCAGTTTCTCAATAAGTTGGGGCAAAGCCAACCAATTTACAATGCTTTTAAAGCGTTGCAAGCAAGTGATCAGTGGGCAACTTTAAACAATGCCCAACAGCGGATTGTAGAAGCAGCTATCCGTGATGCTGAACTTTCAGGCGTTGGCTTACAAGGTAAAGCACGGGAGCACTTTAATGCCATTCAGATGGAGTTAGCTGAACTTTCTACGAAGTTCTCTAACAATGTGCTAGACGCCACCAACGCCTTTGGCTTAACCTTAACAACTCGAGAAGAAATCGATGGCTTACCTCCTAGCTTACTAAGTCTAGCAGCACAAACAGCACGAGCAGCAGGAGAAGAAAATGCGACACCCGAAAATGGACCTTGGCGCATCACTTTAGACTTTCCCAGTTATAGTCCTTTCATGCAGCACAGCACTCGTCGCGACTTGCGCGAAAGACTTTATAAAGCTTACATTACGCGTGCTTCATCAGGTGAGTTAGATAACAACCCAATCATCGAACGCATTTTGAAGTTGCGCCAAGAGCTAGCTCATTTGCTAAATTTTCAAACTTATGCAGAGTTGAGCCTAGCAAGTAAAATGGCTAAGGATGTTCCAGCCGTAGAGTCACTATTAGAAGAACTGCGTAGCGCTAGTTACAGTGCTGCTGTTAAAGAGATCGAAGACCTTAAGTCCTTTGCGGCTGCCAAAAATGCCCCAGAAGCGAACAATTTGCAGCACTGGGATATTAGTTTTTGGTCTGAACGCCAACGAGAAGCAAAATTCGCTTTCACAGCAGAAGAATTGCGTCCATACTTCCCTCTTCCTCAAGTTTTGGATGGTTTATTTGGACTTGTGAAGCGTCTTTTTGGTGTCACTGTGACTCCGGCTGATGGTCAAGCTCCAGTCTGGCATGAAGATGTGCGTTACTTCCAAATAGCTGACGAAACAGGGACTCCTGTTGCTTATTTCTACTTAGATCCTTACAGCCGTCCAGCAGAAAAGCGTGGCGGTGCTTGGATGGACATATGTATTAACCGTGGTAAAGTCACAGAAAATGGGGTGAGTACTGTCCGTTTACCTGTGGCGTATTTAGTATGTAACCAAACACCCCCAGTTGATGGGAAGCCAAGTTTGATGACTTTCTATGAAGTAGAGACTTTATTCCATGAGTTTGGCCACGGCTTACATCATATGTTGACCAAGGTAGACTACTCTCAAGTGGCAGGTATTCAGAATGTTGAATGGGATGCAGTTGAGCTACCTAGTCAGTTCATGGAAAACTGGTGCTATGATCGACTCACTTTGATGGGAATGGCAAAACATTACGAGACTGGAGAGTTATTGCCAGAGAGTTATTACCAAAAGTTGCTAGCAGCAAAGAATTACATGAGTGGTAGTGTGATGCTGCGACAACTTCACTTTAGTATCCTTGACTTAGAACTACACTATCGCTATCTTCCCGATAGTGGGGAAACACCAAAAGATGTGCGCGATCGCATAGCCAAAACGACAACAATTTTGCAACCACTGCCCGAAGATTCCTTCCCATGCGTATTTGGCCATATTTTTGGTGGTGGATATGCCGCTGGTTATTATAGTTATAAGTGGGCTGAAGTCCTAAGTGCAGATGCTTTTGCTGCATTCGAAGAGGCTGGTCTTCAAGATGAAGAAGCCTTAAAAGTTATAGGTACACGCTATCGTGATACAGTGCTAGCTCTGGGTGGTAGCAATCACCCAATGGAAATTTTTAAAGCTTTCCGTGGTCGTGAACCCAGTACTGAAGCGTTGCTTAAGCACAACGGTTTAGCCACTGCTTGATTGGAGAGGGAGTAGAAGGGACAAGGAGGACATGGAGGACATGGAGGACAATGTTGATAACTTACTTTAACTCCTTCCCTGTACGGGTGCAATGCCTTGCGCCCCTACTTTCCACTCCATATTCCTAACTCCTAACTTTCTAACCCCCACGTCTTACTCATTTTTAAAATCTAATACAATCAATCAGGAATAATAATATTAAATTGTTTGTAAATATAGCGAAACCCAGCTTCTTTAAGAGACTGGGTTTCTTGATCTGACTCCTTTGTTACTCAAATAGGATTGCTAGATCTCTTGCTTCTTTACAAGACTTTACTTGGTTTTAATTAAAAATATTAAATATAGATTACAACTAATAAATTTACTCATCATTTATTAACTCTCTTAGGCAAAATTGAAAATGTGTTTAAATCACCTATTTCTTGTTGGTTGTTCGGTATTCTACTAACTACTAACTCATGTCTAAAGTACTCTGAAAAGCAAGAGGTAAAAAAATGATAGAAAAGATTTTGCTAGCTGTCTCTGGACTAGGTCATGCAGAAGAGATGCTGAAAACTTTGGCGGAGATACCCGCAATTAAACGTGCAAAAGTCACAGTTCTACACGTTGTTCCCGAGCAAACCGCTGCTACAGCCATGACGGCTAAGTGGGAAGAAGGTGGTAAAATTCTAGCTAATGCCATTCAATATTTGGACTTAGATCCTAGCAAAGTTTCTTCAATTTTGCGACAAGGTGATCCTAAATATGTAGTTTGCCAAGTAGCTGATGAAATTGATGCTGACTTGATCATTATGGGATCACGTGGTCTCAAGCGCTTGCAATCAATTTTAGCCAACTCAGTCAGTCAATACGTTTTTCAATTGTCTTCTCGCCCCATGTTATTGGTAAAAGATGACATTTATGTTAAGTCTATTAGACGTATTATGGTGGCCATGGACAATTCTGAATCAGCACAATACTGCCTAAAATTAGCTTTATTTTTACTTCAAGATATTAAGGAAGGTGAGTTAATTTTGGCTCATGTTAATACAGATTTACGTGGTAAAGCATCTGAAACATCTGAGATCAAACCAGAACAAGATCCAATTTTATCGGCTGCATTTTCAGAAGCTAAAAAGCATGGTGTAAAAACTCGTTGTGTCACCAGCAGTGGAAAACCATCTGAAGAAATTTGTCGCTTGGCAGAGGATTTGAACGTAGACCTCTTATTGCTTGGTTCTCCAGATCGCCGCCCCTCAATTGCTAAGAGTTTGGTTGATATAGACAGGCTTTTAGGATCTTCTCTGTCTGACTTTGTGCGAATTAACGCAACTTGTCCAGTGTTACTGGCGCGAACAGCAGATTAAGTTTGATGGGACTATATTTAGAGTACACGTGCTATTAAGCACCAACCAGAACCCCGGTAAATTTAAGTGTCAAACCAGGGTTCTTTTCCCTTGGCGATAACTGCTATGTCGATTTATTGGGTCAACATAATTGTAATTCTGGAGTTTTCTCTTTCATCGACTCAACGACTGCTGTATCCGACCATCTTCCATATGGACAATGCGATCAGCAATATCTAGGATACGTGTATCATGAGTTACAAACAAAACAGTACAGCCTTTATAGATTGAGCCAATTTTTAATCAAAGAATGAATGTGCAATTCACGGTTATGTAGAGATCTAGCATTGCTAGGTCTCTACAAGGGTTTGGGTTTTAGTTACAAAGATATTACAAACACAATTCATACCTAAATTCAGCAACGCCAAATAACTATAAACCCTTAAACCTTAAGGTTTAAGGGTTTGATTTTATACACTGTATTCTAATCGTCTTCTTAACTTTCGCCGCGAGTAGCAGTTTGGATGTACAGGATTATTAAAAAAACAGAGGGAACTAATACGAACAGAATGCTCGCTACGAACCCCAGGTCATTAACTTGCATGGCAAGAAAGCCTCTCTTTGATTTCCAGTCAACAACTTTAGAATACCATCATCAATGTCACTCTGCATTTGTTTCTCTATAGTGTCAAGGTTTTGTTGAGATGCTAACTGGACCATTGACTAGAGTTTGACAGGCAAGGCGGTAATTTTCAGGCTTTTTTTTCAAAAATCGCTTTTCTACGTCAGTACGAGGTGAAAGATTTTCCATTCCTTCAATGACTTCAACGATACAACAGCCACACTGACCGTTACCGCCACAATTCATCATCTTGCCCATCAATTTATAGATATCAACACCATTTTCCATGGCTTTTAGTCGAAGATTTGCACCATTCGCCGCCACAACTTCTTTATCTTCTTTGACAAATGTGATGTTGCCCATAACCGATACCTCGTTGACTATCTATATGAGTTGGAAGTCTGAATTTTGACTCGACGAGAGAGAGTGCTTGATTTATTATATAAAGTTTTTTACAAAAAATTAAGAATTGTCAAGTGGGAGAGTGGGGGCAAGGGGGACAAGGGGGACAAGGGGGACAAGGGGGACAAGGGGAAAGACTCTATAACTATGCCCTAATCCCTAACGCCACTTGCTACAACGGAGGGAACCTCAACGGACAGTTCGCTCAAGTCGGGAGACCCGCCCACGCGACTGTCCTCCGCAACGCAGTGGCTCCTCCCCACTCTCCACTCCCTACTCTTTACGGCTGTTGAGTGATATTCATCGGCTGTTGGTCTAAATAGTTGTAGACTATTCGAGAAACTCGGCGGACAAATTCTCTTCCTCTTTCGTCATCGTGTGGTCTTCTCACAAAAATTCCTGCTAAATAATGCCTGCCGTTAGGCATATCAATAATACCAGCATCCCCAACGAGAAACCCAATATCCCCTGTTTTATGGGCAATCACTGCTCCTGAGCCTAGACCATCAGCAAGTAACTTTTTGTTGACACAATGACGCATAAGGTCTAAGACCTCGGAGTTGCTTTCTTGGGAAATCAACCTATGGTTAGTAATCAATGCTGCTAATCGTACCAAGTCGGCTGGGCTAGTGACATTGGTGCCACGAAAATCTCCAAGCAAGTTGTGAATGACAGTATTTTTCAGTCCCCAACTGTGAAAGCGCTCATTTAACAAAGCCTTACCACCTAAACGGTCAATAATCATATTGGTGGCAGTATTGTCGCTGATGGTAATCATCTTAGTGGCAGTTTCTAGAACACTTAAGCGGAGCCCAGGACGCTCATACTGTAAAGTTCCAGAACCACTGGCAATGAGGTCACGGCGCATTACTAGGGGTTCATTCAGCTTCACTCTCCCAGAGTCCACTGCTTCAAACAAGGCAACGAGAATGGGAAACTTAATGGTACTGGCAGCCGGAAATACTTTTTCGCCATTGATATCTAAATAGTTACCTGTCTCCAAATCTAGAAAAAACATCCCAGGCTGGAGAAAACTGTAATGAGTCATCAATGTCTGGACTTGAGCTTTGAGTGGTGATATTTCCTTGCCTAAAGGAACAACCCCAGCAAATACCGATGCAGAAGCATTTGTTGGCTGGGTTGGCAAAGTTGAAACTTCTTGTAAAGAATTATTACTAGCCTTGAGATTTAATGGATTTGCTATTGCTGAAGACGATAATAGTGCAGCACCGATGAGGCTAATTGATAACCACCGTAATTTCATGTGTGTGATTGTGAGGATAAAGTCAGATTTCCAACAGACAAATTTTCTGGCTCGTGTAGGTATTATCCGGAATAAACGATTTGTGATTGGTAGAAGCTGAGGCAGTGGTGTGTCTATTCATAAAAAATGCGGAGATATACTCCGCAATCAATAACTTTCCCAACTTTTAAGCGCAGGCTTTCTTGTTAAATTTTGTTAAGACGCTATTTATAAACTTCTAGTCTTATCTAAAACCCACGGCTGCTTGCCAAACAAAAGCAAGTAGTAGGAAGAAAAGGGGGATGATTGGCAGAACGTCTACCAAGGGATTGAAAATTTGGTAAGCTTCAGGCAATTTTGCTAATAACAGTGCTGCTTCCATAATTGTTAAATTCACCTATTCAACACAGCTTTCAGAATTGAGAAATATCTTAACACGCCGTTGTCCTTTCTGAATCCTAGGTCTTTTTACCTTCGTGGAGTTCCAGGAAAAAAGTGTGGCTATGGCATGAAAATTGCACCTAAGTCGAGGTGAAGTTCATCAACTTCCTAATGAAGACCATGTCTAGGTCACAGTTAAGCTTACTTTAGGGTGGATAAACAGAGGAATAAAAACATGAATTTGGGTGTATTTGCAGCTGCTATCAGCAGTGCTAGTGTAGAATTCTTCGAAGCAGGTGCAATTGCTTATGCGATCGCCCGCTCAGGCTATCCAAAAGAAGCAATTTGGGGCACTCTCACTGGTCTAATCAGTGTAGGGCTTTTATCCGCATTCCTAGGAACTGAATTGCAGTTGATTCCCGTGAGGTTACTGCAAGTTGTTATTGGTGGAGTGTTGTTGTGGTTTGGTTGGGGTTGGTATAAAAAGTCTATCCTACGGCAAGCTCATAGAAAACGTGCTGGCTGGATTGTTGATCCCCTCGTCTCTGAAGGAATTGAATTAGAGAAACAACATCAAGGTTTTAACCGTGTTAACTTCCTGATAATGACAAAAAGTGCTGCTATTGAAGCACTGGAAGTAGCGCTTGTCGTTGTGACATTGGGGTTAGCATCAAGAGCATGGAATGAAGCACTGTTCGGTGCCTTATTGGCATTACTATTGACTATTGCCATAATTGCAGTGCTGCATGGTTATCTAGTCAAAGTCCCAGACGTATTTCTCAAGTTAGGTGCGGGTATCATGCTGCTATCCTATGGCACATTTTGGTTAGGTGAAGGATTGGGGTTGGCATGGCCATTTGCTGATTTAGCGTTGCTGATTTTGATTGGTGTATACAGTCTTGTTAGTCTGGTGGCAATTCGTCGATTGGAAGGAAGGTAGTCAAAATCCATTGAAGTGACAGTTTGGCATGCTTTTTGCATGAACTCTTACATCAGGATATTTTTTACCCAAACTGTCAATGCAAACGTTATCAGGAAAACTTATGCAAGAACAGCGAAGACCAAGCCAAAAGAGTCTGTATGCACTAGATTTCTTGAACTTGTTTCTAGCAGATGTGCGTGATGGCGTAGGACCATATCTTAATATCTACCTCAAAGGCTCGCAACATTGGAATTCTGATCAAATTGGGATAGTTACGGCCGTTTCTTCAATCACGACAGTCATGGCACAAACACCCGTTGGTGCTTTAATTGACAACTTACGTCAAAAACGGATGTTGATTGTGCTGGCTGCGGCTTTAGTCACTTTCGGCTGCCTGTGTATAGCTTTTTTTCCAAATTTTCCAGTCGTCATTGGCTCTCAGTTTTTAATTGGCATCGGTGCAGCGGTTTTTCCGCCTGCTATTGCTGCAATTACATTGGGACTGGTGGGACGTAGGGAGTTAGATAGGCGAGTTGGTCGCAATGAGACATTCAACCACACGGGTAATTTACTCGTTGCTGTTTTGTCTGGTTTTGCTGGTCAATTTATTGCCCCCAAATCTATCTTTTTTTTAGTTGGGTTGATGGCTGTTGCCAGTGCCTATTCAGTTTCAAGAATTCGCGAAAAGGAAATTGACCATGAGTTAGCACGTGGTGATGGAGAAGAGCGTGATGAAGAAAAAACAGGAAAAGGGAATAAGTATGAAGGTATACTGAAGCTGCTGAGCGACCGCAATATAGTCCTATTCTCAACCGCAGTGATTTTGTTTCACTTTGCCAATGCGGCAATGTTACCGTTGGTTGGTCAGTTGCTTGCGCAAACCCAACAGGGCACAGGATTGAATGGTACTGTTTACATGTCTGCCTGTATTATCGTCGCACAATTGGTCATGGTAGCGTCGGCAAACGTGGCTGGTCGTTTTGCTGAAGGTGGGCGAAAGCGTATATTTTTAGTAGGTTTTGGTGTGTTGCCTATTCGGGGAGTGCTTTACACACTTTGCCAAAATCCCTTTTTTCTAGTTTCCGTGCAAATTTTGGATGGGATTGCAGGTGGTATATTTGGAGTTCTCTCAGTACTGATGATTGCTGACTTAACCAAAGGGAGTGGTCGATTTAATCTGACTCAAGGTATGCTTGCCAGCTGTATTGGCATTGGTGCTGGTCTAAGTAACTTACTAGCTGGGTTTGTGGTGCAAAAGGCTGGGTACAATGTTGGGTTTTTGATGCTGGCTGCGATCGCTGTTGTGGCTTTGGCGGTTTTCTGGTTCTTGGTTCCTGAAACCAAACAAAAGAAATCACAGAGGACACTTACATATCAGTCATGAAGAAAAGAACCGCAAAGGACACTGAGGATAGGAAATGATTGTTCTAAGATACATTGTCGTTGGGCTGACCTACATGGGGTTGGGTTTAGGGTACATCCCTGGGTTGAAGATGAATCGTGCCAGTATTGCTCTGGGTGGTGCATCTTTGCTGATGGCACTGGGGGTTTTGGATCTCAAAGCAGCATGGGGAGCGATCGATTACAAAACCCTGATTTTCCTGTTCAGCATGATGGTGATTAGTGCCAACCTCGCTTATTCGGGTTTTTTTCAACTAGCTCTTGAGAAAGTGATGCAATCTATTCAGAGTCCTCTGGGCTTACTGATAGTTGTCACTTTTGGCAGCGGGATTCTCTCAGCTTTCTTTCTCAATGATACTATTGCCCTCATTTTGACTCCCTTGATCTTGAGCTTAACCCAAGCCTTGAGCCTCAAACCCATTCCTTACTTACTAGCTTTGGCGGGAGCAACCAATCTTGGTTCAGTTGCAACGCTAAGTGGCAATCCTCAAAATATCCTCATTGGTTCTTTTTCTGGCATTAGCTATCTCAGTTTTGCCAAAGCCTTAACTCCTCTTGCTTTGGTGAGTTTATTGATCCAAATAGTTTTATTGTGGCTACTTTATCCTGATGTCCGCTCTACTAAATCTTGTCTGAGTGATACACCTATACGCTACCGCGTCTATAAACCGCTACTCATTAAAAGTCTGGTGATCACTGCAGGACTATTTGTAGCATTTTTAATTGGGATACCTCCAGCTCAAGCAACACTGATAGCAGCCGGACTACTCTTGATCAATCGCCTTAAACCACAGCGAGTTTTCAATAAGGTGGATTGGGATTTGCTAGTGATGTTTTCTGGACTTTTTATTGTAACAGCGGGAGTAGAAAAATTAGGAATATTAAATTTATTTAGTGGCTTAGTTTACACTCCACTCAGTATTTTAGGGGTCACTGCTGTACTTTCCAATTTAGTTTCTAATGTTCCAGCAGTATTATTACTACAACGCTTAATTCCTCATCCAGATACGAAAACATGGTTACTATTGGCAGCAAGTTCTACCTTGGCTGGCAATCTGACTCTGTTAGGTTCAGTGGCTAATTTAATTGTTGCTGAAGCGGTAAAAAAACTTGGCTACCACTTGTCGTTTTGGGAGCATTTACGTTTTGGTCTACCGCTGACCATATTGACTCTCATGCTTGCTTATTGGTGGATTTAGGTTTATTTTTTAAAGCAAAACCCCAGGCAATAAGCTAGGGGTTTCATGTTTATGACTTAAGATGTCAAAATAACAAACACTCTAGAGTGTTTGGAGTAGAAGACCTCGATAACTAACTACCCAGGTAAAAGTAGTTTTGCGAAAAAGCAATGTGTCTGTGTACTAGACTCATTGATCCCTACGATACTTTGTTTAAAAATGAATTGTCTGCCAAATTGCCACATATTGTTGAAGTATGTGATCCTCTTAAAGCAGATAATCTCTATGGAGAGTTTGCGATCGCACTCTAGTACTGACCAATAACAACTCTGGTATTCTTTTCAAGATGAAACAAAGACAGATATCAACTCTTTTCAGTCTTGCTGCCGCATTGGGGATGGCTGCATTACCTGCGACTGCTCAAGTGAGTTCTAATCTTATCGTTCCAGGGAAAAGCATCGGGCAAACTTACCTTGGTAAAAATGGTAGTACCTATTTGAATCAACTCCCGAAACCTAATGCTATTGATGCAGGCATGTCACAAACTCGACAGGTCTGGGTTTCTAAAAAAGATGGCCGAACCGATACACTGTTTATTCATACAGTTAGTAATGGTGCACTCGGTGTCCAGCCCATCAACGGTGTTACTATTGACAGCATTCGGGTTACATCTCCCTGGTTTCATACACGGGATGGTCTTTCTACTGGGAGTACTAAAGCCCAAATCCTCCGCTACTTCCCTAACGCACGCTCAGTGAACGGAGAACCTACGATATATGATGATTCTAAGCGCGGTATTGCCTTTGAATTTGCCAAAAATGTAACTGCTAAGTCTGCCTGTATCGCTATTATGATCCATCCCCCTGGAGATGTACACTTAGCAAACACAGAGCAAGTCAACAGGGTTCTCAGTGACGGTGCGAGACCCTAGATTGTTTGATTATTTGTCTTCATCAATTATTCTTTACACACAACAACACCCAGGCTTTTACTTGCTTAGTGATCTCCTCTTTTTTGTAGTTTCACTCAGGGTTGCACTGACTAATAATTAGCGACTAAAAGCGCTTGAAGAACTAAGCTAATCAGTTGCATTACCCCCCACTTACTATTATGAGGAAATATGAGCTTTCAAGGTGGGTGTTGCTGTTAGTTGACGAGACAGATGATAGTAAAACAGCGTCTTTACCTCTTTCTTTAATCTAACGAATGGCTGTTGTATCTGCCAGGGAAGCTATGGAGCTTCAATTACTAAGTTATCACTGACATTCTTAAGGAGAGCTTTCTTGAAATTAAACTTTACAAAAACAACAAATAATACTAGACTAGGTTATTTCTTTACTCCTGCAACAGCTGCTCTAAGATGACCTTGATGCTCTGACAAGAGCTTTAAGCCCTCTTCTTTTTCTAATCCTGTCCAATGCATCAATAGTGCTAGCTTCACCCATTTGCCACTACGTTCTAATAATGAAGCAGATGCTTCACGACTTAAATTTGTCAGGTCTTGTAAAATACGCAAAGCGCGATCGCGCAACTTCTCATTCGTCACTGCCACATCAACCATGCGATTGCCATAGACTTTGCCTAATTTGACCATGACACCTGTAGACAAAATATTTAAAGCTAACTTTGTTGCTGTACCAGCTTTCAGACGAGTTGAACCCGCTAGCACTTCTGGTCCAGTCAACAGACGAATATCAATATCTGCATCACAACTAACTTGCTCAGCAGGGACACAAGCAATAAAAATAGTCGTGGCTCCTCGCTGACGAGCAGCTTGTAATGCTCCATGAACAAAGGGTGTTGTACCACCCGCGGTAATGCCAACGACTATATCTAATTGGGTCACTTGTCTTTGAGCGATCGCTGCTTCTCCATCTTGAGCACGGTCTTCCAAGTCTTCGGAGCTACGAACCAAAGCACCAGCACCACCAGCAATAATGCCCTGTACCAATTCTGGCGAAGTACAAAAAGTTGGTGGACATTCAGCAGCGTCTAAAACACCCAACCTACCACTAGTTCCTGCACCTACATAAAATAAGCGTCCACCTTGACGCAATTGCTCTGCCGTGATGTCTATAGCTTGAGCCAATTGAACTTTTGCACCAGCAACAGCAGCTACTGCCTTTTGGTCTTCACAGTTAAACAGTTCCACTAGTTCTAAAGAATAGAGTTGGTCTAAGTTAAGACTGTGAGGATTAACCTGTTCTGTTAAAAGATGACCGCGCTCCTGCAAATTAGTCATGAATTATTGGTCCTTAATCATTTATCTTTTGTTAATTACAACAATCCCTCTAGTTTACGGCGAATGCTGTCTAATTCTGAAGCTGACAATTCCCCTTGTTCTTGTGACTCTGGATGGGGAGGAGAAGTATTCTGGTCTGTTTCTTCTTCCTCAGACTCTAATTGCCACTCAGGTTCTTCAACATTTATTGCAGGAGGAACAACCAAATCACTGTCTTTTGAGACAATTTCCCAATCATATCCGGCACTTTGACAAAATTGCTTAACCTCTTCGGCATTCATCGCTTCTACTGTAGGTGTGGGGAAATCTTGCGCCTCCAGCATCAAAGCAAAGCGCGTGGCGTCGTCTTCTGATTCAAACAACAGAATCTTATTGCGATCGCCCTCGCGAATTGTATGAATCCCTTCATTGTCAGTTCGAGCATTAAAAAGCAACACAAAAACACGCATGGGTGTAATCATCTATCCTTTAATTTTGTCTTTTGTCTCTATTCTTAATGAAGTTTGTTCCTCATGTCCAATCGCACGTCAGATCTGCAATTCTTCCAGAGAGCAGCACATGTCAGATTTATTAGTATAATTATATACGCTTTTATCTACAGATAAAATGATGATTTAGTGCCTCAAAGTAGCTAAATTGATTAATTGTCAGATAGACCCCGATTTATCTTTGATTTGTTATTATGCATACAAGTGTAAGTAATAAGATATCACTGCCTAAGGTATTTCTAACACGGATTTTGCCGGATATTGGCATGAAAATGATACACGAGATCGCAGAGGTCGAAGTTTGGCCAGAACGCTTGCCTCCACCCTATGAAGTACTACTAGAGAAGGTCAAAGGTAAAGACGGGTTAGTATGCATGTTAACTGACCAAATTGATGCTCAACTCATAGAAGCGGCAGGAGGATCACTGAAAGTGATCAGCCAAATGGCTGTTGGTTACGACAACATAAACATAGCTGCCATGACTGCTAAAGGCATTCCTGTAGGACACACGCCTGGGGTATTAACGGACGCAACAGCAGATTTAACTTGGGCTTTGCTCATGGCAGCGGCGCGGAGAGTTGTCGAAGCAGACAAAGAAGTGCGTTTAGGTCATTGGCAAACCTGGGAACCAACTATGTTACTGGGAGTGAACATAAGTGGTGCAACGCTCGGTATCATTGGTTGTGGGCGTATAGGTCAAGCTGTTGCCCGCCGGGCTAGAGGCTTCAATATGCGGGTACTTTACCATAACAGGCTCAGGCTTCCATTGGAATTAGAACAATCATTGGACATTAAGTACCAAGATTTAGACGTTCTTTTGAAAGAGTCGGACTTCATTACAATCCACACTTCACTAACTAACGATACCTATCATTTGTTTTCTGATGTTCAGTTTCAGATGATGAAACCAACCTCGATTCTGATTAACACGGCACGCGGAGCGATTGTTGACCCAGAAGCTTTGCGAAAGGCACTGATCAATGGTCAAATTGCTGGTGCTGCACTGGATGTCACCACACCAGAGCCAATTCCCACAGACAGCCCACTACTAGGTTTAGACAACATTATTATTACACCACATATCGGCAGTGCTAGTTATCAAACACGCGCCCAAATGGCTATGATGACCGCATCCAATTTGGCAGCTGGCCTGAAAGGCGAACGACTGCCTCACTGTGTGAATCCAGAAGTATATGCTTAATTGCTAATTGTATCAATAAGTATAAGCATAAAGTAAATAGTTATACATCACAACAGACACCTACACTTTTAACATCACACCACAGATAGATAATTGCAAATACTGTCATGCTTCCACTCACGCTTAAAATTACTTCGCACAAAACTTTTAATACCGATTCCAGTATCGTCAGTTATCCTTAAAAGTGGCATTACCAATGGTATGCCAGTAAGTTTAGTTCCTGATAATGGCATCTATTAAGTAAGTGATGAGTGGTAAGACGAAATGACCAATTCCAATCCAGACAATCACTCAGATCCCCATACTCGGCGCAACAAACAATCACAAGTATTGCGTCGTAGTGGCATTGGCTTGGGCGTACTTTTGTTGGTTGGACTTGCGGGTGGTGCTTGGCGGTTGTGGGCTTTTGTTAACAAAGATTTAGCACCATTGGCAGCAAAAAGTCTTACTGCAACACTTAACCGTCCAGTTCAAGTGGGAGCAGTCAAAGGATTTTCACTGACAGGAGTAAAATTCGGCGCTTCATCAGTTCCAGCAACACCAACAGATCCTGAAAAAGCA
>Ga0070738_10005180_pt1 | contig 14743 bp, 13 predicted proteins | sample Coa_R2_2_FD_66446 | JGI IMG/M metagenome (GOLD analysis project Ga0070738, IMG submission 66446) | Surface soil microbial communities from Centralia Pennsylvania, which are recovering from an underground coalmine fire - Coalmine... | ecosystem: Environmental > Terrestrial > Soil > Unclassified ...
GCACCCGCCACCGCCTGGAGAACCCCGGCAAGATCGACCTCCACCTCATCGAGGTCCAGTCCGGCAGCTATCTCGGCGAGGACGATATCGTCCGCTTCGACGATACCTACGGAAGAAGCTGAACCGACAACCCCAGCTAAACCGCGCCCCCGATCAAAGCTGCGCGCTCAGCCGCAGTCTGCGTCTCTCCGCTACAGCACGATATAGGCGCTCAGGATCAGCAACAGGGCCAGGAAGGCGATCTTCGCCGCCGTCAAAGCGGCATCATCGCTCTTGCGCCGCTGATCGCCGCGCCACCAGCGGTGCCAGAAATTCGGCTGAGAATTTATGCCTCCAAGCCATTGAAGCAGAAATGACACTGCGACCTCCGTCGTCAGGATGGCCAGCGCGCAGTTCTTTATTCAGCGCAAAATATCATGACGGTAGCCACTAGTCATGCGGCGCCCGACTCACAAGGATGCGTCATGGGGCGCTGTTATCTGTCGAGGGAATAGGGCTTCTCGACCCATAGAAAGAGAAGACCAGCCGGCACCAGGGTCATCGCGAAGATAGGAAGCGACAACATCCACAGCGCCGCGTCCGGCAGATGATGCCCCGCCATGCGCGCCATGCCTTCCATCGCCGCCTTTACCACGAATCCATGCAAGAGGTAATACGAGTAGGACATATTGCCGAGCCATCGGAGCGGAGCCCAGGAGAACACCTGAGCGGCGATATTCCGAAGCCGAAAGCAGGCGAAGCAGAGAATGAAGAATGCGATAGTGTGAACCCACTCTTCCGCGGCCGCGGCGCCAGATATCAGATTGTTGCGCAACAACGGCGCTGCGAAAAACGCCACGGCGGGAGCCGCCAGCGCACCCAGCGCCAAAAGCGGCGAGGTCCCGATCTCATCGATCTCCACAAGGAGCATGCCGGCGAAAAACGGCAGCATCCGGACCGGTACATAAGGCAGTCGCGCGACGCTCAGTCCGGTCAGAAGCGCCGCTCCTAATGCGATGACGAGAATGCGGGTCGTCCGAGAACGGCTATTGAGCCCGAACAGGACCACCGCCAGGGCGATGGCCCAATAGAAGAACATCTCGTAACTGAGACTCCATGCCACCGCAAAGACGGGCTCGATTGGAAACAGGCCCGGCAGCAGGAGAAGATTGGCAACCAGGTAAAGCGCGGCGTCGAATGCCGCCGCCGGGACTTTGTGCGAGACGATCAATGCGATGGCAAGGCCGATCGCAAAAGCGACCAGGAAAGCCGGATAAATGCGCTGAACCCGGCGACGCATGAATTTCCAGATCGACGGCCGGCGAATGAGCGCGCCGTAGATCAGATATCCACTGAGCACAAAGAAAAGCTCGACCCCTTCATTGCCGTAAGAGCTGAGCGCTTCTGCGATGCTCCTCGACATCCCCGCGGGATGAAACAGCAGCAGCAATTGCGTGGTGAAATGCTGTATGAAGACGAGCGACACGGCAAATCCGCGCAAGCCCTCCATGGGGAGAAGTCTGGCGCGGCTTCCGCCGAGCTCGAACCGCCCGAGAAGCCATCGGTGGAAAAGAGAAGAAACTTGCTGTCGACTTTCATCCTCCGAGCTGCTGCGGTTAACCGTAATCTGCATGTTCTGGCAACTCGCGCGGTTTCGCGACGGAGTGAACCACTCGGCCATGGCCCGGTCAACCACTGCTGGAAATAGCTTAGGATTCTGTCATTGGCATAAGCAGCGACGCCGGCGGTTAACTATATCTTTGCGAAAGTCTGTGAATGACGGGTCGTGCAATATTCGATACTGCGGATGGGTTCGCCATTGGGAATCGACGTTTTCATGAGAATTGCGGCCGGCCGTCTCTAGGACTGATTGCGACCGCTCGTGGAGGAGCGAAGGGCTTCGAATGATCATGCGCAATTTCAGAGTGTTCGGCGCGCGGCTTGCTGCACGGTCATCGGCGCGACTTCCCCATAGCATCCGCGAGGCCGTTTTTCAGACCTTGTGCGACAAGCGCGGTCGCAACAGCACCTTTGCCCAGCTCGCGGCCGAGTTTCACGTCGTGACGATGAAAGTCCGCGGCGAATACGGAGATATCCAGGGCAATCCGAGAGACCTGTCGATTCTCGGGACTTATGCGGAAACCGGACGCTGGGCCGAGCGCACGAACAAGCAATTGACGAGCTTCTTCGCGGAACGACGGGGCGGCACTTATCTGGATATCGGCGCCAATATCGGATTGACGACCATCCCGATCGCGCAAAACCCGACGGTTTCCTGCATAGCCTTCGAACCCGAACCCGGCAACTACGACAATCTCGTGACGAATGTCGCGACCAATTGTCCCCATCGAAACGTCGAAACGAGACGCGTGGCGCTGTTTTCGCGCAAATGCTCGCTGCCTTTCGAAATCGCTTCGGAGAATATGGGGGATCACCGCATTCGCCTGACCGATCAGCCGGGCCTTCTCTACGAAGACAAGCGCCGCACGATCGAAGTGGAGGCGGTGCCGCTCGACGATCTCGCCCTTCCCATTGTCGACCCGCTCGCCGTGAAGATCGATACGCAGGGCGCCGAGCCGTTCGTGATCGCCGGCGGAGAAAGAACGATCGGCCGCGCCGAGCTGCTGATCATGGAATTCTGTCCCTATATGCTGACCCGGATGGCCGGCGACACGGAACTGATCTTCAGGCTTTTGGAGAGTCGTTTCTCCCGGGCCGGGCTCGCCTGGAAAGAGGGCGGCAACGTCGGAAACCCGCGGCCAATCTCCGAAGTCATCGTTGATTTGCGGGATATTGCCGCTTCCAAGCGGAATGAGCCATTCTATTACCTGGATATCGTTGCTTGGAAATGAATTTCAAGATTCCCGCCGTGACGACGCAGATTTCCTTTCTACCGTACTTCGCAGTTGAAAATCATAGCGATAAGTAGTTCCATGCCGGTCTCTCCTGCAAATAGATTGCCACTGAATATTGTGAATCCCGGGCGTCGAATCGATAGCGTTTGCGCGTCTCCCGACGAGCCGCCGAAGCTCGTTGTCATCGTCGATACCGAGGAGGAATTCGACTGGAGCAAGCCGCATTCGCGCGATCAGATCTCCGTAGGCCACATCAAACACCACCACCGTACTCAATCGATCTTTGAGCGATATGGCGTGCGCCCGACTTATGTGGTCGATTTCCCCGTGGCTTCGCAGGAAGCAGGCTATCGCGTGTTGCGGGAGTGGCTCGAGGACGGCAAATGCCAAATCGGAGCTCATCTCCATCCTTGGGTCAATCCGCCGTTCGACGAACCATTATCCGCGCGCAACTCCTTTCCCGGAAATCTGCCGGCGGAGCTCGAGCGCAAGAAGCTGGCGGTTCTCACCGACACGGTGGAAGCCAATTTCGGCATCCGGCCGACGGTGTACCGGGCGGGCCGTTATGGAATCGGCGCAAATACTGGCGGCATACTCGAAGCGCTCGGCTATGAGGTCGATTCGAGCGTCGTTCCCTACACCAATTTCGCCCCGGATGCCGGACCGGATTTTATGGATTTCGACGCATCGCCATTCTGGTTTGGTCCGACGAACAGCGTCTTGGAGATTCCTTTAACCGTCGAATGGCATGGCCGCCTGCGCCGCTATGGCGCCGACTACCAGCGATATCTGATGTCGAAGCTGGGCCTGAAGCTGCATTTGCCCGGGATCCTCGCGCGCCTGCATCTCTCGGAGCGGATCAGGCTCACTCCCGAAGGGACGACGCTGGCCGAGCTCAAGCGGCTCGTCGACACCATGCTCGAGACAGGGCATCGGCACTTCGTGTTCAGCTTTCACAGTCCTTCGGTCGCACCGGGGAACACCCCCTATGTCCGCAGCGATGAGGAGCTTCGGCGCTTTCTCACGTTGATCGACGAGTTCTGCGCATATTTTTTCGGCGAGCGCGGCGGCGAGGCGACGACACCGACGGATCTGCGGCGGGATTGGGAGCGCCATCGCTCGTCCGCGAGGGCGAAGGCGGGCGATGCCATTGGGTAACCACGCGCCGTCGGCAGCGGCGGAAGAGGCGCCGGTCTCGACTCATGAGTCGCTGGCGGATCTGCCCGCGGATGTGCAGGCTTTTCTTGCCGGTTATGGCGGTGACGAACTCTGTCTTAGCAGGGATTGGTTCGACACGCTGATCCGCTACGGATTGCCCAAGGCTCAGCGGCCGCGCATCTATGTCGTGCGGGAGCCGCTGACGCGCGCCGTCGATTGCGTCCTGTTCGCCATGGTCACCGATCCCGTGCACTCGCCTCGCACGCTGCAAAGCCTCGCTAATTTCTACACCATGAGCTACGGCCCGCTCTTCCGCCGGGATCTCGCCGATCGCAAGGGCGCGCTTAGGAGACTTGCCCGCTTCATCGCCGGCGAACGTCCTAAATGGGCGGTGATCGATCTCAAAGGGTTCATCAAGGAGGAGCCCGCTACGGCCGAAGTTTTGGACGCATTTCGCCGCGCGGGCTTTCTCGCCAGCACCTATTTCCAGTTCGAGAACTGGTGCTTGCCGGTCAAGGGCGTGACCGCCGAGGAATATTTCAAATCGCGCCCGTCGCAGGTGCGCAACACCATCACACGCAAAGGAAAAAAGGCCAGCAAGGAGCACCGGGTCGAATTCGCGCTCTACACCTCGGGATCGGACATCGCCACGGGTATCGGCGACTACCAGCGAATCTACGCCCGGAGCTGGAAGAATCCCGAGTCGTTTCCCGAGTTCATTCCGCAGCTTTTGGAGCGGTTTGCGGCCAGTGGCAATCTCAGGCTCGGCGTGCTTCGCATCGATGGCGATCCCGCCGCGGCGCAGATCTGGCTGGTGACGGGCGGGCGCGCGACCATCTACAAATTGGCCTATGACGAGCAATATGCACCGATGTCGGTGGGTTCCCTCTTGACCAAGCAGATGTTCGATTGGGTCCTGACGAAAGATGCCGTGACGGTGGTGGATTATGGCGTCGGCAGCGAGGCCTATAAGCGCGACTGGATGAGCGACTGCCGTCATGTGATCGGTCTGATCTTCTTCAACCCATGGACGCTGACGGGAATGGCGGTGGCCGGCCGGCACATTGCCGGGCGGGTGCGTGACCGGATTGATCTTCGCCGATCGAGAGGAAGGCGCCTATCCGATCAATCCTCATTAAATGCAAAGGAGGCCACTCGGTGAGTACGATCGCGGAGGTGAATACCGTTTTGGACCGCACCTTGCAGCTTGGCGGCAGGTCGGCGAAATTCGACGGCAACACGGGGCTGTTCGGCAGCATCGCGGAATTCGACTCGATGGCCGTGGTCGCGGTCGTCGCGGCGTTGGAAGAGAAATTCGGCATCACTGTCGAGGACGACGAGATCACGGCCGATGTCTTCGAGACCGTGGGCAGCCTCGTGCGGTTCGTCGATGACAAGATCCGCGCTTCACGGTGATTCCGCTATTGGCCGATGCACCCCCTCTTCATCGATAGCCCGTCTGGGCGAATTTTTGGGGTGTATTTTCCGCCGGCAGCATCCGTCTCAAAAGATGTCTCCGTCCTCTATGTTCCGCCCTTCGCGGAGGAAATGAACCGATCGAGGCGCATGGCGGCGCTCCAGGCGCGGGCCTTCGCGGGCCTTGGATGCGGAACGTTGCTGCTTGATCTGTTTGGAACGGGCGACAGTGCCGGCGACTTCCGTGATGGCAGCGTCGCCCATTGGCTCGACGATATTGCGGCTGCCGCGGCTTGGCTTAGAGCCCAGGGCGGGGCAAGCCTGGCTCTTTGGGGCTTGCGCTTTGGCGGGCTGCTCGCCGCTGCGGCGGCGACGCGGCTCAGCGACGTCAAATACCTGTTGCTGTGGCAGCCGGTGACCGATGGAAAGGCGATGCTGACGCAGTTTCTGCGGATTCGCGTCGCGGCCTCGATGTCGGGAGGCGCAAAAGGAGAGACGACGTCGGAGCTGCGGGCGAGGCTTTCGGCGGGAAGCAGCATCGAAGTGGCCGGCTACGAAATTGCGCCGCGGCTCGCAGAAGCGCTCGACGGCCTGCGCCTGGCCGATTGCCGGCTGGCTCCCGGCACGCATGTCGATTGGCTTGAGGTGTCGGAGCAGGCGAGCGCCGAGATTTTGCCCGCCGGCCGGCGCGTGGTGGCGAAATGGCGGGAGGAGAATGCAACGGTGGCAACGAGCAGCGTCGTCGGAGACCCGTTCTGGGCCGTTCAGGAAACGACGGTGGTTCCCGGGCTCGTGACGGCATCGGCAGAGGCGCTGGGAGCCCGCCTCAGTTGAGCCGGGAAAAGGCGGCGACGTTCCCGTGCGGCGGGGAAAGGCTGCTGGGCGTTTTTCATGCGCCGGACACGCCGCCGCAGACGGGATTGGTGGTGGTCGTGGGTGGCCCGCAATACCGTGTCGGAAGCCATCGTCAGTTCCGCCTGCTTGCCGACGAGCTTGCGTCTCACGGCATTGCCGTCTTGCGCTTCGATTGCCGCGGCATGGGAGACAGCGAGGGCGAATTCCCCGGCTTCGAGCACATCGAGCCTGATGTGGCGGCCGCGGTCGAGGCGATGGCAGCCGAATTTCCGTCGCTTCGTTCCATCGCCCTTTGGGGGTTGTGCGACGCGACCCAGGCGATTTGCCGCCACGCGTCGCGCGATCGCCGCATTGCAGGGGTGGTGCTGCTCAATCCCTGGGTTCGCTCCGAGGAAAGCTACGCCCGCACCCAGCTTCGACACTACTATCTGTCCCGGCTGACCGATCGCGAGTTCTTGTCCAAGCTTGTGAAGGGCCAACTCGATCTGAAGCGCTCCGGTCGTGCGCTCTTCGCCAGCCTGTCGCGCGCGCTCGGCGCCGCGCGATCAAGGCGAGGCGAGGGAGAGGATGGCCGGTCGACCAATCCACTGGCGCAGCGGATGGCTGTGGATTTGAGCAATTTCCGCGGTCGCATTCTGCTCATATTGAGCGGCGCCGATCTTACCGCCAAGGAGTTCGAGCTGGCCGCCGCCGGTTCAACAATGTGGCAGAAGCTCCTCGCCGAGAAGCGCCTGACGCGCCAAAGCCTGCCCGCGGCCGACCACACCTTCTCGCGCCGGGAGTATCGGGATCGCGTCGCCCAGTGGACGCGGGAATGGCTGGGGTTGCTGTCGACGGACGGAGGAAGGCCGTAGCGCTCTTAAGTTCGAATATTGTGGTGGCGCAGCAGGTCATAGAGGGTGGGGCGGCTGATATCGAGCATCTTCGCCGCTTGCGTGACATTTCCGTCGGATTGCACGAGGGCCCGCTGCACGGCGTCGCGCTCGGCTCGCTCACGCACCTCTCGCAAGGTCATCGCCATTGGCTCTGCGCCGGCCGCCGCCGGGCGAACCAGATCGAGATCGGCGGCGGTTATATGGGTCCCTTCGGCCATGATCACCGCGCGCTTGACCCGGTTCTCGAGCTCGCGGACATTGCCGGGCCAGTGATAGCTGGAAACCGCCGATGCTGCATCGGCGCCAAGCTTGCGCGCGGCGCGGCCGCTCTGCTGGTTCATGACGTTGAGGAAGTGATGCGCAAGAAGCACGGCGTCGCCCTCGCGCTCGCGCAGCGGCGGGATGTTGATGACGATCTCGCTCAGCCGATAATAGAGATCCTCGCGGAACTGATTGGCCTTTATGAGCTCGTCGGGTTTGCGGTGCGTCGCGCAGACGATCCGGACATCGACCGAAATCTCCTCGCGGCCGCCAACGCGTTCGAAGGTGCGTTGCTGGAGGAAGCGCAGCAGCTTCGCCTGAAGCGGCATCGGCATGTCGCCGATTTCGTCGAGAAACAGCGTCCCGCCATGGGCGAGCTCGACCTTGCCGACGACCTGCTTGTGCGCGCCGGTAAACGCTCCCTTCTCATGGCCGAATAGCTCGCTCTCCAAGAGATTTTCCGGAATGGCCGCGCAGTTGATGGCGACAAACCGCTTGCTTTCGCGGGCGCTGAGTTCGTGAAGCGCCCGTGCAATCAGCTCCTTTCCCGTGCCGCTCTCGCCCAGCAGCAAGACCGTCGCCGAAGTAGGCGCCACCCGCTCCGTCATCGTGCAGACATGCAGCATCGGCGGGCTGGCGGTGACGACACTTTGGAGCCGCGACTTCCGGTCCAGCTTCCGGAGCATGCGGTTCTCGGCTTCGAGCGCGTAGAGCTGAAAGGCCCGGCCGACGATCAGCCGCACGGTGTCGGCATCGATCGGCTTCTGATAGAAGTCATAGGCGCCCAGGTCGATCGCCTTGAGTGCGTGCTCGCGGTCGCCATTTCCCGTGACCACGATGACCTTCGAATAGGGCGCGACAATCTTGATGCGCTCAAGCGTCGCAAGGCCCTCGCTCGCGCCGTCGGGATTGGGCGGCAGGCCGAGATCGAGCGTAATCACCGGCGGCTCCCGGCTGTTCACCAACTGCATCGCCGATTGCTGGTCGCGCGCGAAGAGGACTTCATATTCGTCGAAGGTCCAGGCGAGCTGCTTTTGCAGCCCGACATCGTCTTCAACGATAAGCAGCGTCGGTTTCGTCGTATCCATTCTACGCACCGTTCACATAATCATGTCCGCGGGCGGCGGCTGTCTCCGCCATGGGAAGGCTGATCCGCATGATCGTGCCGCGACCCGGTTCGGTGACGACATCGAGCTGACCGCCCAAGGAGGTCGCGTATTCGCGGCTTTCATAGACCCCGATGCCGAAGCCCGATCCTTTGGTCGACACGAAAGGTCGGAACAGTTTCTCGCGTACGAAATCGGCATCCATTCCCGGGCCATCGTCCTCGATCTCGACGAACGCCGTATTGCCGGCGCTGAATAGCCGGACGCGCACATGGCCATGCTCGCCGACGGCGTCGATCGCATTTTGCACGAGATGTTCGATGATGGCTCTGATCCGATGTTCGTCCACCGCAACGGCGATCTTGTCGCCGTTGGGATCGAAGGTGACGCCGCAATGCGTCTTGCGGCGAACCTCGACGATGTCTTGCAAGAGCGGAGCGAGAGCGATCGGACGCGCCGCGTCGGCCTGCGTCTGCTGGCCGTTCAGTTGGCGCAACATGAGGTTGAGCTTCTCCACGGACTTGCGCAAGGTCTCGTTCGCGTCGCGCTGGAAAGTGGCGTTGTCCTTGTGTCGCGCGGCATTGCTGACGATGAGCGAGAGCTGGCTCACGAGGTTCTTGATGTCATGCGCGACGAAGGCAAATCGCTTGTTGAACTCGGCGAATTGACGCGCTTCGATCAACGCCTCTGCCGTTTCCTGTTCGGCAAGATAGCTCGCGGCTTGCCGGCCGATGATCCTGAGGAGATCGATGTCTTCCCAGCTCAGCACATGCGGGACGCGCGGCCTGCCGATAACGATGACGCCGAAGAGAAGCTCGCGCCGTATCAGAGGAATGGCGAGCCAAGCGCGCTCCGTGTCGCGTAGCCACTGCGGGATGGTCGGGAGCATTTGGTACTGCTCCGTGGCGTGTGCGTCATCGACAAGGTCGGCGATCCATTGACGCTTTTGAAGGAAGCGCACGAAATCGCTGTCGACATCGAAAGCGGCATCGGCAGAGAGCTGCCATCGCGACAGGTTCCACGCGGAAACGAGGGTGTATTTCGTGGGATGACGCTGCAGCCACAACCCGCCATCGGGGCTGTCCATGATGTTGCATACAGCCTCGACGACGCGGTTGCGCAGGTCTTCAGTGCGGTCGGCCGCCGAAATCGTCTGAATGAAGCGCAGCCACTCTTCCCGATAGTCGTATTTGTACTTGAAAAAATTCTTTTCGACGAACACGCGCAAATAGGACCGAAAGCTGCCGGACGTAATGGGCAGAATGAGGAGGAGTATGGCACCGAAGAAAAATACCGCCTGGAGGAAGGTGCTCCATGTGCCGCCAAATCTGCTTACATAGTAGCCGACAACCGCCATGATGATGAGGTAGAAACCCGCGCCGACGAGCGTGGCCGAGTGCAATACCATGCGGCGAGATAAAGCAATCTGCGGTCCGCCCTTCCGGTTCCGCACGGCATAGATCGCCAGAAGCGGCAGGACGAGGCCGTTTGTGGTCCCGCGCGCGAGGAAAAGATCGGCGCTGATGCGGCGGAACAGCAGCGCGTCGGAGTATGTGAAGAAATCATAGGCAAAGAGCGCGCCCACACCAAGGCAGAGATAGTTGACGCTCCACCGTGCTCCGGGCGGCGAATTTCTGAACAAATTCTCGACCAGGGCCATGCCCAGGAGCGCCAGGAGAAGGTGGCCCAAGATGATCGCAAGCCCGCCGATCTCACGATCTTGCGTGATCGCCGCTTCGCCGATCAGCAGATTGGCTGCAGTGATGATCAGACCCAAGCCGATCGCTGCCGTCGCCCAGGTCGACCGGATGACCGGCGCCATCCAGTAGAGAAGACTCAGCAGGAGAGCCAGCCAACCGCATGTCCGCACGATTTCGAGAGCTTGGCCGAGCCAGCCAATGGTGTTGTCGCTGAACAATCCGTAGGCGGTTGCGGCGGCCCATGCGGAGGTTGCAAAGCTGGCGAATGCCAGAGCCATTCCGGCGAGAACGCGCTGCCACCAAAAGACGACGAATATCGCCAGCGCCAGATATCCCGCCGCGGTCACGAGATGCCCAATGAAGCCGGCCTGGATGAGGGAAGAGGAGGTCATGCCGTCAGCATTCGCCCGCAACGCGCCAGGAGCCTATCATATTCGACAATAATGTCCGTCAAATTCTAATTTCCCGTAATAGAGTCCGAACTCATCTTTTCATCCTGGAAAGAGTTCGTCAGTATATCCCAATAATCGATAAACAAGCAGGCCGCCCCATTCGTGTATCGCCAGGGAAGCGAGTTTCAGCCCGTCGGCAAGGTGGAAGCTGACGTCGGGCGCCGCCTGGCCGTCGCTCAGATAGCCGGCCGGGAAGGGGACAACGTTCCAACCGAGATGTCGGAAAACGGCGACCGCTCGCGGCAGCGATATCGCCTGGGTGATCAGGATCCAGCGCTCGCTCGGTTGCGGCTTGACGATATCGCGCGTCAGCAGAGCGTTTTCAAAGGTGTTGCGCGACTTCTCCTCATAGACGACCCGGTCGGACTCCGCGCCTATTTCCTTCAGGAATTGCCGGACGACATCGGCCTCGGTGATGGTGTGCCGCTGCGGGGCGCCCGCGCCGCCGGAAAAGACCAGCTTTGCCTGCGGATATCGGCGGCCGAGCGCCACCATTGCGGCGATCGGAGAGGGGTCGTTGAAGATGGGACGCTTCCAGGCTTCGCTTTGCGAAAGCCGCTCGGTGCCGCCTAACGCGATGATGCCGGCGACCTGCTCGGGCAGCAGCGGATCGCTTGGAAATCGGGTCTCGAGCGGCAGGGCGAGCCATACGGCGCCGGGCAATATGCCGAAGGTGACGACAAGCGCCACCGCCGCCATGCCGAGAACGGTCGCGAGCCTCCGGCTGAACCATCCGGCGATGGCGCCAACGATCACGGCGGCGCCCAGCAGCGTCTCCGGATCCAAAAGCGAGCCGAGAGCCCGAAAAGCCTCGATCATTTTCATTGCTTCGGGGACAGGACGGAGCTTGGCTGCGGTCCGCAGGGACGCGGCGGCGAGCGCTTTCGCGTTCCACTCATAAGGACGGGGCCAGCGCGTCTCGACCAGGCAGAGAGCGCAGTTTTCGCGCTTCGCGGCGGCGTAACTCGACAACGCCCGCGACAACCACTCTTACCGAGGTAAGAACCGCGACGAGGGCATAGAACAGGTCATAAAAGCCGAGATTTACGAACGCGCCCGCGGTGCAGTAGCCGACGATCGACACTTGGATGGCGGAGGCCAGCTGTCCTGCCCATTGCATGTCCGGATGTTGTCGCGCGGCGCGGACGATCGATTGCGCCGTGCCAAGCGATGCGAAGATGAGTCCCAGGAACAGCAGCAAGCCGACATAGCCATGCTCGCCGAGAACCTCGAAGTAGATGCTGTGAAAATTATGCACGACATCGGCATAGGGAATGTAACGGAAATAGAGAGCGGAGTCGTCGACCACCCTGAAGCCGCCGCCGGTCAGCGGCCGGTCGGCGGCAAGGCGAATGGCAAAGACCCAGGAGTTGATGCGGCCCTGCGCCGACTCGTCGTGCTCGTAGTCCTCGATCGTATTCATGCGGTTGTACCAGCTCGACGGCAGGAAAGCGAACGCCGTGCCAAGCATGCAGAGGGCGATCACACCGCTGAGCAAGCGACGTTTTGCCTTGAGCCAAAAGGCGAACAGAGTAAGCGCCAAAGCAACGAAGTCGCCGCGTGAATAGGTGCAGAGGATCGCGACGACATTGAGCGCCATGCTGCCGAAGAGGCCGAGCCGTATCCAGCGCGAGGTCGATTGATTCGCGAGAAAATGCAGAAGCGGCAATATCATGATCAGAGCGAGGCCCAACTGGTTGTTGTCCTCGATGAAGCTGTCGGGCGGACCCCAAACGCGGTAATGGCCGCCCGTCGCCAAGCCAAAGAGCCCGCCTTTGATGCCATAGACGCCAATCGAGACGGCGACGACCCAAACCGTCTGCATGATGCGCTCTTTGGAATTCACGATGCATGTCGCCACCAAGGTCATACCCAGGATCTTCATGACCTCCTGCCACTTCGCGAACGCACTATCCGGCACGATCGCGAAATAGGTGGAGACGCTGACCCACACCATGAGGCAGCCGAGGAGGACATTCATGCTGGTTGCCGGCGGGATCTTCCTTTCCCTTGAGAACAGCCAGGCGAGGATGGTCACGACGCCGACGACCAGCGCTACGCGCAAGGCATAGGCATATCCCCAGCTCAGGCGGTGCGGATTCATCAGCGAGATCCAGTACCACATCAGCACGCCGATCTGAGGCCGGACCAGCACGACGGGGATCGAGCCGAAAACCACCAGAACGATGATCAGGTCGCGCATGTAACCGCCTAGCCAATCTCGCTATTGCCGGCCGATATCCGGATTTGGGGACAGCAGGATGAAACCGACAGATGAACCAAAGCTTATCATAAACCCGCCGTCCTAGTTCGAAAGGATTCGGGCGCTCGACGAGAGTGATATTTGTATGCGTCCGTGGGGCTGCGGTCGGTATTATTGCCTGTGCGGCGGCAGCAACCACGATGATGTCGGATCCGCGCCGTCGCCGGTCTTGAGAGCGTTGGTTTCATCGTAGTGGCGGTACCGGATCTGATGCAACGCCGACTAGATCTCGGCTCCCAAATGCACCTCCGCGAAGCCGCTGCGGAACTGACGGCTGCCGCGCCGCGGAAGGACAAGCCGTCGATGGCGCCTCGTCGAACGCGGTTAATTGGTCCGCAACTCTTTTCCGGGCTAAGTTGCATCCACCCTCGGCCACGTGTCCGCGCAGAAAATAATCGGGACGCCCGCAATCGCGCTGGAGATTCGTGACGATGCGGGCTCGGCTGCGTTCACCCCTTGCTCACAACGGGACGATGCGATGAATGAAAACATGAACGCGGATACCCAAACGGCGCGTTGCCGCTTCTGCGGCGGAGCGCTCACGGACTTCCTCGATCTTGGGATGTCGCCGCCCTGCGAAAGCTTGATCACGCGCGAACAGCTCAACGAGATGGAACGTTTCTATCCGCTCGCGGCGCATGTTTGCGGCGAATGCTTTCTCGTGCAGTTGCAGGAATACGTGACGCCCGCCGAAATATTCACAGAATACGCTTACTTTTCAGCCTTTTCCGACGCGTGGCTCGAGCACGCACGGCGCTATGCCGATACCATGACGAAAAGGCTTGGGCTTGGTCCCACTTCCCGCGTCGTCGAACTCGGCAGCAATGACGGCTACCTGCTGCAATATTTCGTGCAGAAGGGTATTCCAGTGCTCGGCGTCGAACCGGCGGCCAATGTTGCCCGCGCGGCCGAGAAGCGAGGCGTTCCGACCCTGGTAAAGTTCTTCGGCGCGGCGACCGCCAGAGCCATTGTCCAAGACGGGATCACGGCCGACCTCATCGTCGGCAACAACGTCATGGCGCAAGTGCCGGATCTCAATTCCTTTATCGAAGGCATCGCGATCATCATGAAGCCGGATGGCGTGTTCACCGGCGAGTTCCCTCATGTCCTCACGACGATCAGGGGCAATCAATTCGACCAATTCTACCACGAGCATTTCTCCTATTTTTCCGCGCTCACGATCGAGCGCGTCTTTGCCGCCTTCGGGATGAGAATCTTCGATATCGAAGAGCTCTGGACGCATGGCGGCTCGCTCCGGATCCATGCCTGCCACGCCGGCAATGCCAAATACCCCACCCGGGAGAGCGTCTCGGCAATCATCAGGCGAGAGAGGGAGGCGGGGTTGGACAAGCTCGCGACCTATGCCGGTTTCGTCGAGCAGGTCCATGCCACCAAGCGCAAGCTCTTGAGCTTCTTGATCGAAGCGAAGAATCAGGGAAAGAGAGTCGCCGGCTATGGCGCCCCCGGCAAGGGGAACACCCTGCTGAATTTCTGCGGCATCCGCACCGATTTTCTCGACTACACCGTCGACCGCAACCCGTATAAGCACGGCAAGTATCTGCCCGGCACGCACATTCCAATATTTTCGCCGGATAGAATCGCGGCGACGAAGCCGGATTATGTGCTCATCCTGCCCTGGAACCTGCGCGAGGAAATCGGCAACCAGCTCGCCTATGTCAGGGGATGGGGCGGGAAGCTCGTCGTGCCGATTCCCGAAGTGACCGTCTTCTAGGGCAAGCCATGCTGCGCATCGCACTGACCCACGACCGACAGCAGCCTTTCAACCTCTTGTGTCTGGGAGCGCATTCGGACGATATCGAGAT
>Ga0070738_10005181_pt1 | contig 14743 bp, 6 predicted proteins | sample Coa_R2_2_FD_66446 | JGI IMG/M metagenome (GOLD analysis project Ga0070738, IMG submission 66446) | Surface soil microbial communities from Centralia Pennsylvania, which are recovering from an underground coalmine fire - Coalmine... | ecosystem: Environmental > Terrestrial > Soil > Unclassified ...
GTGGCCTTGTCTGCAAGGGTCATTGGTGATCTCCTCCATCTGTTTACGCTGGATCTGCGAACGCTGGTCATCGTCGTCGATGTCAGGTCCTACCGGATATGCGTGATCCGCACGCGCCACCATGTCGACAATCCGCCTCCCTCCTTCCCGGCCGGCCGGGCTGGCGCGCCACTGAGCGGGACGGCGCGTGGACGGCGCCCCGGGAGCAGCTGAGGCACGGGCACCATCACAGCATCCGGTGTAACACCCGGGCGTCTCACAAGCGTCTCAAGGCGTGCGGCGATCAGTGGGTTCATGCAGTCGAGAACGCTTTCGTCGAGAACCTATTCCCGGACGGAGTCATAGGAGGGGCGGCCACTCCACCCCCGTCCGGTCGTCCCGCTCCTTTTGGCCGGTTGCCGCGGCGCGAAGAGCGCAGCCCTTTTTGCGGAGGATCGGGCGCAGCCTTTGACCACTGCGCCGTGGCTACCGGCCACCTACAGTGAAACGTAGGATGAGGGCTCGATTGCCGCAATGCCAACGCAAGACAAAAGCCCAGCGATCGTTCGGATGCGGGCGATTGGGGGATTGAAGCGGAACCCACGAGAAGACACTAGCCGGAGCGTACGGGGAGGTACTACATGTCGGCGGCGGCTGGCCCACTGATGGTGGCGAGACAAGAAGTCGTGACGATTCCCGGACGGGGCGAAGTTGATCCCGGCCGCCTCTTGCTGCCATTGGTCCTGATCGTAACGTTTGCAAGCCATGCCACCAACATGTTCGCCTATCCGCTCTACCTGGGCGACGAGGGCATCTACTTGGAGCAGGCCTGGGCCGTGCTCAAAGGCATCGGCCTCGCGCCCTACACCTACACCTACGACCACGCGCCGGCCGGCTGGCTCTTGATCGCCCTCTGGCTGCGCCTGCTGCCGCACGGCATCACCCAGTGGGGCATGGCCGAGAACAGCGGGCGCGTCCTCATGCTGCTGATGTCCCTTGGCTCGACGGCCCTGCTCTACCGCCTGGCGCGCCGCTTCACCGGGAGCGATGCCGCGGCGGTCCTGGCGTCTCTGACCTTTGTGCTCTCGCCGCTCTCGCTGTACTACGGGCGCTTGGTGCTGCTCGACAACATCATGGTCTTCTGGCTGCTGGTGTCGCTCGATCTGTTGACGGCGGATGGCGGTCTGTTTGCGCTGATGGGGAGCGGTGCGGCCTTCAGCTTGGCCGTGCTGACGAAGGAGAACGCCATCTTCTTCCTACCGCTGCTGGCCTATGGACTCTATATCGCCAGCCGAGAACGGCACTTCTATCGCTTCGGCGTATCGGGCTGGCTCTACATGTGCTTCGTCATCCTCTCCTTTTACCCACTCTTCGCCGTCCTCAAGGGTGAGTTGTTGCCACCGCCACCGCACGGCCCCCAACACGTCAGTCTGCTGGCCATGGTGCGCCAGCAACTCGGGCGCGGTGTGCAGAACGGCTCCATCCTGAACATTCCGAACGCGCACACATTTCCGGGCACCCCATATGGCTTCTGGTACTACTACTTCACGCAGTGGGCAATCAAGGATCAGATTATCCTGGTGGCCGGGGGCGCTGGGACGCTCGTCACCATCTGGGCCGGGTTGTTGCGCCGCGAACTGCGCCATACCTACCTTCTCTCCGCCGGGTTAGCGATCATGTACGGGCTCTACATCGTGCGTGGCGCGCAGCTCATCGACTTCTATATCGCGCCGCTCTTGCCCTTCCTGGCGCTGAATATTGGGTTGGCCGCGCACGCCTTGGCGCGCCCCCTGCCGCGCCTCGTCAAGCCGATAGTACTCCTTGGTGCTGCGCTGGCGTTGAGCAACACCTTCTGGCACGAGCACATCACACACGATGCTCTCCAAGTGCGGCTGACCTTCCTGCAACAGGATCAGGTGGCCTACATACAACAGCACATCCCCACGGACACCGTCCTCATGGTTGACGATGACATCTGGGTCAGTCTGCACGACGGCGACAACGGGCGTTACCCGGTCTACCCCAACGCCTTCCCCTACCACAAGATCACGGGTGACCCGGCCGTCCAGGCACGCCTCCACTATGACTGGCGCAACATCAAGTACATTGTCGCCTCCAACCAGATGTACGCGGTCTTGCAGAAGGAGGCTGTTGCCAACGATATGTCGCTGATCGCGTACCAGCATTCGCGCGTGATCGCGAGTTGGCCCCCTGGGGTGGTGCCCTCGGCCAACAATGTCACGGTGCAGTTGCGCCAGGTCGATCCCACCATGCCCGCCATACCGTTGCCGCTGAAGCCCACAGACTAGACTATGCCCTTCACGCGAACGTGGCCCTCATCTCCCATCTGGTCCTATGTCCGCCGGCACGTAGCCCTCAGTCTTATCCTCAATGCCGCCGGTCCGCTCGTCGTCTATATGCTACTGCGCCCTCACATGACCGAGTTGGCGGCCTTGAGCGCCGCGCTCTTGCTGCCGGCCGGCGAAGGCGTGGTCACAGTCGTGCGCCATCGCAAGCTCAATATCTTTGGCCTGATGGTCGGCATCTCGATCGTCTGCAGCATCGCGGTGGTGGTCCTCGGCGGCAGCCCACGCATGCTCCTGCTGCGTGAGTCGCTGCTGTCGGGTGTCTTCGGCGTGGTCATGCTGCTCTCCCTGCTCAGCCGGCAACCGCTTGTCTACTACATCGCGCGGCATTTTGCTGTCGGGCCGATATTGACGCTGGCGGACACCTTCCACCACAAAGCGTCGGTCCCGTGGTTCCGGTCGTTTCTCCGATTGCTCACGCTTGTCTGGGGGCTGCTGACGACCGGCGATGCCCTGATCAATGCCTATCTTGCCACCAGCCTGCCGATCCCGACGTACCTGCTGGTCACGCCAATCGTCCGCTACGGAACCATGGGAACGGCGCTTGTCTGGACGCTGGTGCATGCGTATCGGGGCCGCTATCTGACGTATTTGTTCGCCGACGAACCCCATGGCGCGGCCACGGCAACGCGCCGGCATCGGCTGAAGCGCCATCCTCGCGCGGCGCCGGGGCGGCCTGTACGAAGGCGGCATCGCGCCGCGAGATGGGCGAGAAAGCCGGCCACGGCCCCGGGCGCGTGCGACCAGGCGGAATAAGGCGCGACCAAGCGGCGTTGCTCCATTGGGCGCGTTGTCGCCCCCTAGCGAATTCCTGAAAGACGGGGCTTCCAGGAGGTTCTCTCGTGAAGCGACTGCTGCTGATACTCCTGGCCGCCATCGGCCTGATCCTGCTCGGCAGCTTCCTGGCGAACAATTCGACGGCCCCACGGCTGAACCAGGTAGGCCCGCCGCCCGTGACGCTATTCAATCTTCATCCACGCTCCACACCCGCGGCGCGCAAGGCAGTGCGTCGCGTCAACCCCTGTCTGGCTATCGAGGCCACGTCGGGCAAGGCGCACCTACTGGCCGCGATGCCCGGCCAATATGTGCTGGTCGATCCGCCCAGCGCCGCGCCGGGTGGCGAGGTGGCCGTGCACGGCGCCGGCTTCGCCTCCGGCACGGCGCTGCGCCTGAGCATGGCCGCGCCGGGGCAGACTCCGCTGAAGCTGAGAGCGGTCAAGCCCAGGCCGGATGGCTCGTTCTGCACGGTCATCACCGTGCCGGTAGCGCAGACGGCGCCCTCGGTCCAGGTCGTGGCACAGGATGCGCGCGGGCATCACGCGGCGGCGACATTCGTGGTGAGTAACGCGCTGCCGCAGGCCGGTCTCGCGCCGAAAGTCGTGACGCCGGGCCAGCGCGTGGCCGCCTGGGCCGTGAACTTCCGGCCGGGCGAAACCGTGCGCGTCTATTCCGAACGCCTGGCTGGCCGCCCGATCCTCACAGGGACGGTCGACCAGAACGGTCACGGCTACTGGCCGATGTCCGTGCCGTATGGACCCGCCGGCATTAACCAGATAGTGGTGATCGGCAACCGTGGCCAGGCCCCCGTGGTGGCATCGTATCTCCTGCTCAGCCTCTATCCCCACGCCAGCGTGAGCAACTATGCTCCACAGCCGGGCAAACAGATCACGTTCTATGGCGGCGGCTTCGGCCCGCATGAGCCGGTCACGTTACACCTGGACCGCCTGGGTGCTCCGGTGGTCGCGGTGGCGCGGGCCAACAGGGGAGGAGGACTGCCGCGCCTGGGTCCCTACCGGGTGCCCTACGGCCTCTCCGGCGTGCATACTTTTGTCCTGCACGGCCTGGATAGCCACGTCACCACGACCGTGGATGTGCTGATCGAGCCCTTCTTCGCCAGTGCCCGGCCCAGTACGTGGGCAGCGGGTCCCGGTACGACGCTGACCTTCTATGGTGGGGGCTTCGCGCCGCACGAGATTGTACGCGTCTACCTGGGCCGCTCAGGACAGGGTTTGGGCACCGAGGTGGCGGCGTTGCGCACCACGGCCAAGGGCCAGCTGATCGCTTCCAGCGGCTCCTACGCCCTGGCGTCCACGGTCCAGGGACCCACGATCACCTTCGTGCTGGTCGGCGACATCAGCGGCGCGGTGGCCACGGTCTCGGTGCACTACATGGCACCGAGCTCCGGCGTTATCATCGGCGGCGGCGGGGATACCTATCGCCCGCCACCGCGCCAACGCGTCACGACGCCCAGCACCCGCGTGCCGGTGTTGGTTGCGACACCGCCACTGGTAGAACCGGGTGGACGCGTCGCGCTGTCGGGCACGGGATTCCCGCCCTATCAGCGCGTGCGTCTGATGCTGGACAACGGTAGCCCGAAAGGATTACAGATGGGCAGTGTGGTGGTCGGCGCCGACGGTACGCTGAAGACGACCGTGACGATTCCCGCGGGGGTCGCGCGGTCCGGCGCGATTCGCGCATACGCCGTCTCCGGCGACCCGCCGGCCGCGGCGCAAGCCGAATTGACGGTCTGGCCGCCCGCGCCAACACTCACGGCGTCGGCGCCAAGCGGCCCGGCGGGAGCCGCGTACAGCGTCTCCGGTGATGGCTTCACGCCGGGCCAGCAGCTCTCCCTGTATCTCGACAGCATCGGGACGGCACCCCTGGCCACCATAACGAGCACCGGCCGCGTGTCCTTCAGCGGCCGTGTCCCTGTCGCCGCCACGGGCAACCACACCTTCATCGTGAAAGGGACCTACGGGGACATCGCCGCGGTGTCGTTCGTGGAGTGGGCGATGACGCCGTACCTGTTGCTGAGCACCTACAGCTCGCTGCCGGAGCGCCCGGTCTCAGTCAAAGGGCAGGGTTTCGTCCCCGGCGAATCGGTGCACCTGTTCCTTAACGGAGCGCTGGTGGGCCGCGCCACCGCCGATGACCGAGGTGGGCTGAACGCCACCAGGGTCTTCACGATCCCCTCCAACGCGAGGGGTGCGCTGCAAGTGTCCGCCGTGGGCACCCTGAGCGGACGCCCGGCCCGCACTACGCTGGGCGTGCTGTCGTTCGAGCCTTCGCTGTGGCTCTCCAGTTACGCCGGCCATCCCGGCACCACCGTCGCCTTCACCGGCACCGGCTTTGCCCGCGACGAAATGATTAGCGTCTACGTGGGCGCGTCGACCACGCCGGCTGCCCGGTTCAGGGAGCATGGCGGTAAGTTCGCGGGCGCGGGCGCAGTCCACATCCCCTTTGGCACACCGGCCGGCATGCTCCAGATCAGGGTGCACGGCGAACTGAGCGATGTTGGGATGACCATGCGCTACCACGTCGTGCCCTTTGCGCCGGGCGCAGGCTACGAGGTACGGCACCGCGGAAAGTATACGGTGCTGCGACTGGGCGCCGGCGGATTTGCGCCGTACGAACTCGTGCGGATCTATCGGGGGACGCGACCGCGGGGCATACCTGTACGGGTGCTGCGCGCCGATGCGACGGGCAACACGCCCCCGTTGAAGGTGCTGGACGTGCCCGGGACACCCAGGGTCCATCTCGCGTATACGCTGGTTGGCGTGCAGAGCAAGGCGCGGGCCACGGCGTTATACCCGCCGCCCACGGCCGGAGGGGGCCCGCAACACGACCGGCACGGGGGCGGCGGGCCGCCGCCCGCGGCAAGGCACGCCTAACGGAAAGGGATCTCGTCATGCCGTCCTCGCTCGTCATCCTCGCCACGGCCGTGGTGGCCGTCCTGACCTTGCGCTACCTGCAGTTGCTCAAGGTGGGGCCACACGACAGGCCGCGCCACCGGATACAGACAGTATTGATCATCGTCGTCTTGCTGTGCACGGCCCTGGTCATCGCGGGCCTTGACACCGCGGCCGGGAGGGTGCCTTCCAGCTTCCGCGCCACCGTGGTGCGCAACTTAGGCTCCATCGACGAGATCATTGCCAGCAAGACAGCGGCGGCGGGCGACATACCGCACTCCTACTTCCCGGCCTCCGTGGCAGACCGGCTCCGCGGTGGCCTTCCCACCGTCGCCGGCGTGGTCGGGGCGATCGTCGAGCCCGCGGCTTTCCCGAATCGAGTCTCGGGCCACCCCACCGCGCACGGCGCGATTCTGGGTCTGCCGGCGGACTATCCCCCGGCTTTCGGTCCACTGACGACCGTCCAGGGCAAGCTGGTCACGCTGGGCCAGCTCGACGCCAATCAGGTGTATATCAACCAGGCGGCGGCCCGGGCCCTGGGTGTGAACGCCGGAGACCAGCTCGAACCGCTGGTTGGTGGGCAGTCTCTGTCTCCTGGACCGACGATGCTGTATTTCGCGGCCGGTAATACCGGCCGCATCCAGGCCAACGGCGGCCCCAGGTTCGCCGAGACGCTGATCTTGCGCAACAATAGCCCCTTCCCGACGACGGCGACGTTGACCTATCTGATCCAGGATGCGCATCCGGTGGTGGTCTTCCGCAAAATCCCGCGCCATGGGACGCTGCGCGAGTCCGTCGAGAGCGATGTCGGGCCGAATCGAGCCGTCGCGACGATCATTTCCTCGCCGGCGCAGCTGACGGCCCAGCGCATCGTCTACATCCTGGATGCAGGCGGGTCTGTCATCGAGTCCATGAGGTCGCCGGCTATGACCGCGCGGGGCACGCGCCTCTCCTTCGCGGCAGATGGCACAACAGATTCCGACCAGGTATCGGTGGTGCTCGCCAATCCGGGCGCCGCGGCCGCGCAGGCAAGTGTGACGCTCCTATCCCACCTGGGCACATTCACGCAATCGGTGACCGTGCCGGCCCGCGGTCGCACCGCGGTGGGCTTCGACCACCCGTCGGGTACGCTGAGCGTGACGAGCAACCTGCCGATCGTCGCCGAGAAGGTGCGCCACGTCCCGCCATCCGGAATCGGCTGGGGCATAACGCCGGGTGTCGCCGCCAACGGGTCGACCGGTGTCGCCCTGTACGCCCCAATAGTGCGCGCCGTCCTCCTCGACCAGGGACTGGCAGCGGGTGGGCTGCTCTCGGGCGGTACCCAGAGCACGCCCCTGGTGCTGGTACCGTTGCGGCGCCTGCAAGGGGTGATCGGCCAACCGGGCCAGATTACCACGGTATTGATCTCGAACCGGGGCGATCCCCTGGCCGGCGTGCCGCTAACCGGCCAGGTTGCCGGCATAGCCCAGAGCCAGCTGGCCAGCACCGCCGCGGCCATCGCCATCAAGCTGACGCTCATCATGCCGCACGGCCTGGCCGCCATGCATGCGCTGGAGCAGGATCCCAGATTTGACGTAAACACACAGAATAAGCTGGCCGGCGTGATGAACGAACTCGGCGTGCCCGGCACCAGCAATCGCCTCAAGGGCCTGCTCAACGACCGCTCCGTGATCGCCGCGCTGCGGACGATCACCGATCCGGCCGTCGCTCAGACGCTGGACCCGGCCCTCTCCGCTCTCAGCCCCTACACCCTGCAGCCCATCAAACAGGACGCGCTGGCGCAGGCTGATCAAGGAAGCTTGGCCGTGTTGGCCCGGTATCAAGATTGGAGCCAGACCGCATTCCTGGCCGGTATCCTGCTCAGCGTCCTGCTCGTGCTGTTGCTGCCGATACAGCGGCGGGCGGGCGTTGCCAGGCGCTACGTCTTCGACCTGGGCGTCATCGTGCTGTGCCTGATTCTGGGTACTGCCGTCGGCCGCGGCGTGTCACCGCTCGTCGCGGCCCGGGTCAACGCCAACCCCGCGTCGCAATTGCAGACCAACGCGCTGGATGTGGGGGCGGGCGCCACCGAAGTTGTTATCACCGTGCTACGCCATCCGATCCGCACTCTTGCACCCACCAGCACTCCTACCGAGACGTCCACCAGTACGTCTACGCCCACCGCCACGCCCACCAGCACGTCTACGGCTACTGACACGCCGACCAGCACCGACACGCCCACTCACACGCCCACCAAGCCACCGACCAGAACACCCAAGCCTGAGAAATCCCCTGTAAGAACGCCGACCAGCACCGCCGTGGCCACGACGGCGCCAACCACCGCTCCGCCGGCAGCGGCTACCCTGACCGCCACCGTGCCGGCCACGGTCACGCCGGGCACGACCATCGAGGCGTCGACCACACCAACCGGCACCGCGTCGACTCCGGCTAGTGCCACCCCACTGACATCGACCACGCCAATCACCACTGCGCCGGCGACGGCTACCGTGGCCGTTATTGTGCCGGCCAGGGCCACAGCAACCAGCACCGCACTCCCCACCAAAGCCCCGACCGCCACGGCGCGGCCTACTCGCGCTCCGACCAAAACGGCGCGACCCACCAAAGCCCCGACCCACACGCCTGTGCCGACGCGCGTATCCGCGCATGCCGGCGCTATAGCCATCAATGCCGGTGGGTGGGCCGTCGGCGGTTTCAAGGCCGACATGGACGCCAATGGAGGCACGACTGGTTTCCACCCCCATCCCATTAATACGAGCGGTGTGACCGATCCCGCGCCGCCGGCGGTCTACCAAACCCTGCGCTATGGTGACTTCACGTACACCGTGCCCAATCTGACGCCGGGCGCCCGCTACCTGGTGCGGCTGCACTTCGCCGAGACCTACTGGCAAGCGGCCGGCAAGCGCGTCTTCAACGTGGCCATCAATAACGTCCCGGTGCTCCACCATTTCGACATCTACGCCGCGTCGGGTGGCGCTGATACAGCCATCGTCAAGTCGTTCACGGCCACCTCCAGCAGCGACGGCGTCATCAGCATTGCCTTTATCTCCGTGGTCGATAATGCCTCGGTCAGCGGCATCGAGATCATCCCTGAGCCGCGGGATTATCCCTGAGCAGCAGGCTATGAGTACAGCCGCCTTGTGCGCTATCGGGCCTACAGGTCGGGGCCCCGCGTGGAATGAGACGGCACGCCGCGGCGTTGCCCGACACAGACGGTATACACATGCACGGTTAGGGGTGGCATCGTGAAGCGGATGCTACTGATCCTCCTGGGTATCATCGCTCTGATCATCGCCGGTAGCGCCGTGGCGAGCATCCCCTTTAGCTCGCCGCCGAATCAGGCGGCGCCATCCCGCCGCGCCCCGGCGCACGGGACGACCGAAGCCCCTGAGGTGGCAACTCCGACCAGGACGCCGACCCCCACCGCCACGGCGACTCCGACCAGGACGCCGCCACCGGCGCCCCAGATATTGGGATCGGCCAGGCTACTGGCCGCCGCCCCCGATCGCTATCTTCTGCTCAACCCGACAACCGCGGCGCCCGGCGCGGCCGTGCAGGTGTCCGGCGGCGGCTTCGCCGCGGGCGTCGCGCTGCATCTGGGCGTGCAGATGCCCGGCCAGGCCCCGTCGCGGCAGGCAGAGGTCACGACAGGAGCGAACGGCTCGTTCCGTGCGACCATCACCATGCCCGCGACACAGACGGCGCCGGCGTCCGAGGTGGTAGCGCAGGATGCGCAGGGGCACAGCGCCGCGGCGACGCTCCTGTTGCGGGTGGGGCAGCCCCTCGCCGCTCTCTCTCCCAACATAGTGACGCCCGGCGCGAAGGTGGCGGTAACGGCGGCTGGCTTCCGGGCCGGCGAGACGGTGCGCGTCTATTTCCAACGCATGGCAGGCCGGCCCATTCTCACAGGCACCGCGGACGCCAACGGCGCCGGATCATGGCCGATAACCGTTCCTTACGGGCCCGGTGGCGTCAACCAGTTGGTGGTCGTCGGAGATGTGGGACGCAATCCGGTGGTGGCGCAGTATCTCCTGCTTAACCTCTATCCCCGCGCCAGCGTGAGCGACTACGCCCCACTGCCGGGCATGCGCGTGACCTTCAACGGGGCCGGCTTCGGGCCAAACGAGCCGGTTGAGCTGCGCATGGATCGACCGGACGGGCCGGTGCTCGCCGTGGCCCAAACCAACGCACGCGGCGGCCTGGCGGGCCTGGGCCCCTATCGATTGCCCTACGGCCTGTCGGGCGTGCATACGTTCATCCTGCGCGGGGTGGACAGCCGCGTCGTCACGACGGTGACTCTGACCGTCATGCCCTTCTGGGCCAGCGTTCAGCCGAGCACCTACGCCGCGGGACCCGGCACCACGCTCACGTTCTACGGTAAAGGTTTCGCGCCCGACGAGATCGTGCGCGTCTTTCTCGGCCGCACGGCCACCCGTCCGGGCACGGAGGTGGCGGCTTTACGCACGACGCCCACCGGCCGCCTGATCGGTTCCAGCGGTTCATATACCCTGCCGGGCAATATCCGAGGCTCCACGGTGGCCTTCGCGCTGATTGGCGACATTAGCGGGGCGCAGGCCTGGACCTCGGTGCACTACATGCGGTCGTCGGGCCCCCCCGTGATCTTCGACCCCGGCCCTCCCTACCACCCGCCGCCACACCAGCAACCCGCCTACGCCATCAAGCCGGGTCCCCGGCCACCGCTGCTGGCCGCGACGCCGCCGCGGGTGGTAGCGGGCGGCCTTGTCTCCCTATTGGGCACGGGCTTCGCGCCCCGCACCACCGTGCGCCTCGTGCTGATGAGCCGGGATAATCCGCAGGGCTGGGCCTTGCGCACGGCGCGCGTGGCGCGCACGGACGTCCACGGCGTGCTCAATATCACCGCGACTATACCATCGTGGATCACCCGGGCAGATATGGTGCGCGCGTACCCCGACGCCAAGGGGGCGGCCGCCCCGGCACAGGCTGAGTTGGACGTCTGGCCTGCCCTTCCCGGCCTCACGCCCAGCACATATAGTGGCACTCCGGGCAGCCCCTACGGGCTCACCTCCTATGGTTTCACACCGGGTGAAAAGGTATCGCTGTACTTCGATAGCGTCGGTACGCCCGCCCTGGCGACAACGATCAGCAGCGGCGGCCGCATCACTTTCAGCCGCGTGCCCGTCCCCGTTGCCACGGCCGGCAACCATACGTTCGTCGTGAAGGGGGACCGCGGGGAAGTCGCCTCCATTCCGTTCACCGAACTGCCCTGTACGCCGTTCCTGTTGCTCAGCACGTACAGCACGCAACCGGAGCAGCCCGTCTCGGTCGGCGGGCAGGGCTTCGCCCCACACGAAACCGTGCATGTATGGATAGGCTCGGGCACTCGTCGGTTCGTGGGAGGCGGGGTCGTCGACGGCCGGGGCACGCTGCACGCGGCGGCGCCTTTCATGATCCCTACCGACGCGCACGGAAAGCTCCAGGTGGTTGCCGTGAGCACGACGAGCGCTCGAACGCTGCGTGCCACGCTCACCGTGCTGCCGTTCGGGCCGGCGCTATGGCTGACCAGCTACGCGGGCCATCCCGGGGCCACCGTCGCCTTCACCGGCAAGGGTTGGGCACACCACGAGATACTACAGGTCTATCTCGGCGAGGCCGCCACGCCCGTGGCCACGTTCCGGGCTCAAAACGGCGCATTCCGCGGCGCGGGCACGATTCGGATCCCGTTTGGCACGCCCGGCGGCATGATACCGATTACGGTGCGGGGTGCTCTCAGTCACACCAAGGTGACCATGAAGTATATGGTCATCGCCTACACGCCGGGCGCGGGCTATCAGATCCTGCACCGGCACGGCTACACGATAGTGCGGCTGGGCGCGGGCGGCTTCGCGCCGCACGAAGCCGTGCGGCTGTACCTGGGGACACAGAACCAAGGCACGCCCCTGCGTGTACTGCACGCCGATGCCGCGGGCAGGGTGCCGCTGCTGCAGGTCCTGTCGGTGCGCGGTAAGCCCCAGGTGTCACTGACCTACACGCTGGTCGGGGCGCAGAGCGGGGCGCAGGCCACGGCGGTCTACCCGCCGCCCCCGGGCCGGTAGTTGGTGCCCTGCAAGTCCCACCGCGCCAGCTCCATGAAGCCGGCCTCGATGGCCGACTCGGCGCCGCAATGGGTCGATATCCGGCGCCCCGCCACGCCGTCGGCGCAGCGGCCGGTTTCGCGATGGTACAGGGCGCGGCCGGCGGCATTGGCTCCGTCCAGCCAGGCGATGCAGCGCAGGGCGAGGGCGCGATAGTGCCCCACCCCCGTGGCATGGTAGAGTTCAGCCAGCCCCAGGGCGAGCGCCGAGACGTCATAGGCGCACTGCGGCTCGCGCTGCGTCGGGTAAACGTGGTAGAATCCGCCGGCGATGACCGGCTCGACCAGTTCTGTGACGGTCATAGCGCAGGCCGCGAGGTAGTCGGCACGCCCGAGGAGGCGGCCGGCCCGGGCCAGTGCTTGCAGTTGGTGGTAGCCCCACAGGGCCACGATACCCTGTCCGGCGCGGTCGCGGAGATAGCCGGGTCCGCCGGCCACGATGGCATCACAGCGCCGCAGGATGCGCCCGGCCAGCCGCGCGTCTGGTTGTGGCTCGTACAGCTCCAGCAGGGCCAGCACCTGCACCGCGAGAACCTTGAGATCGCCGGTCCAGGCGAATCCGCCGCGCGTCGCGCGCCGGCGATAGGTTTCTTCCCGCGTGCAGCGCCAGGCGCGCCCGAGCGCCCAGCGCGCCCGCGCCGTCCACCACCGCCCGCCCGCGTAGGAGGTCCGTCCGTCCCGGTTCTTGGTTCCCGCCGCGTCGAGGATGAAGTTGACGAAGCTGCCATCGGGCTCTTGCATGTAGGCGACGAAGCCCAGCCAGGCGCGTGCGAGGTGTAGGGCAGCGGCCGAGCCGGTCTCCTCGTGCACCCACAGGGCCAGGAGGGCCGCGCGGGCCGCGTCGTCGACACAGCCAACACCTTCAGGTCCGCTCTGTCGCGCCGTAATGAAGGCAAGCGGTGGCTCCGGACCGGGACCAAGAGGGCGCGCGTAGACGTGGACGTAGGGGATGCGCTCCCCATCGTGCACGAAGGAGTCGGTGAGGCGCCACAGGTGCCGCAACACTCCCGGCATGCGGTCCTTGGGGACGTGCCGGCCGTCTGCCGGCGCGGCGACGGGTGTCCCGACAAGGAGCCGAGCGGTCGCTCCGACGGGAACCTCCGGCTCCGCCCGGTCGGACGGCGCGGACGCACCGGCTGTGCAATCGGGCGAGGGGACACGGGCACGGGTGTCACGATAGCCGGCCATGGTGCGCCCCTCCTAAAAGGCTTGCCTGTCGCCCGCTCGCCGACAACGTGCCCGGCGTCAGGGTACTTTCTGGTGAGAGATAGACGAGGCCTTGCCGCCTATCAATTCCTCTCTGGGACTAGAACGCTTCGTCTCGTGCTATCTATTTCACCTTCTACCTGTACTTCGGCTCAGGAGGTGGCCACGCTTAGCCTGCATTATTGACGAGGATCGCCAAGCACATCCTGGGAGCGCCGCACCGCCACGACAGACGCCCAGAATAATCCGGGTTAGCCCGGCAGATCCCCCAGCCCAGGTGCCCGGCCACGGTGCACGAGGCGTGGGAATATGGCGGGCTGCCCCTGCGTTAGCACCAGTGTCGGCGCTCTCACCCCTGTCAGCGCCGGTGGTTGGGGTGGCGGTGTGGACCGTCTACGGCAGGGCAACGTCCACCGCCGCCCCTGTCGTGGCCCCTGCTGCGCGCAGCAGCAGGGGCCACTGCCCGCTAGAAGCGGCCGCTCAACGTCCGGAGCGAACCGTTTGGCTTCGTCGAGAAGCGCACCACGTAGGTGTCCAGGCCAGAGTGATGCGTTCCGTTCTTGTTCTGGCCGGCACTGGTGAAGTCGAATCGCGCCGCGACCACCAGGCGCCCTGCCGAGGCCACAGGGCTCCGGAACGAGTAGGTGAGCGTGCGGTCCGAGATGGTGGTTTGCGTCTTGACGTCGCAGGAGGCCAGAGCCTGCGGGTTTGCCTCGCCCGGATCCGTGTTCGGAGCCGATCTGTGCACGGAGATCGTGACCTCGAGGCGGTAAAGCGGTCGCGGAAGAGTCAGCGTCAGGTCATTTTCGCCTGTCGAGATGCCATCGGCCGATGATGGCTGCACGCCGACGCGTACGCGGGGGCCGTGCGCCGCCCGCGCCGGAGGGATGCGGTGCGACGGGTGCCGGAACCAGCGGACCACCGGCACGATCCGTTCGGGCTTGTGGATCATGGGTGCCAGGTCGGTGTGCAAGAGGTCCATCTTGGCGGTAGAGACGGTGTGCCAGTCGTCGTTGAGCAGGCCGCCGGTGTCACCGGAGTTGGGGTTGAGGCACCAGAAGGCGTAGGAGAGGCCATGCGTGCGGATGTAGTTCATCAGGGTGTGGATCCAGGTGCCCTCCGTGCCGCTGTCCACCTCCCGCCCGCCGAATTCCCCGAGCAGCACCGGGGCGATGTTCTCCTCCTGCAGGTAGCCCCAGTGCTCGTCCCACAGACCGGGCAGGTTGCGCGGGAAGTCCGGGGCGCTGAACCAGCCCTGGTTACTGACCTCTGGGCCGTAGTCGTGCGCCTCGTAGACCAGGCGGCCCGGCACGCTCAGGCGCACCGGGTAGCGGCCGGCGGCGGCCAGGTTGCCGCCCCACCAGTACCAGTCGCTGGGCCCGATATGCTCGACG
>Ga0070738_10005183_pt1 | contig 14743 bp, 15 predicted proteins | sample Coa_R2_2_FD_66446 | JGI IMG/M metagenome (GOLD analysis project Ga0070738, IMG submission 66446) | Surface soil microbial communities from Centralia Pennsylvania, which are recovering from an underground coalmine fire - Coalmine... | ecosystem: Environmental > Terrestrial > Soil > Unclassified ...
ACCTCCTGGCCGCGCGATACACGGAGATGACTAGCGGGCGTTGGCCCTGGAAAAGAGAAAAGGTGTATGGCTTTTGTGGATCAGATTTTGTATTGTCGCGACTGTAGTCAGGAGTTTACCTTCACCGTTGGCGAGCAAGAGTTTTTTGCCAGCCGGGGATTGACGAATGCACCGACGCGTTGTCCTGCCTGCCGGGCGGCTCGCAAGCAGGCGGGGGGGAGCCGGAGCGGAGGACGGGGAATGGGGGGTTCGCGCGAACGCGAGCCGCGCCAGATGCACACCGTGACCTGCGCAAGCTGCGGCAATCAGGCCCAGGTACCGTTTCTGCCGCGCGGCGATAAGCCGGTCTATTGCGGCGATTGCTACCAGATGCAGAGTGCCAGCCGGCGTGGGCGCTGGTAGTTTGTGCCCCAACGAGAGAAGCGGAGGGACCAGCTCACCGGGAGGTGGGCTGGTCCCTCCGCGCTCCTCATGACCTGCGCCTATCTCATCCCTTCTTCCCCTCAAGCGAAACATCCCAGGTCCTGGGAAAACCGCCTCCGTCGGGGTGCACGGCCAGCATCATGCCTCTTCAGCAGAGCCTTCAGCCGCCTTCATCGCATGTGCGGCCCCACCGAGAATATTGCGGGCGATCAGGCTTGATTGTTGCTGTGCCAGCCGCGAGAGTGCCAGCCGCTTCATGTCCCGTGCAGGTTTATCGGCAGGATGGATGGCGAGCACGAGATCAAGCAACTTGAGAGCTACCTGTTCTTGCTGGCTCTCTAACAGGCGTCTCGCCCGCTCAACCAGGGCCGTTTCGCCCGTAAGATCAACAAGTTCTCGTGCTACGTCTGCCTGGGGAGCCGGGAAGAGGTCGCTGGGATTGCCCGTATACCAGCCGGCGTAGCGTCGAACGATGCCTCGCACCATAAAGCGGGGATCGCCATAAATTGGGGCAAGGGACCAGTGGGCCGCGAGGCTTGTGGGGAGCGTGACCTCCTGCACAATTTGCTCTTCCCATTGCCCTTGATTCAAGCGTTTCACAACCTCATCATGAAGGTAGCGGAGCGCCAGGGCAGTTGTTAAGAGTGCCTCTCGAATATGCTGTGTCCCTTGTAGGGGGCTACCGTGTCCTGGAAGTAAAAGCACAGGCTGGCAAGCCGCGATTTGTTCCAGGCCCTGCGCCCATTCCAGGTCGAAGCGTTGCACCTTAAACGGATTGCCGAGGTTAGGAGCGGAAGAGATGAACAGGTCGCCGCTAAAGACGACATCTTGAGACGGCAGATGGACCCAGGTGCCATCGTCCGTTTCTCCTTTATAATGGTGCAAATGAATGCCATCGTGGGCAAGCGTCAAGGAGTCTTGGTATGTGACATCGGGACGCACAAATTGTGCGTCTTTGGGAAAACCGGGATGCTCTGCGGGCAACTGGAACTGCAAGCGATTGATAAGATCGTTATGCGCCCACATCTCTGCATAGCGATCCATATGCTTCACTACATTTACATGCGACACAATGCTCGGACGGGGATCGCCCCGCTGTGCAGCCTCGTCCAGTATGGGCTGAGCGTTTGCAGCGTGGTCTGCGTGGCCATGCGTATAAACGATGGAGTGAATCGGCAGGTTGGTGCGTTGGCGAAGCCTCCCCAGAACGGTCATGGGGTCAAGCGGATTACCGGTATCGATGACTACCACACCCGTTTCAGTGAGCACGGCCCCGGCGTTCCCAAAGCCGCTGAAGAGAAGGACATGCGGAACAAGCTCTTGTATGGGAGCTACCGCGCGCGACGTATCGAACAATTGCTGGGAAATGAATGATTCCTCAAAGCCGCTATGAGACATAAACGTAGATGACCCTTTCTAAAACTGAGTTCTTTCGGTGAACTGGAACGCGGGGTACGGTGCCGTCCGGGGCGTTCGGCTTCCCTCCACGATCAGCGCGCTCGCGGCAACCCCCAGGAGGATCGCCAGGCTTATCCAGGTCCAGACAAAGCCCTGTGTTATGCCGAGGCGCTGGACGAGGACGCCAACGATAGTAGGGACAAGCACCGCCCCGAGAGAGTAGAGAGCAACACTTGTTCCCTGGATTGCTCCACACACAGAGCGGGGAGCTAAAGCGGTGAGAGAGGCCGCCACGAGCGGGAAGACCACTCCGATCGGCATCAAACTCAGGGCCAGGACGGCTAGCAGTGGCACGCTCGTCAGGGCTGCCACCACCAACAAAAAGGCCCCGACAATCAATGCTCCGGCCAGGACGATCAGCCGTCCCGCGTTGCTCCGTTTTTGCAGGCGGTCCGCCAGCCAGCTCAAGACAACCTGTAGTGTGCCCCCGCAGGCCCAGGGAAGGAAAACGCCCAGGAGATACAAAGGAGAGCCAGCCGCCAGGTGCCTGGCCTGTTGCCAGTAGGCTGGCACCCACACGACCAGGAGGGATAGATAGGCATAAGCAGCGAAGCCTGCGAAGGTCAGCAGAAGCACCCTGGCCGTGAAGAAATTTTTGACGACAAGCTTCCAGGGAACGGCTGTCGGAGGAGGGGCGGCGGCATTGAGAACTGGGCGTGGCTCTCGTAGTGCCAGCCAGGCGAGCAACCAGATCAAACCGAGTGCTCCTAGCACGCCAAAAGAAATGCGCCATCCTGCATAGAGAATCAGCAGGCTCAAAAGCGGAGCAATCACGGCTGGCCCGGCAGCGCTGCCGAGCGTAACCAGGGCCATCCCCATGCCTTGCTTTGAAGGAGGAAGCCACTTGCTTAATGCGTGCGCCGCTGTGCCGTAGAATGGTCCTTCTGCTGCACCGAGGAGAATCCGGCTTGCCAGGAGCAATGGGAAGCCGACGATCCACATGGTGACGAGTTGTATTCCCGCCCAAACTCCTCCAAGCAGGGCCAGCACCGCTTTTGGTCCAATGCGGTCGGACCAGACGCCTCCGCACAATGCCGCCAGGGAGAAAAGCAAATAGAAGCTTCCTCCTACCAATCCCCATTGGGCTGACGAGAGGTGCAGATCTCTGCTCATCGTGTCGGCAACTAACCCGATAACCGCTTTATCTGCGAAATTGATCGCAGAGAGCACAAGGAGAAACGTTATGGCGCTTTGACGGGAAAAAGGTATCATTGAGAAAGGTCCTTCCTGGGAAACGTAAGGTTTTTTGCAGATTTTTGCTGCTGCAAAGCCAGTAGTAACGTATCAAGATCTGTGTGAGTCGGCCTTACCGGGTGGCCGGCCCGCACGGATTGGGCAACTTCGCTGATAGCGCGCATCAGTGCGACATGCTCGTTTTCAACCTGATAGGCTCTGCGGAGCCGCGCAGAGAGCAGTGAAAACGCCGTTCGTAGTGGGAATAGGATGGAAGATTGAAGGGAGTAAGGCGTAGGCTGGAACTCACCATTGGTCGCTTGCTTATGCATCGCAACCAGGGCCTGGATATCCTGTTCCAACGCCGCTTTCTGCTGGGCAACGAGCTGAGCCTGTTCGAGCAGTTCGTGCTCCAGACGGGCAATCATCTCGGCCTGATCAGCTCGGAAGGTAGCATGTGCCGTCAGTTTCACCCAGACATAGGACACCACAGCCACCACCAGTTGCACCGCGACTGGTCGGATAAGGCTGTTGTAGTACTGAGTGTGGAGGATGGCCTCCAGTTGGGGCGTGTGAACCTGCCAGCTCAAAGAGGCCGCTATAAACGCCACATTGACGAGCAGGATGACAAACACACTTGCTGCCGGCAACAACGAAACTGTCAGCAACTCGGCAATGATAAAAATATCGAACAACGGAAGATTAAATGTATCGAAAGGTCTGGTCGTCCAAATCACCAGGCCGATGGCTAATTCGATCGAGATGATCATAAGAACACAGGCAATCTGGGTCTTTCCTGCGCGATTGAGGCCCAGGCAGATGCCGCACAGGACTGCTGTCGCTAGGCAGAGCTGGAGGGTATGCGGGTTGGGAATGAACAGCGTGGCTGGGATGAGTACGGTGATCACTGCGAGCAAAAGCAGGCACATAATGGCAAGCAGACGAGCGTGAGTAGTGCGATCACGCGCGGCCTGGGTGATTGCCTCGGGCTCTGGCGTGGTAAGACGATACCACCAACTCAGCCGGGATTCTTTCTCGGTCAAAAAAGGGGGAGGTGAACTATCCATGTTGATCTCCTTTTGTTTGTAGGTCGCGTTTGAGCAAGTCGTTGGGTGGGAAAAGGTGTCCTTCCGTCTCTGATTGCTGGCGCAAGGCCAACGTAAAAAGGTCCAGGAGCGTTCCACTGGTGGAAACTGGTTGTTGGGCGAGCACAGCCAGAGAAGCCTGGTGGATCGCCTGGACGAGCCGACGATGAGTCTCTTCAACCTGCTGTGCTTGCAGGAGACGCTCTCGCAAGATCGAAAACGCGCTGAGAAGCAGCTTATGCCCCTGGCTTTGAGGGAGGTAGGTGCTGTTTGGGCTGGACTGCGGTTGGAGGCACAGAAGTAACAACTGTTGAATATCTTGTTCCAACAGCTGTTGTTCGTTGGCTCGTGTTCGTTCTATCTCCGCTTCCAGCTCTGCCTGTCGTAATCGCGACCAGGCGCGAGTAGACGCTTGAATCCATAGCAGCGGTACGACGATGGCCACTACCTGGATGGCAGTTGGCCGAACAACGATGTTGTAAAAAAAGAGCGACGAAAACGGCATGCGAGAGAAATGCAACAGATTGGCAGTTTGCGGCTGCCATAAAACAATGCCAATGGTAAAGAGGGTGTTAAGGCCCACCAGAGGAATGATAGCTCTCCAGGAGAGAAGAGAAATTGCCAGGAGGTCTATCAAAGCAAAAAAATCAAGGAGGGGAAGATTAAAGCTATCGAATGGGCGTGTTGTGACAATGATGCCCATCAATGTAATCTCAAGCATGCAGACCAGCAAATAACTCGTCAGCAGCACTTTTCCTCGTCTACATAGAGCCAGGCAAAGTATGCAAAAGAGCCATAGAAACACACAAAAGAAAAATGTCAGTCTATTGGGGATAAATAACGTTGCTGGTAAGAGAAGCAGCAAAACCAGGATCAGCAGCGTAGACATCGACGAGAGCACATAGGCTCGTCTTTGCTGGATCTCTTGTTCTAACGTCGTTTTTGCCAGAGGCAGCGGCAGAACAAACCGAAAGTACCATTCTAAGAAGCGCGGAGTGGAGAATAACGAACTACTCATGGTGTTTTCCTCCTCTTTGTGGAGCGAATCCAACCGAAACTCCACGGTTGGCGAGCAGAACGCTGAACGCCATCCAGGTCAAGGGGATAGCGGTAGTACGGAGAGAGTGCCAGATCACATGCAAGCCTAAGAATACATAGGCCGAACAGCCCTTGAAAGTGGGGAAAACGCGAAAATCTCATGGAGCCTCCCATAACCAAATAAGTCGAACGCTGCCAGTATAACATGCAAGGGCTTTTTTTAGATCAGGGATACCGCGTTGGTGTCAAAGGTGAGTATAGCATAGACTCGTGGTTTTCTACAATATCTTAGGCCAAAATTTCGTAGAAAACCACGAATGCCAACGCACTCTGTTACGAGAAGTGAAGGATAGGTGCGGGGGTTATCGTGGAAAAGGGAAGGTTTGTGACTGCTCGTAGAGGAGCAGGGCCAGGCTCAAGTCGAGCCAATGAGGGGCCTCCAGGTTGATATGAAAGTCCTCGGCGATCTGCTGCATCGCGCGCAGGCGTGACCGAATGGTAGTTTCAGGAGTATTCAGTGCTCGTGCAGCCTGAGCGATATTGCGGAAGTTGAGGTACTCGCGCAGAGTGGCGAGTCGTGTGCCGCCGGGATCATGTTGGGAAAGCTTGGCAATAAACTGGTAATGGGGATCCTCTTGCAGATCGGGTGACAATACCACAAAACGGCGGATGCCCAGGTGATTTGCTGCGAGCACTCCTCCCATTTCCTGTTTTTTGGCCTCGTTCCAGGCTTGCCACGCCTCCTGGTAAGAGGCATGGCAGGGAACCTGAACGGTTTCCAGTGAGATGCCTCCATGCAACGTAATATTTTGCTGTTGAAAGCGGACCGCCTCCTGCTGAAACCACCAGAGAACCTCTTCGCAGGAAGAGGTAGCGAGATCAAGCCACGCCAGCAGGGTTTGGTCCCAACTTACGAGGCTGCCGGGGTAACGTTGTTTGATGGCATCGGCTAGCTGGCGATACGCCGAGGGAGAGCTGAGGGAAAGCAGCGCGACGAGATGGCGTTGGCGTATATCAACGCGTAAGAAGTGGGCATAGCGTTTGACCGTTTGTTCGTCAAGGTGTTTGTCCGGGTGCGTTATCCAGGCAAGCATCGCCTGTTCCACCGGTTGGGCAAGAGCCACGAGCTGAGCCTGAAAGAGCATCGACGTCAGGAGGGTTTCGCAGGTGGCGAGTAGAGGAACCATATCAGGAGATGGGGCAGGGGTTGCCACCAGCAGCCCCAACAGTCGTCCTGGCTGCTGGGGGGCTTCCAGTGGAATGCAGCAGTCGTATGGCTGCACGGGCTCCCACCTGCGAGCGAGCCAGGCTTGAAGCAGGCGAGGTATCTGCTCCGGCTGGACCTGAATGGTGAGATAGGCAGGAGGAGTTTGTGACAGGAAGGTTGATGGTTCATCAGAGACCTCAAAGAGTCGCCACTCGCAACGCGTGGCCGTGTTTAAAAACGCGAGGAGGGCCGCGCTCTCTTGCTTTTTGAGACAGGTGGTGATCACCTCATGGGTGAGCAAGTTATCCGTGTGTCTCTTCTCCAATGGAACAGTCATACCTCTCTGACTCCTTTGCTCGCGACCAGATTGCCTTGCTGGTTAGTATAAATGAATGCTACTGGCTTCGTCCAGTGCTCTGAGTATCGTGTTTCTCCATAAATTTTTCGCTCATTTGTCATTCTTTTTGTGTTTGCAAGTCTTTTCATATCTTGTCCTAAAAGCAACTGTTTATAGAAGCTAATAGCCATAAAGAGCTATAGGGAAAAGTTATGTTGCTCTTTCTTGACAAAAGATCATCCACGCTCATATTATATGGATATGGATAGATTTGAGTATGAAGGAACACGTATGATGGAAAGCGTAGATCTAGGGTTTTCTACACCTCCTGATGCCTTATCCTTCTCTTCCTTATTCGAGGAAGATGATACCCGCTACCGTGTCCACTACAACGTGAAGGAACGCTACCGCCAGGATGAATACCAATTGCTCCGGGCGGAAATTTTTGTGCGTCAAAAAGGCTGGGATATTCCGCTGGATGCGCAGGGGCGCGAGCAGGATCGCTACGACCATGCGAATGATGGCGTCCATGTGCATTGTGTCTATGGCGTCGCAGAGCGAGAATATCTGCTGGCCGGAATTCGGGTGTTGGTGCTGGACGATTGGACGGATTCCATGATTGTCAATGAGTTCTCAGATGCGGGGATGATCTCTGAAGAAATCGTACAGCTTCTTCAGCGCCAGAACTGTACGCAGTTTCTTGAGCTAACGCGCTTTTGCGTCCAGCGTGGGCGCTGGTCTTATGTGCCCTATGGGCGCTTTAGTCATGAAGTTGCGCGGGACCTCGCCTATGCGGCTGTCTATGCCCAGGCACTCCACACAGATCGGACACGGGCGCTTGCGATCGTAGACACACCCTACCTGAAGGTGATGAAACGCTCGCATTTCGTATTCAAGGAAATCTATGCAGCACGGGAGTATGCTCTCGTGGCGATTAATCTCTGGGCAACCATCTCTTCGATTGTCCTTGCAGGGCAGCACAGGCGAGCCCAACGGATGCTTGCCTTATGTCGCTGAGAGAGGGTGAGTAGTAATCTTCTAAAGAGAGGTATCGATGGATAATGACATGAACTCCCTGGTCTCGCATATTCCTCCAGGACGTTTTAGCTGGTGGATACGGCTAACAGCGCCGCCAGGTGCCCAGCAATACGATAAGGCCCCAACGCATCAGGAACGCGAGCGCCTGCGTAGAAGTCAACTGGTCAGTTTTACGGCCCCATTTGTCTTTCTTGCGCCGCTGCTTTTGCTTCAGCAGGCGACCGATCTGGGCACAATGATAGCGATTGTGACCTTGATGGCTGTCTCCCTCTTTGCGTTGGTCTTCAACAGAATGGGACGGCAAACGCTCGCCGCCATGCTTCTCGTTCTCTCGATGGATGCAGTTATCGAGGGCGCGCTTGTGACTGCGCCGGGAGGGTTGAGTAGCGGATGGCTGCTCAGCTTCGACCTTTTTGTGATTCCGCTGATTACCGTCGGGGTTTTGCTGAATCGTCGGTTTTTATGGGTCTTTGCGCTCCTGCATATTGGATTTATTCTTGGTGACTTTTATCTGCTTCCCCATGATGCCGATCTGGTAGCCCTCATTCAAAAGTGGCATGGGCCAGCCATCGCCTTTGCGCGTCCGCTCATTATTCAAATTGGCGCGGGTCTGCTCAGTTTCATTGAGGTGAAATCCACCGAGCAGGCCATTCGACGAGCGGACCGAGCGCAATTTATTATCACGCTCCAGCAGTCGATTGCGCGCGAAAAGCAGCGGCGTGACGAGGGTATCCAGAAGCTGCTCACCGTGCTGACGCAGGCCAGCAATGGCAACTTCCCTACGCACATCAATTTGTCGCAGGATAATGAGCTGTGGAGGATCGGGCAAGCGCTCGAGGTCTTATTTCAGCGCCTTCGGGGTGGCAAGCTAACCGAACAATGGGCGCAGCAACTTATGCAGGAGATTCAAATGGTGACGTCCCTGGTCCATGCTGCGCGGGCGGGCCAGCCAGTGCAATGGCCCACGTCGGGTGGCTTGTTAGATCCCCTCATTAAAGAATTAGAGCAACTGTTTGGCACCAATAAAGCTCCCAGAGGATTAGGCGTGCGATCACGAAGCGAGCAGTCTCCCCTTGAGCCCTGGTAAACATCTGACGCATCCGTCCCGGCCTGGCCTTTCTCATTTGGATTGCGATGAGCGCCTCATGAGAAAGGCGTTCTTGTCCTTCTGACCGAGCGAGACCCAACCCAAGAACAACGAGCCTGCTGCTTGCCGATCCGCCCGGCGGTGAAAAATCCCAAAGTCCTGGGAAAACCGCATCCGCCAGGGCGCACGGCCAACTTTATGCTATACTGCAAACGTGATGCCTCGCGTGCCCTCTTGATGGTCTTATATGGATATATATCAATTGATAGAAGGATGAGAAGGATCATATGTCATTTGTCAATGAGAGTCTTGCGCAGGAGAGGCCCTTGCGGGTTGCGATCATCGGCTACGGGCTGGCGGGGGCGGTTTTTCACGCGCCCTTAATTGCCAGCACCCAGGGTATGGAGGTAGCGGCGATCGTGACCAGCGATCCCGGGAGGCGCATGCAGGCCCTGCGCGATTTCCCCAAAGTGAAGTTATATGCTACAGTTGAAGAGCTCTGGAGAGAGGCGGCCCGTTACGACCTGGTAGTCGTGGCCACGCCGAACCGTTTGCACGTGCCGCTCGGCATAGCCGCTTTAAACGCCGGGCTCCCCGTTGTCATCGACAAGCCGATGGCCTCCTCGGTGGCCGAGGCGCAAAGGCTCATCGAGACGAGCCAGAAGGCGGGCAAGCTGCTCACCGTCTTCCAGAATCGGCGTTGGGACAACGATTTCCGCACCGTGCGCTCGCTGCTTGATGCCGACCTGGACCTGCTGGGGGTTGTGACGCGTTTTGAGTCCCGTTTTGAACGCTACCGGCCCATACCCAGGCACGATGCCTGGCGTGAGCGGGGTGGACCCGAAGAGGCTGGCGGCCTGCTTTACGACCTGGGGAGTCATCTGATCGACCAGGCCCTGGTCCTTTTTGGCAAGCCCACGAAGGTCTATGCAGAGATCGAGAAGCGGCGTGTTGGGGTGCAAGTGGACGACGACACCTTTGTCGCGCTGCATTTTGCCGATGGGGTGCGTGCTCATTTGTGGATGAGTTCGGTGATGCGCATTCCCGGTCCGCGCATGCGCATCAGCGGTTTGCGCGGCACCTATGAAAAATGGGGAATAGACCCCCAGGAAGACGCCCTGCGGGCCGGCATGCGTCCTGGCCATCCCGATTGGGGCAAGGAGCCGCGCGAGAAGTGGGGACGGCTCTCGACGGACATCAGCGGGATTCATATCGATGGCCCCATTGAGATGTTGCCGGGCGCCTACGAGCAATTCTACACCTTTCTGCGCGTGGCTCTGGTGATGGGCGGTCCCCCGCCCGTCGATCCTCTGGAAGTTGTGGACGTATTACACGTCATCGAGGCGGCGCAGGAGAGCGCGCAGCGCGGCGTTGTAGTGGACGTGTAGAGCAGAGAGCCAGAGCGAGGCGCGCGGATTCACGCCAGGTCCATACGCAAACGGACTCCATACTGCTCGCGCAGGCACGCTACGAAGCCCAGCGTTTCATAGAGCCTGATGGCGTCATACCAATCGTGATTCGTCTCGACGAGCAGGTGGGTGAGGCCGTGCTGACGAGCCTGCTCGATGAGCCGTTGGCAGATGGTGCGAGCGATGCCCTGGCGGCGGTAGGCGCGATGGGTCGAGACGCGCACAAGCTGGCCGCTGCGATCGGGCTGGATCAACAGCGCGCCGGTGCCTATCAGCGTTTCGCCGTCGAAAGCGAGCAGGAAGAGATGGCCCTGCGCGAGATAGTGGGCCGTGATATCGTCGAGGTCGGGATTGAGCGTCTCGTCGATAAAGCCAAAGCGGTCGCCCAGACCTTGCAGAATCAATCCGCGCGCCGCCTCCTGGTCGTGCGGCGTGAAAGGCCGCAGAGAGATTGTCGTCTTGCTCAAAAGATGCCAGCTCCTTTCCTGAGATAAGTGGTGTGCCGGGGCGTCTGCCAAAAACACAGACATTGCCAGGCGCAGGGGCACGCGCGCCGGCAATGTCTGCACAAAGAGCAAGAGAGTGAGTCTCCTATCTGCGGCTTTTTCGTGACCAGGACGATGCTACCTGGCCCTTTCGGCGGGAGCTGCTTCAACCCATAGAGGGGATGGAAACAGCCTAATGGACTCCGACGCCTGGCGCTTCCTGTACCAGTATATCACCGGGCGCAGCTTCATCGCCGCGCTCCTCCACACGGGGTGAAGGCGAGCCGGTGGGCAGGGCGCGACGGATCAGCACGAAGGCCAGCAACGCGGCCAGCAGATTGCAAGCGGCGTCTACCAGCATCATCGGCACGATGCCAAGCCGATCGCCCAGGCCGCTGGCCAGGACCATACCGACCAGCATGGAGATCGCTTGCAAGGCACCGAACGCACCGAAAACACGTCCCTGGTACTCATTTGCCACATGGCTCTGGAGCAGGGTGATCTGCGAGACAAAGAAGCCGATCGCGCTGGCTCCGATAATACTAATCAGCGGCAGAACGACCGCCAGGACCGGCACCAGGACGACCACCGCCAGCAAACTGCCAAAGATGAGTCCACAGAGCGGGATCAGGAGCGCGGGCGCGAACCACTTGCTCAGGCGCACGACCAGCAGGGAGCCGACGATCCCGCCGATGGCCTGGGCCGACATCAGCCAGCCAAAGACCACCGCACTTCCGTGCAAGACATGCTCAACATAGCCGGTAAACAACACCTCGACCAGCCCTTCGCCAATCATCGCGACGCCAATGACGGTGAAGATGGCTGCGACCAGGCGTTCGCGCCTCACCAGGCCGAGGCCCTCTATCCACTCCCTCCAGACCTTCAGCACACTGGCTGCCGCGCTTGAACGCGACGTGTCCGCTTGCGCCGGAGCCGGGCGAGCCGGGGACGCGATCAGGCTAATCATCAGGGCCGAGAAGAGAAATGAGAGCGCATCCACAAGAATCACACTCTTCAGGCCGAACAGGCCGAGCAGCAGACCACCCAGGAAAGGGCCGATCAGGCGGGTCAGTTCCGAACTGGTGGAGTTCAGTGAATTGGCGGCCAGCAGGTCCGACTCGCTGACCAGTTGCGGGATGATAGCCGTCTGGGCGGGCGTGAAGAACTGCGAAACACTGGAGTCGATAAAGGCAAAGGCATAAATGACCCAGATCCACTCCGCCGAATGTACCAGAAAAAGCGGCACCAGCACACCAGCCTGGACCAGGTTCGTCACCAGCATGGTATATTTGCGGTTCCAGCGATCGACAAAAACCCCGGCCAGCGAGCCGAAACAGAGGCGCGGCACCGTCTGCACGATAAACATCACACCGGTCGCCAGCGTCGAACCGGTCAGCGTATAAATGTAAAAGGGCAGGGCAATGAACAGCATCCAATCGCCAATGAGCGACACCAACTGCCCAACCCACAGGCAGGCAAAGTTGCGCTGGCGCAAAACGACAAACATACTCTCTCTCCTTCCGGCCTTCTTCTCTTAAATTCGCTTTTCAAATGGCGTTTTTTGTCAAATCAATGATAGTATTTTACATAGGGAAGGGCGGTTTGTCAATAGCTCTTGGGGAAAATCGTTAAAATGATGGCAAATTTTGTTATGCTCATGAAGAGCAAGCTGCCCTCGCTCGGCCTGAAAAGGCGGACAGGGGCAGCTTGTTTCCGGCAAGAGAGATCGCCTGCGGGGGCGGGGTGAAGCCTGGCGAGGGCGGTTCAGACGAACTCGCCGTTTTTGCTGAACACCTCGCCGTCCACGCGTACCTCGCCGCCTGAGCGCAGGTCACAGACCATATCCCAATGGAGCGCCGACTCATTCACGCCGCCGGTTTCGGGATAGCTTCTGCCGAGCGCGAGATGGATTGTGCCACCGATCTTCTCGTCGAAGAGAATATTTCTCGTGCAACGCTGTACATGGCGATTATTGCCGAAGGCAAATTCGCCGAGGCGGCGCGCTCCCTCGTCCATGCTCAGCATTCTCTCGAGAAAATCCTGGCCCTGGGCGGCGGTGGCCTCGACGACTACGCCGTTCTCAAAGCGCAGCCGGACATCCTCGACGGAACGCCCGTTGTACGAGGCCGGGAAGCTAAAACGGATGAAGCCATTGGCGGAGTTTTCGACGGGGCCGGTAAAGATCTCGCCGCTGGGAAAGTTTCGTTTCCCATCGCTATTGATAAACACGCGGTCCGCCACCGAGAGGGTCAGGTCGGTCTCGGGTCCCACGATATGGACCTCGCGCTTGCCTTTGAGCCTTTCAACCAGCTCCTGCTGTTGTGCGGAGAGTTCCTGCCAGCGGGCAATGGGGTCTTCGTCGTTCAGGAAGCAGGCATGATAGACAAACTCCTCAAAGCTGCTCAAAGACATCCCGGCGTCCTGAGCATAGGCGTTCGTGGGGAAGAGGGTGCTGCACCAGCGGAGGGAGCCGTCAGCGCCGCGCTGCATAAACGTTTGCAGGAGAGCGGAGGTGGCTTGCTGGGCCCGGGCCTGGCGGGCCGGATCGATCCCGTTGAGCTCTTTGGTATTCTCGTCCGAACGGATTGAGAGCAGGGCCTCGTACTGCTCATACACCATCCGTCGGGTTGCGGGAATATAGGTTAATTGCTCGTCGGAGGCTTCCTGAAGATAGAGCTCGCGTATTCCCGGAAGCTGGACAAAGACTTCGGGATGCGCTCCCGCGCGCAGGGCTTCGCGCACTACCTCGCGCACCAGGGGAGCTGCGACCGGCCCGGCGTCGATTGCCAGGCGATCTCCCTTGTGGAGAGACAAAGAATAATGGACCAGAAGATGGGCCATGCGTTGTAAACGGATGTCAGACATCTCAAAACCTTCCTCATGTTACCCCAGGCGTATCCCTCCAAGCGGTGCCGGTTTGTGCTCGCTTTCATAAGCTGCACCGTCCTTTCACCAGCCGGCATCGGCTCAGAGGAGGGGCATGCGATCATTGAATATGGAGCAATCTTACTATATTTTGGTAAATTTTGTCAAACGTGTGATTTTTATTGCCAGTGATCTTGACAAAATTAGGAGTCAATGCTAATATTTCACTGTAGACGGTAAAAATTGCCAGAAAATTAACGAAAAAAGATACTCTACAGGGAAGCTCGGCGGGCGTTGGGCCTCAGCCGGGAAAGAAATCAACCAGTGTATAAGGAGAAGAGGATCTATGCATCCGATTATTACGCGGGACCCGGTAAGTGGCAACGAGTTAATTGTCACGCGTCTGGAGTGTCCTCAGAGCGGAATTGTGATCGAGGGACAATTCAGCCTGGGCTGGATTGGGCGTCTGAGTCGCGAGCAATTAGATTTTGTCGAGTTGCTTGTCAAGAACCGAGGCAACATTCAGAAGCTTGCCGCCGACCTGGACATTGCCTACAACACGGCGCGCAGCCGGCTCGACGAGATCGTGACTGCGTTGGGGGGAGCGCCTGAGAACGACGGTCGGGTTGATCGGCGTCTGGTGCTAGATCGGCTGGCGGCCAAAGAGATCAGCGTTGAAGAGGCCATGCGTCTCCTCAAGGGCTAGCTATTCGCTGGCGGATCGCTATGGTATGCTAAGCGGCCTCCCTCGGGAGATTGAGGAGACGGCCACAGGGGGCAGGCATTGTTGCCGCAGGACAGAGAAATGGCAGTATCGAGAGAAGAGCGCAATCGCATTTTGAGCATGGTTGAGTCCGGCCAGGTGAGCGCCGCAGAGGCTGAGCAGCTCTTCGACGCCTTGCTGGAGGAGCCGGCGGGGTCTCCCTCGCTGGCACTTCAGAATCGCACGATCCGCATCTGGGTGACGGACACGGCCACACGGAGCCGCAAGGTCAACATGACCGCCACTCTCCCAGTCACCATACTGAGGGCGGGGCTGCAAGCGTTGGCGAGCGTGGTACCGGCGTTGCGCGATGGAAGAGTAGAGACGCTCCTGCGCTCGCTTGAGAGTGGCACGACGGGGCGGGTTATGGACTTA
>Ga0070738_10005184_pt1 | contig 14742 bp, 11 predicted proteins | sample Coa_R2_2_FD_66446 | JGI IMG/M metagenome (GOLD analysis project Ga0070738, IMG submission 66446) | Surface soil microbial communities from Centralia Pennsylvania, which are recovering from an underground coalmine fire - Coalmine... | ecosystem: Environmental > Terrestrial > Soil > Unclassified ...
AAAGCCATTTTTCCACAGGCTGGAAACGACACGGCTCTTGAGAAAATCCCACTACCTATCCGCGAAATACTACTGACCACACTCGCACCTGCCGTTTGAATCGGCATCAGTCGAGCTAAGAAGCGGTTTTTTACCCAGAGCCACAACCGACCCACAGTTACCCAAACTGAGCCTGTTGGCAGAATTTGTCTGCAAATTGTCAGGTGTTACCGCCTTTCCTGCACTCCTGTTTCCAGCCGTTTTTCTGGTTATGTCGTCCGGTGTCACCTGGTGTCCCCTTTTCGAGCCTTTTTCCCACGGTCTAGGGGTTGGGCCGGTCAACTGTCCACCACCCAAAGCCCGCGTCATGACTGCAACTGTCAAGGGCGTTGACAGTTGTGTGTCCCGAAGGGCAACTCAACCGTCAACCCTCGACAGTTGCGATTGCATCTGCTGACACCGGTCAACTGTAACCCCCGTTACAGTTGGCGGCTGACCTTCTGTTACACCTCGGCAACTGCACCGCTTGAGTTCGAGAGCCTATGCACAGAGCACGAGGCGATTATGTTACACCTCGTGCGGTTGCCCCACTGGTGTTAACTCGACTGCCTCTTGTTCTCACAAGCAGCGCAAGGCGAGCAGGCTCAACTCGGTCACGGGTGCGCAGCCTGGACGAGGCCGTGGCCGAGAACCCGGCTAAGGAATAGTATACAAAGAGCCACATACTTGTCAATAATGCCGGTTCGGCTGTGCTTCGCACTTCGCATCGCCCACCGGTCGTAAGAGTCGCACGGACTCATTTCACCACCGCTTCTAACTTCCTCGCACACCGCGAAGCACTTTGCGGGCGGGGTCAGTATCTGCGCGGAGCGTATCGTGAAGTGTGCCCCACGAAAGCAATAGACGCGCGAACTCCGCAAGACGTTCGGGTGCATCGGCGTGAATCCACCATGCCGACAGCCCACCCGTCAACGTGGGGTCGTCAGCGGTGACACGAATTGTGCCTCCGGCTGGATAGTAGTTGTATGTGGTGACATTACCCGGTCTGGGAGTGCGTTCTGGTTCGCCGAACTGATCGATGAGGAAATCGATCACAGGTGGCTGAAACGGCTCATCAGGCGTGCGAAGCCAGAGACCGTTGTTATAGGGTTTGATGAATCGCGTTGCCTGTCGCCGACGAGCGTCGGAACTGTTTCGCGATAACGGCGTCCAGTTCCGCTGATAGTAAAGGGCAATCCACTCGACAACAAACGACGAAAGGGTTTCCGCTGTCTGCGTCCATACTGCTGGGTCTTCCGGCTGCTCGTTATCACCCCATACCGGCGGGTCATCCGACCCGTTGAGTTCGAGCCACCAACGAACCACGCCCTGATTCTCGTGTAGAATGCGCACGTAGGGAAAGTCCGGGCGGCTCTTGAGTCGAGCAATGTCGTCGAGAAGATTGGGGAGCGGAACGGGCGGGTCTTGATTGCTGTAGTCCCACCAGATTTTCCCGTGGTTGAGCTCCCACTGTCGGTGCCATTCGCTCGGCCGCGGTTGCAACATGACCACATTTGGCACCAGATACCACTCTCTCACGCTCGCGGGAAGTGGACCGTGCTTCGCTTCGTGTTCAGCGATAAGGCGCGCGGCTTCCGGCGACTCGCCCGGTTCAAGTTGAAGCAAATCGTAAACATTCTGGTGATACGGAACGCGACTCACTCGGCTCATTGGTCACTTCTAGCGGAATTGGGCAAATCTCGGTCGCGTTCGTGCGACATACTGGTAGGTCATCCCATCACGAAATCGCGGGAAAACCAAGCGAATTCGCGCCGAATGCGATGAACTTCACTCCTACCTGACCCAATTGAAGGCCGCCCATGAAAACACTCACCGCTTCTGTTGTCGCTTTTACCTTGATGTGGTTTGCCCCAAACGCACAAGCCGCTTGACGCCCCTCTGGTTGCAGCGTCAAGGAAGATCCCGCGGCGGTCGCCGCGCGTGCCAAAGCGAAAGCCGAGTTTGAAGACAAGTTCAAGTGGATTGTGGCAGCGGGACTCGTTGGGCTCGTGGGCTTTGCCGTGTGGCAATTCCTTCGCGAGACAACGAGTGCGGCCCGCCGGTTACCACGAGACCGCAAACCGTGGGACGACCTGAACTGATACACGGACCAGTTGGAAATGTCGCATTCATAGCCAACTGGTCCAGCAGCCCCGCCGATTCTGAGTTCCAGATCGCGTCTACCACCTCGGTTTGCACCTCCTCGTCACAACTTCCAACCGGATCAGAATCTGGTCGATCGTGTAGAGCCGTCTCAAGACCGAGCCTCGGGGCCGCGGCGGTGGTAGCATATCGGAGCGCCCTAGCGGCAGGAGCCGTCAGCAGGGCGACACGCCAACGACCATTGAGGGGACGACGATGACCGAAATCTGGCGGCTGAGCGCGAACCGTTCCGCGTTCATCCTGGCGGGCCTGACGCTGCTGCTGGGCAGCCCGAAGGCCTCCGCGCAGCAATTCGTACTGTTCGACACCACGTTCACCTACACCAAGGAGGACGCGGACAACTCCAAGCCCAGCAAGTCGCACTACTACATCCGGGACAAGATGCTCAACGCCGACCGACCCAAGGACTGGACGACGCCGGTGGACTATCGCAACGGCACCGTCCACATCCGGATCGAGGTGATCGAGAAGCCGGACGGCGGCGCGCCCACCACATGGACCCTGTGCTATATCCCGAACAAGGGACAGAAGAACGGGTACGGCTGCACCGGAACTCAGATCTACAAGGAGAAGGGCGTTTACGAACGGGACGTGAAGATGACGGAGTTCTGGCAGAACGACAGCATCGTGTGGGAGCAGGGGATTAAGGAGATGCACCTGGTGATGAAGGATGACAGCGGCGGCGCAGGCCACGCCCACAAGCGGAAGGACCCGGAGAAGTTCTTCCCGACCAAGGTGCGGATCACCATGATCCAGGTCGCGAAGGGGGCCAAGTATGACCCGAAGCTCGTGCCGAACCTGCCCCAGAAAAAGTGATCCCAGCCGGTGTGACATCATGCCGCGTCGACCGGCCGCTTGAGTCGATCTGGTCTTCTGGTAGTGTCTCAGAGACACTACCGGTTTTCTTGGCAACGTGACGGAGGACGCGATGAAGTCCGCGGGTCGGAAAAAAGGATCGAAGTCGAAGGCGAAACCAGCGTCGGCACCGGGCGCCGTCTGTCCTGGTGTCGAAGACCTGGAGCCGCCGATCCGGGAGCGTCTTTTCGGCGGTGACGCCAGCAAGGAAGACGAGGGAAACTTCGAATTGTTTACCCACGTCGATGGCGATCAGCCCGCCGAGGAAAAAATGGTTCGTGACCTGATCCTCTTTTTCCGGCGTGCGGAGAACGAAGCCGAGTGTGACAAGGCGTTTTGCTCGATGCTCGAATTCCTCCGGAAGTCGCGAAATCCAAGCATCATGGGGCCGAGGAAACCCCGCCGGATGTTGGCAATGCTTTGCGCGTTGATTGTGGCCGAGCTGCAACGGGATGTCGTCCGCATGCTGCGGGAAGCCGAGCTGTAAAGATTCCACAGCGCGAATCGCGACGAAACGTTACTTCCCTTCAGCGATTCGCGGCAGTAGCTTCAGCGCGGCAGAGTTGATGCAGAAACGCAAGCCGGCGGGTGGTGGGCCATCGGCGAAGACATGCCCGAGATGTGCATCACAACGACTGCAAAGAACTTCCGTTCGCGTCATCAGAAAACTGCGGTCGGTCTTTGTGCTAACGCGATCCGATTCGACCGCTTCCTTGAAGCTTGGCCAGCCGGTGCCGCTGTCGAATTTCGCCAATGAATCGAAGAGCGGCTGACCGCAGCAGACGCAGACATACACGCCATCGTCTTTCGCGTTCCAGAAGGCCCCACTGCATGCCCGCTCAGTGCCGCGATCGCGCGTCACGCGATATTGCTCCGGCGTCAGGCTCGCTTTCCACTCGTCATCCGTCTTGACCACTTTCTGTCCATCGAATGGCTTCCCCTCTCGCTCGGGCATCGCAGGTGGACTGAAAGGCAAACCTGTGGAAGTGCGGAACACCACCAACGCCATGAGCAGCGCGGCGATCAAAACAAACACGATCACGCTGCGATAGTTGTTCATGCCGATTCGATGCCACTCGCGGCGAATGGTTACTTCCCGCGTTTCAGTTTCTTTGGCCCAGCACCGGCGGTTTTCTCGTAGGTGCCATCACCGGCCTTCACGTATTTTGTGAAGCCCTTTGCAGCGAGGTTGGAATCACTCACCGCGGCCTTCCCCTGTGAATCCGTCCAGGCACGCGGGGCATTCGGTTCTGTCACGACGCGACGCACCGGCTCACCTGTCTCGGGGTGCTTTGTGAGAGGGTCGTCCGCCATTTTCTGGAAGACTTCAAACTGCTCGCCGCCGGAACCGTCCGGCAACACCACTTCGTAAACGTAAACGGGCATGGTTTTCCTCCAGGCGAACCCCGGCCGCAAGGCCGGTGGGTCACTTGCCTAACACCCACCGGCCTTGCGGCCGGGGTTCGCCAACTTGATTCTACCCCTTCGCCAGTTCTGCCCGGCAGGTTTCCAGCAGTTTCTTCGTCGCTTTGATGCCGTCTGGCTCGCTTAACTTGCCTCCCTCGTATTCAATGCCGAGGAAGCCGTGGTATTTGTGCTTCTTCACCACGATATCGAGCATCTTGTGGTAGTCGGTGTGCGTTTCTTCGCCCTTGTCGTTGAAGTCATGCGACTTGGCCGACACACCCTTGGCGAACGGCATCAGTTCGTCCACCCCCTTGTAGCGGTCGTAACTGCCGAAGTTGCCGAAGTCGGGGAGAGTGCCGCAATATTTGTTGTCCACGAGCTTCATCACGCCCGCGAGCCACTCGCCATCCGACGAGAGCCCGCCGTGGTTCTCAACGATCACGCCAATCTGATGCTTTTCGCCGAACTCGGTGAGCTTGCGAAGCCCATCCGCAACTGTCTTGGCCTTCTCTTCGCGGCTGGCGTTTCCGCCGGTTTGGGCGTTCACACGGATCGAGTGACAGCCGAGGAACTTCGCCCACTCCACCCAGCGATAGTGGTTCTCTACGGCTTGCTGGCGTTTCTTCTCGTCGGGGTCGCCCAGCGCTCCTTCCCCGTCACACATAATGAGCACGCTGCGAACTTTGTTGTCGTCGGCGACTTTCTTCAGATCTTTCAAATAATCATCGTCTTTCTTTTTGTCTTTATAGAATTGATTGACGTATTCGATGGCGTGGATGTCGTAGTCCTTGAGGGCAATCTCCGCGAATTTGAGCGGGTCAAGTTTCTTGCCGAAGAATGCACGGTGCAACGACCACTGCGCCAGCGAAATCTTGAAGATCTCGCTGGGTTGTGGCTCTGCGGCGTGGTTCAAGTGCGGGGTGATGGCGGTTCCGGTGACCGCGGCAGCCGAAACGAGGAAATCGCGTCGCGTTAGCATGATTGAGAGGCTCCGTTTCGTGTGGGGAAGAGAGCACGGTGATTCTATTGGCTCACTCGTACCGTTTGCGAATTGCTTCCACTTCCTTGTCCTTCTTCTGCGCCGCCAGGGCCGTGAGAAGCAGTTCCTTGGCTTCCGCATTCATCAGGTCAATGTAAAGCGCAGCGCGGGCCGTGCGTTCGGCGTCGGCGTGTTTGCCGGCGTTGGTGTAGAGTTTCGCCAGACGGATCTGCAGGGCCAGATCGTCTGGCGTCATCAACGTTTGCTCGGCCAGTACGCCCGCGAGCCGTTCGGATTTGTTCGCGACGCCGTAAACCTTCACTAGCATGCTAAGCCAGTCCGCATCGCCCGCAGCAACCGTGCGTCCTTTCTCGAATGTCATGGCAGCCTTGTCATAATCCTTCTGCTCGAAGTAGAGCTTGCCGAGTTCGAGCAACACGCGGCCGTCGTCCGGGTTGGCCTTCGCCGCCTCTTCGAGTGTGGCTTTTGCCCCGGCATCGTCTTTTGCACGGCGTTGCAGACGCGACAGTACCACACACGCCAGCGGATGTCCCTTCTCCTTGGCGCGAATAGCCTCCACGAGTTTCTTCGCTTCGTCAGACTTGTCGCGGCGAATGTATTCCGCCGCGAGCCTCGCCGCGATGTCGTGATCCTCGGGGTTCTTCTTGTTTGCTACTTCGAGTTCCGCAAACGTCATTGGCTTGTCGCTGTGGTGTCCGCCTCCAGCGGAGACGACTTGCTCCAAGAACTTGCGATAGCCGGCGTCGAAGTCCGCCTTCGAGACACCGAATGCTGCTTTGAGTGCGGCGGTCGTGTCCGCGGTGTTGTGGTAGGCGTCGAGGAGCTTCGCAATACCAGCTTCGCCACCGTGTGCTTTCGCGATGTACTCGACGTATAGCGACCCCTGGTAGTAAGCGAGCGCCACATCCGTCGGTTGACTGAATCGCTTGTAAGCCCACGTAATGGAGTCGAGATCGAAGGTTGTACCGGCATTCAGACGCTCGCGCAGGATCGGCATCACCTGAATGAAGCGTTGTGTGTTCTCTGCCCGGACGGCCAAGCCTTCCGTGAGCCAGATTGGCACGCGATGTGTGGTCTGGAGGAGATTGAAAGCGTGCGTGAGTTCGTGGCGAACGACGATGGCCCAGTTGTAGAGTCTCACTCCGCCATCCGCGCGCGGGGACGGCAGAGCGATCAGGGGACCCGTACAAGCCCCCTGCACTGCACCGGGAATGCCGGGCAGCATCGCAATTCGCCCGCTGAAGATCTGTCGTCGCGCGAAGACTTCAACGATGATCTTCTGCGTGGGAGTGAAACCGTATTTCTTCGTGTATTCCGCAAATGTATTCTCCAGCACCTCGGCCAGAAACTCTGCCAGGATTTTGTCGTTCTTCTTGTCGAAGCGGATGACGAAGTGTGGCGTTTCGACGTTCGTGTACTCCGCGAGTTCTTCCAGCACAAGAAGTGCGTTATCGACCTTCACATTGAACGGATCGGTCTTCATCGCAGCTTTGAGGGTCGCCATCGCTTCCGCCTCGCGACCCTGCGTGTAATAGAGGAGTCCGAGTCCGGCCTTCGCGGCGGGGAGTGCCGGCCGATAAATGCTTGCTTTCTGAAAACACTCCGCGGCAATCTCGAACTGACGTGAATCGCTGAAAAGTGTGCCGAGGACAGTGTAAAACTCCGCAGGCTTGCTGTCGAAGCCCTCAACTTCCTTGATGTGCGCAGCATATCCCGCCTTGTCATCGCGGAACTGCCGGATAGCCGCGAGTCGTGCGAGGGTGGATTCCTCCCGGCCATTGACGGCCTTCGCGATGAGCAGGATTTTCTCGGCTCCAACGTGATCGACAGCGGAAAGGCGCACATCCGCTTTGAGACGAAGTGCCGCAGTGTGCTTCGGGTTCACCTTCAACGCGACATCCGCGAGCCGTTCGGCTTCACCCAAGTCCATGCGTTCCAGCGCGATCAGTCCCTTTCCCACCAACGCGTCGCAGGCTTTGGGGTTAATCTTGATGGCGGCATCGAATGCGTTGGCCGCATCGGCACGATTGTGTTTTTCGAGGAGGAGTTTGCCAGCGAGCGCTTCCGCTTCCCAGCAGTCCACGTCATGCTTGATTGCGTCGCGGAGGATTTCTTGCAGTACAAATTTGATCTGGTCCGGTTTGTTGTGGGTCGTGGCGTTCTCGATACCTGCCTGGGCAATGATGAGTAACTTCTCGGGGTCGGTGATTTCCTTTTCAGCCGCCGCCGCTTCGGTGTAAGCTTTAACGAACCATCGCATTTCGATATCGGCGTTGGTGAGGTCACCTTTATCCCGGAGAATGCGTGCTCGGACCCATCGGGCCAGAAAATGGTCAGCTTGTTTCTTGATGGCGGCTTCGGCGTCCTTGAGGGCATCGTCCCATTTGCCGAGCGAATAGAACAGATCGGCCCGGTGCGCCAGGATGTCCGCATTCTCGGGTGACAGTTTCAACCCGGCGTCGAGCGCATCCAGGGCCTTCACATTCTCGCCCAGCGCACGATAGCAGGCCGCCTGTCCGATAAATGCCACCGGGGGCGACTTCTCGGTTTTCGCGAGTTCTTGGTAGCCAGCGAGCGCTTCCGCGTAATTTCCACGTTCCAGGCGCTGCTTCAGCGCAGGATACTCAATTTTTTCTTGAGCACGGAGGGGGGGAGCGGGCAAAAGTAATAGGAGAACTGTCGCAAGAATTGTGCGCATAGTGCATTTCACCGTACCGGGAGCGTGAAACAACTGCAAGCGGGCGTCGTCAGAGGGGTACTGATGGGTCTTCAACCTTGCATACCACAGGCTCCTTGAAATGAGACGCCAAAACCAGAAGCCAACAGCAAAGCCGGACGGCAAAGAAGGAAGGGAAAAAATAACTTCCGGCGACGGAAACCGCCTTGTGCGGACAATATACAGGTGGAGCAGAGCGCACCGAGGCGCAACTGTTGCACACGCGTAATTGTTTCGGCAGCATCGTTGGAGTACTCTCGCTCCATCGCCACGCGACAACCAAACGGATTCGCTGAATGCTGGTTCACGACAGGTTAGTTTAGCGAACATCAACCGTCTTCCTCTCCAGATTGCCAGAGCGTTCGTCCTGCGGAAGCGAGGAATCCCCATGTCAGCGCGACTGCGAGTGGCCGCTTTTTTGGCGGCCCTCGTCTTCCCGGCAACGAGCCAAAGTGCCGAGCCGGCTCCCACACCAAAGCCCTCGAAAGACCCGGCCGACCTCCTGGCCGCCCTCATCGACAAGGAACTCGCAAAAGATTGGGAAGCTCGCGGGCTCATCCCCGCCGAGATGACCGACGACGCCGAGTTCGTCCGCCGGGTTTACCTCGACCTGATCGGCCGAGCGCCGAAGGCTTCTGAGGCCCGCCGGTTCCTGGAAGACAAGTCGCCCGATAAGCGCACCAAACTGGTCGATTCGCTGCTCAAGATGCCGGGGTACGCCAACCACTTCGCCTCGGTCACACGCGCGAAGTGGCTGCCGCAGACGATGAACAACTTCCAGCTCACGCAGTTCGGGATCCAATTCGAACAATGGCTGGAGACACAGTACCGGAACAACACCCCAGCCGACGAAATCGTCCGCCGCCTCATCACGCTCAAGGTACGCGTGAACAACCAGAACCCCATGTTCCGGTTCGTTCAACCCGACGCCAGCGACCCGGATGGCTTCAACCTCGCCGGGTTTTACTCCGCCAACGAAGGACGCCCCGAGAATCTGGGCTCCGCCGTCAGCCGATTGTTCCTCGGCGTGAAACTGGAATGTGCCCAGTGTCACGATCACCCCTTTGCCCCATACACACGCGATCAGTTCTGGCAGTTCGCGGCTTTCTTTGCGGAACTCAATCCACTCTCGGGGCCGCGACCCGGTTTCGTGGGTCCGATGGAGCCGCAATCCGACCGCAACACGATTGGGATTCCCGGAACCGACAAGATTGTCACCGCAACTTTCTTCAACGGCCAAAAGCCGGTATGGACCCCCGAACGATCACCGCGCGTGGAACTGGCGGACTGGCTTGTGAGCGCGAAGAATCCGTACTTCGCGAAGAATATGGCCAACCGGATGTGGGAACACTTCTTCGGGATCGGCATTCTCGATCCCGTGGACGAGCCAGGCGAAAACCACCCGCCCAGCCACCCGGAACTGCTCAATGAACTGGGCAAGGCCTTCGCCGAGAGCGGCTTCGACAACCGCTACCTCATCCGTGCCATCACGCGCACAAAGACCTACCAACTGACGAGCAAGATGACGCACCCCGGGCAAGCCGACCCGCGGCGGTTCGCACGCATGAACCTGAAGGGGCTCACGCCATCGCAACTCTTCGACAGCCTCGTCGCCGCCACTGGCTTCCGCGAACCCGCCTTCATGCGGAACCAACGGAACTTCGGGTTCGCGCAACCGAACAACCCGCGCAGCCAATTCCTCGTCCGCTTCGCCAGCAACGAGCGCACCACCGAGACGAACACCACGATTCTCCAGGCGCTCATGCTCATGAACGGCGATTTCATTGGCAACCAGACCGACCTGACGAAGAGTGAAATCCTGGCCGCAATCGTGGACATGCCGGGCTGGGACACGAAACAACGTGTCTCAAACCTGTTCCTCACGGCGTTCGCGCGCAACCCAACCCCCGAAGAGTTGGAGAAGTTCTCAAGTTATGTCGATCGCGGGGGCGCGAAAGGCGACAAGAAACAGGCCCTCGCGGATGTCTTCTGGGTTCTGCTGAATAGTCCGGAGTTCCTCTTCAATCACTAGACCAGACTGCCATGCGGGACATTCACCCGCAAGGCTCGCCTCAAGACGATTCACCAAGCTGAATACTCTTCCCGCCCATGAACCTCGTGAGCGGGAGTTACCCAACACACTCCAAGGAGCCTTCACATGTCGCAATTGAATCTTGATCGACGTCATCTGTTGCGCGTCGGAGCGGTCAGTACCGCCGTGTCGATGTCTGGCTGGCTCGGGAAGCTGGCGCTCGCCGCTGAAGAAAAGAAAGTGAAGCCGAAGCGATCATGCATCCTCCTGTGGATGAACGGCGGACCCAGCACCATCGACCTGTGGGACTTGAAGCCCGATCACGAGAACGGCGGGCCATACAAACAAATTGAAGCGGCTCCGGGGCTCAAGATCGGCGAACACCTTCCCAAGATCGCCAAGCACGGGAAGAACATCGCTGTGCTTCGCGGCATGTCCACGAAAGAGGGTGACCACGCTCGCGGCACGTACCTCATGCGGACTGGCCAACTCCCCGGCTTCGCGGGGATTCAGTATCCGAGCATCGGCTCGCTCATTTCAAAAGAACTCGGTGACCCCAGGGCGGAGTTGCCCAACTTCGTCAGCATCGCACCGCAGCGGTTCTTCGCACAGGACGCGTTTGGGCCCGGCTTCCTCGGCCCGGTCTACGCACCGCTCATCGTCGGCGACAACCAGTTCAACAACGGCCAGGGACAAAACCTTGATTCGCTCTTGAAGGTCGCCGATCTCGACCGGCCGAAGAACATCGACGACGTCACTCATGCCGCGCGCCTCGAGATGCTGCGCGAAGTGCAGGAAGACTTCGCAGCCGCACGACCCGGTGGAATCTCCAAGAGTCACTCCGCCGCATACGACCGCGCCATCCGGCTCATGCAGTCCGACGGGGGAAAGGTGTTCGATCTCACACAAGAGAAGGACGCCACCCGCGACAAGTATGGCCGCAATCTCTTCGGCCAAGGCTGCTTGCTGGCACGTCGGCTCGTTGAGAAGGGCGTTCCGTTTGTGGAAGTGTCGCTCAGCAACTGGGACACTCACGGCAACAACTTCGATCTCGTCAAGGGGCTGTGCGGAACACTCGATGCCGCCTGGGCCACTCTGATGGATGACCTCAAGGATCGCGGCCTGTTGGAAACCACCACCATCGTGTGGATGGGTGAATTTGGCCGCACGCCGAAGATCAACCAGGGTAAGGGACGCGACCACTTCCCGAACGCCTGGAGCACTGTGATCGCTGGCGGCGGAATCAAAGGCGGTCAGGCGGTCGGAAAGACGAGCAAGGATGGCACCACAGTGGAAGAACGCGTTACCCCCACTGTTGACCTCCTCGCGACGGTCTGCTGTGCGCTGGGGATCGACTACGAGAAGCAAAATATGTCGAACGTGGGCCGCCCGATCCGCATCGTCGATAAGAACGCCACCCCCGTGAAGGAGGTACTCGCGTGATGCGTTATCTCCTCGCCGCTATCTGCTCGATTGACCTCGTCGGCGCGGTTCTCGCCGTGCCGGATGCTCTTCCGGATACTCCTGCTCTCCCCTCCGCGCCCGCCCCGCGAGCGGTGAAGCCCAAGTTCAGCGCACCCAAGCTGAACAATGTCTACGAGGTGTTGGTTTTCACCACCCAGCGCCCGGTCCGCATTCGGGTCACGGCCCTCACTGAGGGCAAACCGATGGATGAACTGTGGCGCGAGCGACTCAAAAAGCTCTTCGATTTCTGCGACCGCGATGATGACGGGTTCCTCTCCGAAAAGGAAACCAAGAACGCCTTTTCCGATCAGGGGATGGCGCAGCTTCTGGCGAATGGGTACTACCAGCCCGGAGCGGCCAACGCCCCTCGTTTCGCGGAACTCGACAAGAACAGCGACGGCAAGGTGTCCTTCGAGGAGTTCATCGCTTCCTACCCCCGAACGATGAGCCAATTGTTCCGCACGCTGCCGGTCCAACCGGATAACTCCAACAACGCCGCCGTCACCGAGACATTGTTCAAACTGCTCGACCTCAACAATGATGGCAAACTCACTCAGGACGAAGTGAAGTCTGTCGAAAAATTGCTCGCGTCCCACGATGCGGACGAGGACGAGTGCCTGAGCGTGTCTGAACTCGTGCCGAACCTCACGGACCAGTTTGGTCGTCCCGTGCGAATCCCACAGCCGGGGCGAATGGGAACCCCCTATCCCGCGGGCCCAGCGGCACAGATTGTTGCTGTTTATCAAGCGGGACTGATTCCTGGCACCGCGACGCAACACGTCATCAAGAAATACGACAAGGATGGCGATTTCGATCTCACCCAGGAGGAAATTGGCTTCGATGATCTCACGTTCCGGACACTCGACAAGAATGGTGACGGAAAGCTGGACGGAGAAGAATTTGACGTTTGGCGTACCGGCCCTCCGGACCTCGAAGTGACCCTGACCTTCGCGGCCAACTCGTCGGACTGCTCCGCAACAATGGCGAATGAGAAAGCCGCTGAATCGCGCGGGTTCAAACTCAATCACGTTTCCGCAAGCCGGCTGGTTATTCGTGTGGGACGCCAGCCGATCGACCTCTGGGCTACCCCACCTGCTCCCCAGTTCAACCAGGGATCTTTGAAGCAACAGTTTGGCTACCTCTTCGCCCAGGCAGCTGGTGTAAAAGGACACGTGACGGAGAAAGATCTGAATGGCCCCAATGCGGTTCAGTTCCAGTTCGTCCGCGTGATCTTTGAAGCCGCCGACCGGGACGCCGATGGCAAGCTCACCAAAGCGGAGTTCGACGCTTACTTCGACCTCCAGGACAGCTTCCGCAACCTGAGCCTCACGCTCTCGCCTGGGATACAAACGCCATCACTCTTCCAGCTTCTCGATGAGAATCGTGACGGCCGCCTCAGTGTGCGCGAACTCCGCACGGCATGGACACGGTTGCAGGCACTCGAAGGCCCGAACGCCGAGGTCGTCACCAAGAACATCATCCAGCCGTCCGTTACTCTCCGGCTCTCGCGCAGTTACGACCGGTTCTATGTCAACCAGCCGGTGTTCATCAACGACCGGAATATGAATCGGGTTCCCGTGCCGCAGAAGGGGCCGCTCTGGTTCCGCAAAATGGACCGGAATGGCGACGGTGATGTTTCCCGAACGGAATTTCTCGGGACGAAGGAAGAGTTTGACGCGATCGACACCGATCACGACGATCTCATCAGCCTGGAAGAGGCGGAAGCCTTCGACCAGAAGATGCGCGAAAAGGAAAAGGACAAAGACAAAGAACCCCCTGCACCGCCAAAGCCGGACAAGCCCAAACCCGGCCGGAAGCAGCAGGAGAAGTAATCAACCATTGCAATAACGCAACGCGGCGGGCTTCAGTGCCCGCCGCGTTGCGTTATTGCATTTGCAAAAATCAGAAGTCGTTTCCCGGTCGCTGAAGCAGATCACACGCGCGATGCGGGTTTTTGACTCGTCGTTGCCAGATACCACTTCACAGTCTCGCGCAGTCCCTCCTCGAAACTGACCGTAGGCTTGTAGCCCAGATCGGCACAGGTGCGTCGGATGTCGGCTTTCGAGTATTTCACATCACCCGCACGGGAGGGAGCAAACGTCGGTACGAGATCGGTACCGAGAATGCGGTTGAGAGCCGAGACAAGATCCAACACGGTCACACTGCTGCCCGTGCCGACGTTGTAGACGTTTCCTGACGCGTCCGGCGCCTCAGCCGCTCGCCGTAGCGCTTGCACGGCGTTGGCCACGAAAGTGAAGTCCCGCGACTGAAGGCCGTCGCCATGAACGACCGGCACGCGACCAGCGGCCATGGCTGCGGTAAAGAGTGCGATCACGCCACTGTAGGAGCTATCCGAGCGCTGACGCGGGCCGAAGATGTTGAAGAACCGCAACCGGACCGTTTCGATCCCATAGGTGTGCGCAAAGGCCTGCATATAAAGCTCACCCGCCAACTTCGCAGCGGCGTAGGGCGATTTGGCCACGACGGGCAAATCTTCGGTCTGACCGCCGGTCCCGGAATACCCGCCGTATGCACTCGAACTCGCCGCATATACCACCCGGCGCACGCCACTCTTCCGTGCCGCATCAAGGAGGTTCAGAGTTCCGGTGGCGCAGGCCGCATGTGTGGCAGTCGGCGACTCGACACTTCGGGCAACAGACGCAAGCGCGCCCAAATGATACACGACCCCCACTCCTCGCACCGCTCGAGCGACGCACGCGGCATCTGTGAGAGTGCCTTCGAGGAGTTCAATTGACGGGAGAAGCGTGAGATTCGAGCGGAGGCCAGTGCTGAAGTCATCCAATACACGCACCGGTCGGCCCTGGCGAATGAGTTCTTCAACGAGGTGCGAACCGATAAACCCGGCCCCGCCGGTAACAAGTGATAGCTCATCCATGAGTGTCTGTGTGTCGCGGGATGTAAAGAAGAGAAACGAGACACGAACTGCCGGAGCGTTTTCTGGCTTTTAGCTTAGAACCTATCCGGTTAACTGGTTGATCTAACTCTTGGGCGTGTGCCCGGAGGTAGATCATGAAGCGTACCAAGACAGCGGACTCGTGGCGGCTCTCCGACGAACTGTGGGAGAAG
>Ga0070738_10005185_pt1 | contig 14740 bp, 10 predicted proteins | sample Coa_R2_2_FD_66446 | JGI IMG/M metagenome (GOLD analysis project Ga0070738, IMG submission 66446) | Surface soil microbial communities from Centralia Pennsylvania, which are recovering from an underground coalmine fire - Coalmine... | ecosystem: Environmental > Terrestrial > Soil > Unclassified ...
CTGCCTGCCGAATACGCCGCGGAGCTTGCGGAGTTGCAGGCCAATGCGCCGCCCATGGGCTGGTCGTTTGTGCGCCGGCGCATGAGCTCGGAGCTTGGCCCGGACTGGCAAGCGCGGTTTGCGGAATTCAGCCCGACGGCGGCGGCCGCCGCCAGCCTCGGCCAAGTGCATCGGGCGCGTTTGCTTGACGGCACCGAGGTGGCCTGCAAATTGCAGTACCCCGACATGGCGAGCACGGTGGAAGCGGATTTGCGTCAGCTGCGCTTGGCCATGGCGATTTATCACCGTATGGATAATGCCATCCAGCAAGACGAGGTTTATCAGGAACTGGCCGAGCGCTTGCGCGAAGAGCTCGATTATTTGCGCGAGGCGGCGCACATGCGGCTTTATGGGCTGATGTTGGCCAACGAGCCGATGATTCACGTGCCGCGCCCGATTGAGGGATATTGCACGCGCCGGCTTTTGACCATGACATGGCTGGAGGGCCGCCCGTTGCTGCAACGGCTGAAAGAAGATCCGCCGCTTGAAGAACGCAACCGGGTTGCCGAGGCATTGTTTCGCGCCTGGTACGTGCCGTTTTACCGTTACGGCGTGATCCATGGGGATCCGCACTTGGGCAATTATCAAGTCTGCGCCGACGGCAGCGTGAATCTTTTGGATTTCGGCGTGGTTCGCATTTTTCCGCCGCGCTTTGTGTGCGGGGTGATCGATCTTTACGAAGCGGTCCGCGACAGCGATGAGGAAAAGGCACGCCACGCCTATGAAAGCTGGGGGTTTACGGATCTCACCGAAGAGAAGGTGAAGGTTTTGAACCTCTGGGCGCGGTTTCTCTATGAACCGTTGCGGGAAGACCGCGTGCGCCCGATTCAGGAAACCAACGACGTGCACTACGGCCGCGCGGTGGCGGAAAAAGTGCACGCCGGGCTGCAACGCACGGGCGGGGTGAAACCGCCGCGCGAATTTGTGTTGATGGATCGTTCGGCGATCGGGCTGGGCGGCGTGTTTCTGAGGCTTCGGGCGGAGCTGAACTGGCACCGGCTGTTTCAGGAGCTTATTGCGGATTTCGATGCCGAAGCGCTTGCCGCGCGGCAAGCGGCTGCGCTGGCCGCCGCCGGCGTGCCGATGCCGAAATAACATTTGTTAACAACTCAAATAGAAAACTCAAACAGAACACGCGGCGAAAAGATAAGAGCCTCGGCACCATGGCCGTGACAGCAGTAGCAGTAAAAGAGTATTAAGGATAAAAGCTTATTAAGCCTCCGGCGATGGAATTCATTGCGCGCTCGCAAGCCAAGCGATTGTGAAAACGCGCTTGTGACGGCCGGTGCCTCTTTATAAACCTCTTTATGATTCTGAATGGTTGTGTTAGCGGCACAACGCACACGCTTCCGACTTGGGCCAGGTTCCCATGACCGCATTTCTCACTCGTTTGCAACGCCTCCTTCTCCCGGCGCTTCCGCTGCTGCTTCTTTCGGTGGGGACATGCTGGATGGAGGCGCACGTGCTGGATCAGACGCGCCGCCAGATCCGGAAAGATGCGCAGCATGCCGCGGCCGACCTCGCCGAGGTTATTGCCGGCCGCCTGCATACCCAATTCACCGAACTGCAGTTTGCAGCGGAGACTCTGCTGGGCCCCGAGGCGGATCCGCAGCACCCCGACCCCAAGGCGGTGCAGGCTCTGCGCCAGTACAGAGCGTTGCATCCGAGTCTGTATGCGTTCAACATCCAGTCCCCGGACGGCGAGAAGATTTTGTGGTCGACCGAGGCGCAACCGAGCATGCCCATCAACTCCGGGGCTCAGTTCACCCCGTTGCCGTTTGACTCGAATTTTTTTCTCGGGCGCGCCGGCTACGCCGAACGCGTCGGCGCGCATGTGATCACCATGCGCTTTCGCATGCACAGCCCCGACGGCCGGACCCGCTATTTTTTGGGTTCTCCCTACCGGCTGGACCTTCTTCTCGCGCCGTCCGGCCCGGAATTGGCCACCCTGCCTTGGGTGTTCGCACTGCGCGATACCCGCGACGGCCGCCTGCTGGGCGTGGTGCAGCACGGAGAGGTGCGGTTTCCAGGGGTGGAGAGGGCTGAGGGGCCGTCATCCGATGCCGTGACTGCAGCCGTGCCCGGCTACCCGCTGGCCGTGCAGGCGCGCTGGCCCGCCGATTTGGTCAGGCAACGGTATCTGGAGGCGGCACCTTCGCGCTGGAGCGTTGAACTCGCATCGCTGTTGCTGCTCGGGGTCTCCATGGCCTGGCTCGCCCGGGTGCTGCGGCAACGAGATCAACATATTGAGGTGCTGCGCCGCATGGGCCATCTGCAGGACTTCCTTGCGCAGGTCAACCAGGAGGCGGCGCTGTCATCATGCAGCGCCGCGTTTTTGCATAAGGTGTGCGATCTGGCCGTCCTCCGCGGGAAGCTGCCGCTGGCGTTTGTGGCGCGGCCCGATGCCGAGGGGAGGTTCTGCGTCATCGCTGCTGCCGGGCAGACCGGCTACCTCGACGGGCTGGTTATCTCGACGGATGCGAACGAGGTCCATGGCCAGGGACCGATCGGCGCCGCCTGGCGGGATGATCGACCCCGCTTCAACGTGCATTGGGACTTCACCGCTGCGGTTTTTTCACCGTTCGTTCGGCGTGCCCGGTCGTTCGGTTTGCTTGGCCTCTCGGCGCTGCCCTTGCATCACCGGGGCGAGCGGTTCGCCGTTCTGGCGCTCTATCGGGGCGATGATGTGGCGTTCAACCTTGAGATGCGAACCTTGTTGACCGAACTGGCTGCGGACGTTTCGCATGCGCTGGATGTGATCGCATTGCGCCAGACCGAGCGCGCGCTGCTGGACAATGCTGCGGCCGGCGTGGCCATCATCCGCGACCGCCGCATCTTGCGCGCCAACGCCACTCTGGCCGCCATGCTCGGGCGGTCCGTGGACGAACTTACCGGACAGAGCACGCGTATCTTCTATAGGAGTGAGGCCGAATTCGAACGGTTCGGCAGGTTATATGCCGATTTGTCCGCAGGGGGGCGCCTTGACCTGCCCGCCATACGGCTGCAGCGTGCGGACGGACACACCCTGCTCTGCGATTGCCACGGCCAGCTGCTTCCCGATGGGGTGACCTCGGTCTGGACCTTGATCGACATCACCGCGCGCGAGCGCCTGCAGCGCCTCTACCGAGCCTTGACGTTTGTCGGCGACGTGCTGCTGCAGGCGGGTGATGAGCAGACCATGCTCCATCGCGCCTGCGAGGCGCTGACCCAAGGCACCTTCTTTCACGCCGTATGGGTCGCCCGGCCTGACGAGGCCGGCCGTATGCGGATGCTGGCCAGCGCAGGCGAAGGCGCTGCGGCGCTCCAGACGCTGAACATCTCGCTGAACGACGAACAGGCACCGCTGGTGGTGCAGGCGTGGCAGACGGGGCGGACCGTGTTCCATAACGATCATCGCAACAACCCTGGCGTGGCTCCGATCGCCGGGTTCTTGCGCGAGCACCGATGGGCGGCGGCGCTGGCCGCTCCGATCTTCCGAGGCGGAACCCTCTGGGCGACGATGGCCTTCATTTCCCCGGAAATCGGCGTTTTTGACAACGAAACCGTCGCCCTCTGCACCCGCATCGGCAATTTGCTCGGCTATGGTCTGGACGAGCTCGATCTGCGGGAGCGCTTGCTGCAGCAGCAGCGCACCGAGGCGTATCGCGCCCGCCACGATGCCCTGACAGGGTTGCCGAACCGCTTCGCGCTTGAGCAGCATTTGCCCAAGGTGATCGCCCACGCCCAGCGCCACGGCACCCACGTGGCGGTGGGTTTGATTGATCTGGATGACTTCAAAGCCGTCAACGACACCTACGGTCATGATGTCGGGGACGAACTGCTGCGGCAGTTTGCGGCCCGCCTGCAGTCCCGCCTGCGCAGGTCCGAGTTGGTTGCACGGCTGGGCGGGGATGAATTCGTCGTCGTGCTGGAAGATTTGGATGCCTCCGACACGATGGGCCGGCTGCAAGCGGCATTGGACCGTCTGCACGCGGCGGTGGAAGCTCCGTTCGACCTCGGCGAGGGCCGTCAGGCCACGGTGGGCATGAGCATGGGGGTGGCGCTATACCCACGCGACGGGCAAGACGCCGAGGCGCTGCTGCATCAGGCGGATACCGCCATGTATGTCGCCAAAATGCAGAAGGCTGATCGTGCCCGTTGGTGGGCGCTCCGCAGCGCTTTACCCCATGGCGTGCAAGCGGCTGCGCTGGCCGCCGCCGGCGTGCCGATGCCGAAATAGCCGTTATTTACAACGCAAAGCGGCTTCGGCTTCCGCGGAATGGAGCTTTGCCAATTCCTCTTTCGCAACGGTTGAGTTCCGAAACATCGCGCCGCGTTCTCCGAGCCCGCCTTGTTGCATGCTGAGAATTGTCGATGCCTTTTCGTAATCTTCATAGGGAAGATAATCGGCGATGGTGTCGATTCCGCAGGCGCATTTTTGCAAAAACATCCGGTTGAACCCGTTGGCGGCAAGACACCCGATGACGTAATCCGCCCGCGCGTCGGTGGGGTAATCGTAGCGCGGATGATGTTCGGCGGAGGATTGTGCCCGGGCGGGGGCGGGCGCGCCGGCGGCGATCATCACGAATGCGGCTGCCGCCGAAAGCCCCAGGGCGGTGTGCAGAGCGCCCGCGGCGCCCGGCCTTTTGCAGCGCCGGGGCAAGCGAAACCTTAGGGTCGGCAGAAAAACAGAGGGCATGGACATTCTCCCGAAAAAATAATCGCACCAAACCTTTAAGACAACACGAAGTCGGGTAAGGATGCCAATATACTTAATTGACAAGAATTATCTATCGTTCAAGAGGGAATTTCTTTCGTTGTAGTCAGCGGAAACGCGACGTTTTTCACGGCATTTTGCTTGCGTTACGCGGCGCGGGGTTGTATGTGTTGGCCACGGCTGCGCCAACCAAGGGTGCAAACCAAGCCGAATGAATAAACCGTGATCATAAGGAGGGAACCTGGATATGCGATCACCTGTCCGCGTTGCTGTATTTTCTGCCGCGCTGTCGCTTTCTGCCGGCCTCTTGGCCGGAACGGCGCTGGCCAATGATCAACTCATACAAATGTCCAAGGACCCGGCCCAGTGGGTGATACCGGCAGGCAACTACGCTTCGCAACGGTATTCGCCGCTCAAGCAAATCAATGTCGACAATGTTAAGAATTTACACCCGGTTTGGACATTCTCCACAGGGGTGCTGCGGGGCCATGAGGGCGGGCCGCTCATCGTCGGCGACGTGATGTATGTCCACACACCCTTCCCCAACAAGGTTTTCGCGCTCGATCTGAATAACGAAGGCCGTATTCTCTGGGTCTATGAGCCGAAGCAGGACCCGAACGTAATCCCGGTGATGTGCTGCGATACGGTGAACCGCGGCGTGGCCTACGGGGATGGCAAGATTATCCTGCATCAGGCCGATACCACCGTGGTGGCGTTGGACGCCAAGACCGGCAAGGTTGTCTGGTCGGTGAAGGACGATGATCCTTCGAAGGGTGCCACCGGAACATCGGCGCCGTTGGTGGTGAAGAATATGGTGCTGGTCGGGGTTTCGGGCGGCGAGTTCGGGGTGCGCGGCCACGTCACCGCCTATAGCTTGGCGGATGGCAAGCAGGTCTGGCGCGCTTACTCGATGGGGCCGGATTCCGATATCCTCTTCGATCCGGAGAAGACCACGTCCATGGGCAAGCCGGTGGGGAAGGATTCTTCGCTGAAGACCTGGCAGGGCGATCAGTGGAAGATCGGCGGCGGCGATACCTGGGGCTGGATTTCCTATGACCCTGAGTTGAACCTGGTTTACTACGGGTCCGGCAACCCGAGCACCTGGAACCCGGTGCAGCGCCCCGGCGATAACAAGTGGTCGATGACCATTTTCGCCCGCGATGCGGATACCGGCGTGGCCAAGTGGGTCTATCAGATGACGCCGTGGGATCAGTGGGACTATGACGGCGTCAACGAAATGATCCTTGCCGACGTCAACGTGCATGGCAAGCCCACCAAGGCGCTGGTGCATTTCGACCGTAACGGCTTTGCCTATGTGTTGGATCGCACCAACGGAGCGCTGCTGGAAGCCGAAAAATACGATCCGGCGGTGAACTGGGCGACCCACGTCGATATGAAGACCGGGCGGCCGCAAGTTGTGGCGCAATATGCGCCGGGCCAGCAGGGCGAAGAGCACAACACCAAGGGAATTTGTCCTGCGGCGTTGGGCAGCAAGGACGAGCAGCCGGCCTCCTTCTCGCCGGATACCGGCCTGTTCTATGTGCCGACGAACCACGTCTGCATGGATTATGAGCCCTTCAAAGTGGCTTATACCGCCGGCCAGCCCTATGTGGGCGCGACGCTTTCCATGTTCCCGCCGAAGGGCGAGAAGAACCTCGGCAACTTCATCGCGTACGACGTGAACGAAGGAAAGATCGTCTGGTCCGACCCGGAGATGTTCTCCGTCTGGTCGGGCGCGCTCACGACGGCGGGCGGCGTTGCCTTCTACGGGACGCTGGACGGCTATCTGAAGGCTGTCGATATGAAGACCGGCAAGGAGCTGTACAAGTTTAAGACGCCTTCCGGCATTATCGGCAACGTGACGCCCTTCATGCATAACGGCAAAGAATATATTGCCGTGCTCTCCGGCGTGGGTGGCTGGGCCGGGATCGGCATGGCCGCCGGCTTGACGGAAGATACCGCCGGCCTTGGTGCGGTGGGTGCATACAAAGCGCTCAACAATTACACGCAGCTCGGCGGCGTTCTGACGGTCTTTGGCCTCTCGGACTAAGACTTTCTCTGCCGTTTTCCGGCCGGCGGGGCGAACCTGCCGGCCGGGCATTTTTCCTTATTTCGACGTTGGAGTTTTGGATGACTTTTGCTCGCGTGCTGTGCCTTGCCTGGATCCTGGGCGCAGCTTCACCAATCGCGCTCGCTGCGGAAGGAGATGCCCAAGCGCAAGGCAATGCCGATGCAGAGCGCCCCTATAAAGTTGTGAACGGCCACGTGGATCGCGCAACCTTCCGCGGCTATCTCTATTACGGCGACTTGTGTTTGCGCTGCCATGGCCCTGATGGCGCCGGCAGTTCCTATGCGCCGAGTCTGGTGAACTCGCTTAAGAAATTGGACAAGCGCCAGTTCGAGGAGACCGTGATCAACGGGCGCAAGAACGTCACTACCGCCAGCGAAAACGTGATGCCGGCGTTCGGCACCAATATCGATGCCGTGCAACATTTGGAAGAAATCTACGCTTACCTCAAAGCCCGCTCGGATGGCGTGATCGGGCGCGGCCGGCCAAAGCGGATCGGCGAGACGGATGAATAACGCAACGCGGCGGGCATTTCTCGCCGCCTCTGTTTTTGCGTTTTTCGTAGTGCTTGGGCTGCCGGCGCGGGCCGAGCTTGATATCGAACTGGTCTCTCCGACCGCGTTCCGAGTTTGCGCGGACCCGGCCAATCTGCCCTTTTCCAACAACAAGGGGGAAGGCTTTGAGAACAAGATTGCCGAAATCTTCGCGCAGGATTTGCATCGGCCGCTGAAATACACCTGGTTTCCGCAAACCGTGGGGTTTGTGCGCAACACCTTGCTGGCCCTGAAATGCGATGTGATTATCGGCGTTCCTTCCGGTGCGGAAATGATGCTCAGCACCGTTCCTTACTATCGCACGGGATATATGAGCATCACCCGCAGCGCCGATCAGATCGCCGCCGCAAGCTTGGGAGATCCCATCCTTCGCGGCAAGCGAATCGGGGTGATTGCGCGCAGCCCGCCTTCGGATCTGCTGATCCGTCACGGCTTGATGCGCGAAGCCGTCCCTTATGAGCTGAACGTGGATACGCGGCTGGAAGATCCGGCACATCAAATGCTGCTGGATCTGGTTGCGGGGAAGATTGATGTGGCCTTGGTTTGGGGACCGGTAGCGGGTTATTATATCCAACACGAGCATTTGCCGCTCAAAGCGACGTTTTTGCAACAGGAGCCGAACGGCCCGCCGCTTGTGTTCAACATCGCCATGGGCGTGCGCACAAGCGACATCACCTGGCGACGGACGCTCAATCGGTTGATTGCGCGCCACCAGCAAGAGATCACCAAGCTCTTGCTCTCCTACGGCGTGCCGCTTTTGGATGCGGATAACAAGCCGATCACACATGCAGGCGCCGCGCCGACACAATGACATAAGAATGCCGCGTGCCGACGGCCAGTCTGCCCTGCGGATGAAGCGGCAGGCGCTACTGACCCGCTTGCAAGATGCGCACGAATGCGCCGAGGCGCGCCTCCAGCTCTTGCGGAATTTGACAGACATAACGCAAGGTTTGGCCTTCCGACTGCAAAGCGCGTAACGCGAATTCGCGTTGCAGGGCGGCCTCGTCGCTCTCTTCCGATTCCAGCTTGCGCACCGTCTCCGCAAGGCCGAGCTGCCGCTTCCCGAGCGCGAGCAGGCGCAGCATCACCGCATTTCGCTCCGCCGCGATGGTTTGAAAGAGACCGGTGAAAAGCGCGGGCAGCTTCTGCCGACGCTCGGGGGCCGGCAGCGCGCTGAAATAGGATTGCAGCTTGGCCGTGGCATCTGAGACCGGCAGATCGCGCGAGGAGATCTCTGCCACAAGCTTGGCAAGCGCGGCATCGTTCTGCCAATTCGGGTCGGGCGCAGGCGGCGATTCCCAAAAGAGCTCGGGAGAGAGTTTGGGCACGAACGGCTGCTGGCACGGCCAGGTCTTGGCGTCGGCGCCGTTCGGGGCGGGGGCTTGGACGGCGACGACGGGCGCATGGGAATCGGGCGCGGCAAGAGCGACACGCGCCGGCAAGAACGGCAAGGCGGCAGCGAGGCCGAGGCGCGCAAGAAAACCGCAAGCCTGAACGCGAGAGGGAACCGGCGAGGACATGGCAAAACTCCCAACCAAAGCCTGAGGGCGGCGCATGCACCGCATCGCCCCATTGCCACAACGGCCGGCAGAGCACAAACGGCCCCTTGTCACCCTCTGCCGCTCCGCGTATTCGGAAACATCAGGCCGGGTCCGGGCGGGCCTGGTTGGGATCGCGACAATAAACAGAGGATGGTCCGCATGCGGCTTGCCGTGCTGAAAGAGCGCGAGGCGTTTGAGACGCGGGTTGCCGCCACGCCGGAGACGGTGAAGAAGCTGGTGGGGCTTGGGCTCACGGTTGCGGTGGAAACAGGGGCCGGTCTTGGGGCGGCGATCACCGACTCCGAATTTACCGCGGCGGGTGCCGAGATCGCCCCCAATGCCGAAGACGCGCTGCGCGGGGCAGGCGTTGTCTTCGCCGTGCAGATGCCCTCGGAAGAAATTCGGGCGCTGATCCCCCGCGGTGCGCTTCTGGTGTGCATTGCCGGGGCTTTCGCCAATCCCGCGCTGGTGCCGGCCTTGGCCGAGAAAGGCATCGATACCGCGGCGATGGAGCTTTTGCCCCGCATCACCCGCGCGCAGGCCATGGATGTGCTTTCCAGCCAAGCCAATCTTGCCGGCTATCGCGCGGCGATCGAGGCGGCAGCGGCCTTCGAGCGCAGCTTCCCCATGATGATGACGGCCGCGGGTACCGTGGCGCCGGCCAGGGTGTTCGTGATCGGCGCCGGCGTGGCCGGGTTGCAAGCCATTGCCACGGCGAAGCGCCTGGGCGCCATTGTTTCGGCAACCGATGTGCGGCCGGCCGCGCGCGAGGAGATCCGCTCGCTCGGCGCCACCTTCGTGGGCGTGGAGGATGAGGAGATGAAAACCGCGCAAACCGCCGGCGGCTATGCACGGGAAATGAGCGAGGCCTTCCGCCAGAAGCAGGCCGCCTTGATCGCCGAGACGGTGGCCAAGAACGACATCGTGATTTGCACCGCCTTGGTGATGGGCCGCAAAGCGCCGACCATCGTGACCGAACCGATGGTGGGCGGGATGCGCCGTGGCAGCGTGATTGTCGATTTGGCGGCCGATGCCGGCGGCAATTGTGCGCTCACCCGCCCCGGCGAAATGGTGACCACGGAAAACGGGGTGAAAATTCTGGGCTGGCGCAATTGGCCGGGACGTATTCCTGTTGCCGCTTCCAACCTTTATGCCCGCAACCTGTTCACCTTCCTCAGCGCCTTCTGGGACAAGGAAACGAAAGCGCCCAAGCTGCCGGAGACCGATGAAATCGTGAAAGGGGTGATGCTGACCCGAGCGGGCGCGGTTGTGCATCCGGAATTCCTGCCCTCGCGGGCGGCCTGATTTGCTCTCGGACGCTATCATGAAGAGGCACCCATGAACCCAAACGAGCTTGCCGAAGAGGCCGCGCGGCTTGCCGACCGCGCCAACGAACTTGCCAACCATGCCCGACACCTGGCCGAAGCGGTCGCGCCGGCGGCACACGGCGTGCATCCTTTTGTCTTTTTGTTTGCGGTCTTCGTGCTGGCGGTGTTTGTCGGCTATTACGTGGTTTGGAATGTCACGCCGGCGCTGCATTCGCCGTTGATGTCGGTCACCAACGCCATCAGCTCGGTGATTATCGTGGGGGCCATGCTGGCTGCCGGCCTCGGCACCAATGCCTCCGCCATGGGGTTCGGCTTTCTTGCGGTGCTGCTGGTGAGCGTGAATATCTTCGGCGGGTTTTTGATCACGCAGCGCATGCTGCATATGTTCCGCAAAAAAGGAAAGTAGTCCGCGATGTCGGAGAACCTGACCTCGCTTGCTTACCTCGCCGCCGCGGTTTTGTTCATTCTCGCCTTGCGCGGCCTTTCGCATCCGGAGACGGCGCGCCGCGGCAATCTCTTCGGCATCATCGGCATGGCGATTGCGCTCTTGGCCACGGCGCTGCACCCCGGCATGTCGCTCGGCGGCTTGGGGCTGGTGCTGCTCGGGCTGATCATCGGCGGTGCGATCGGCGCGGTGGTGGCGTTGCGGATTTCGATGACGGCGCTGCCGCAACTGGTGGCCGCTTTTCACTCACTCGTGGGCTTGGCGGCGGTGTTCGTGGCCGCCGCGGCGCTGAACGCGCCCGAAGCCTTCGGCATCGGCACGCCCGGGGCGATTCGCCTGGAAAGCCTGATTGAAATGTCGCTCGGGCTTGCCATCGGCGCGATCACCTTTACCGGCTCGCTGATCGCGTTCGCCAAACTGCAAGCCCTGATGAGCGGGGCGCCGATTACGTATCGTTTTCAGCATCAGATCAATCTCGGGCTTGGCATTCTCTTGGCGCTGCTGATTATCGGCTTTGTGGCCTCGGGCGGCAGCCAGGTTCTGTTTTGGCTGATTGCGCTTCTGTCTTTGGCGCTTGGGTTTTTGATTATCATTCCCATCGGCGGGGCGGATATGCCGGTGGTGATTTCGATGCTGAACAGCTACTCGGGCTGGGCCGCCTGCGGCATCGGGTTCACCATCCAAAATCTGGCGCTGATCGTCACCGGCGCGCTGGTGGGCGCTTCCGGTGCTATTCTCTCCTACATCATGTGTAAGGGCATGAATCGCAGCATTATCAACGTGCTGTTGGGCGGTTTCGGGGCGGAGACGGCAACGGCGGCAGGCGGCGTCGTTGGAGAAAAGGCGGTGAAATCGGGTGCTCCTGAAGATGCCGCCTTCATTTTGAAGAATGCCTCCAAGGTGATTATTGTGCCGGGCTACGGGATGGCGGTGGCGCAAGCGCAACATGCGGTGCGGGAAATGGCGGATGTTTTGAAAGGCGAGGGCGTGGAGGTGAAATATGCGATTCATCCCGTCGCCGGCCGCATGCCGGGCCATATGAACGTGCTGCTTGCGGAAGCGAATGTTCCTTATGACGAAGTCTTCGAGCTGGAAGCGATTAACAACGAATTCAGCACAGCCGACGTGGCCTATGTGATCGGCGCCAATGACGTGACCAACCCGGCCGCGAAATCCGACCCGCGTTCACCGATTTACGGCATGCCGATTCTTGAAGTGGAGAAGGCAAAAACGGTTTTGTTCGTGAAGCGGTCTTTGGCGCCGGGTTATGCGGGGATCGACAACGAGCTCTTTTATCACGACAACACCATGATGCTGTTCGGGGATGCCAAAAAGGTTACCGAAGAGATTGTGCAAGCCTTGGGCCGTTAGGCCGGTTGCTTGAACGGAAGTGCATAAAGAAACGGAGGGAATGCAATGGCGGCGCGGAAAGTGATTATTACGTGCGCAGTAACAGGGGCGATCCATACCCCTTCGATGTCACCCTATTTGCCGGTGACGCCGGAGGAGATTGCCGATGCAGCGGTGGGCGCTGCCGAGGCGGGCGCGGCCATTATTCATTTGCACGCGCGGGACCCGAAAACCGGCAAGCCGGACCAAAGCCCCGAAGCCTTTGCGGCATTTCTGCCGCGCATCAAACAGGCGACGAATGCGGTGGTGAACCTGACCACGGGCGGCGCACCGCATATGTTGATCCGCGAGCGCATTGCTCCGGCCATGCGCTTTAAGCCGGAAGTTGCCTCGCTCAATATGGGCTCGATGAATTTCGGCCTCTTCCCGATGCTCAATCGGTTTAAGGAATTCAAATTTGAGTGGGAGCGGCAGCATTTGGAAGGTTCGCGAGACCTGATTTTCCGCAACACGTTTGCCGATATCGAATACGCGCTCAAGGAGCTGGGCGATGCCGGCACCCGCTTTGAGTTTGAATGCTACGATGTGGGGCATCTTTACAATCTTGCGCATTTCCTGGAGCGCGGTTTGGTGAAGCCGCCGTTGTTCGTGCAGACCGTGTTCGGCATTTTGGGCGGCATCGGCACGCATCCTGAAGATGTGATGCATATGAAACGAACGGCGGACCGCTTGTTCGGCGATCAATACCGCTGGTCGGTGCTCGGCGCGGGGCGCAACCAATTGCCGATTGCGGCGATGGCCGCCGCAATGGGCGCGAACGTGCGCGTGGGGTTGGAAGATAGTTTGTGGATTGGTCCGGGTAAGCTTGCCGAGAGCAATGCGCAGCAGGTGAAAAAAGCGCGCCAGATTATCGAAGGGCTTGGGCTGGAAGTGGCAACGCCGGACGAAGCGCGTGAGATTTTGGCGTTGAAAGGCGGCAGCAACGTCGCTTTTTGATTGCGGGCCGCCGCCGGCTTAGGCGTAGTGGATGCCGGCGGCGATTTGGCTTGGGCCGGTTCCGAGGAAGGTGACGGTGGTGCCGTCGCCGAGCACCAGGGCAGTATTGCCGGAACCGCTGAAGAGCTGCGCGGAGTTCGGCGTGTAGCCGAAGAGATTGATGGCATCCTCGCTGGGATTGAAGCCGGCAACGGTGGTTTGGCCGCCGGCCGTGCCGTTGATGATGTCGTAAATATCCATTCCGGTGCCGCCGAAAATCGTTGCCAATCCGGATTGCAAAACGAAGGTATCTGCCGGCCCGTTCTGGCCGACCAGGAGCATGGATCCGCTGCCGGAGAAAACGGTGGAGTTTCCGCTTCCGGCAAACACGGTGGATTGCCCGTTGGCGCCGACGAATTCCTGGTTTCCCGAGCCGCCGACGAGGGTAGAGGCGCCGGCGCCAGCGATGACGGTATTGGCGCCGGAGCCACCGCCCAAGGTTTCATTGCCGATTCCGCCGAAAAGGAGATCGCCGTTGCCGCCCCACATCATATCGTTGCCGGTGCTGCCGACCAAAGTCGCCGAACCGGAATAACCGCCGACCAACGTATCGGAGCCGGAAGGGGTACCGAACACGGTACTGTTGCCGCCGCTGACGAACACGAGATCGTTCGGGGTGGCGGCGATCATCGCACTGCCGCCGCCGCCGACAAGTGTATCGGACCCGCCGGTGCTGCCCAAAAGCGTGGTGGCCCCGCCATTGGCAACCAGCACATCGTTGCTGGCCGAGCCGCCTTCCAAGAGCCCGCCCTGGCCGCCGCCGAACACCGTGGCACTGCCGCCCGCGCCCAAAAACGTGAGGCTTGCCGATTGCCCGGCCGCAACAAAGGCGCCGGCGGCTTTTGCCGCAATTGTATCGGCACCGGCGTTGGCAAAGATGCTCGCCGGTGCGGCGAGGTCTGAGAGCGCCACATTGCCGGAAAGGTCGAGCGTACCGGCCCCGAACAGGCTGCCGGGCACGTAGAGCGTGCTGCCGAAGGGGGCAACAAGGGTGCCGCTTCCGGCCAGAGAGACGGGATTGGCGATGATCGCTTCGCCCAAGCTTTCCAGCGTGCCATCCGAGAGGACAATGCTGTCTGGCGCGCTGGACACGGTGGTAAGGGTTGCGGACCCGACGAGGCTGATGGTTCCGGAACTGTCTTGGAGAGAGATGCTGCCCTGGCCGTTCGGGAGAATGAGGACCCCCGGCGGATTGCCGAGGCTGACATTGCCGGAGAGCCCAGGCACGGCAATGGTCTGGGCCGTGCTGCCGGAACCGTAACCGGGAACGATGAGACTCCCGTAGCCGGGTGGAATGCCGCCGCCGGAATTGGCTGCTCCCGAGGCTCGGGTCAGGGAAACCGGGCCGCCGGAGAGAAAGCCGATGCTGCTCCCCGCGCTGCCCAGAGGGGTGAGGGCAAAGAGATCGGAAGCCAGGGGGGTGGCGGAGGAAGCTGCGGACAGATCAAGCCCGATATTGGCGAAATCGGAGGCAAGCGCGGTTCCGCTGAGATCCGAGCCTCCCGAAGTGTTCGGGAGGGCTGTATTCGGCAATGCTAAGACCTCACCCGGCGCGAAGTTTGCGATGGTGCCGTTGAAATTGGGGAGAGCGGAAAGCGAAAGCGCGGCTAAGGTCTGGCCGAGGGTGATATTCGGCGCATTTCCCGCAAGAATCGGAGAGGCCGTGAGGCTTTCGAATACGATG
>Ga0070738_10005190_pt1 | contig 14719 bp, 15 predicted proteins | sample Coa_R2_2_FD_66446 | JGI IMG/M metagenome (GOLD analysis project Ga0070738, IMG submission 66446) | Surface soil microbial communities from Centralia Pennsylvania, which are recovering from an underground coalmine fire - Coalmine... | ecosystem: Environmental > Terrestrial > Soil > Unclassified ...
CGCCGACGAGATCCCCGAGGACGCCAAGAAGCGCGTCGCGATCGTCGAGTCGCAGGTCGAGCGCCTCACGAAGATCATCGAGAACGTCCTCCGCACCCTGCGCTTGCCCGAGGCCCAGCTCAAGGAGGTCGAGGTCAACCCGCTCCTCGCGGGCGTCGCGGCCTTCATGCAGCCCGTCGCCGAGACGCGGCACATCCGCCTCGAGCTCAAGCTCGCGGCGTCGCTCCCGCTCGTCTACGTCGACAGCCGGCAGATCGAGCAGGTCCTCCTCAACCTCATCACGAACTCCTTCGACGCCATGCCCGAGGGCGGCACGCTCACGCTCGAGTCGGGCTCCGACGTCCCCCTCGACAGCGCGAGCGGGATCTCGACCTCGGGGTCGGGCGAGCGCCCGGCGCCCGCCGAGATCGTCCTCGTCCGCGTCCGCGACACGGGCGTCGGGATCCCGCCCGAGAACCTCCACCGGATCTTCGAGCCGTTCTTCACGACCAAGCCTCCGGGCTCGGGGACGGGGCTCGGGCTGCCGATCTGCCGCGAGATCCTCCGCTCGTTCCGCGGCTCGCTCACGGTCGAGAGCGAGGGGGCCGGCAAGGGAGCCTGCTTCGTCGTCCGGCTCCCGGCGATCCGCTCCGCGGAGCCCGCGCCCGCGAGCACGGAGGAGTCCCGGGCGGACTCGCAGGACACGCGGACGCTCGACTCGAGCGCGACCCAGTCCGACTCGGCGCGCATGGCCGCGGGGGGACTCTAACGCATGCCCCGCACGCCCCGCGTCCTCGTCGTCGATGACGACCGCGTCACGCGGCAGCTCCTCGAGGAGATCCTCGCCAAGGAGGGCTACGCGACCGACTCCGCCGACTCGGGCGAGGCCGCCGTCGAGAAGGTGAAGCAGTCGAAGGACTACGACCTCGTCATCTCCGACATCCGCATGGGAGGGAAGTCGGGGCTCGACCTCCTCCGCGAGATCCGCGCCTCGGGGGCCGAGACGGAGATCATCCTCATCACCGGCTTCGGCTCCATGGAGACGGCCATGGAGGCCGTCCGCGAGGGCGCCTTCGACTACGTCTCGAAGCCGTTCAAGATCGACGAGATCAAGCTCGCGGCGAAGCGAGCGATCCACCAGCGGCAGCTCCTCCGGTCGGGCAACCTCGATCAGGTCTCGCAGGTCTCGGCCGGCCCCGGGAGGATCGTGGGCCGGAGCCGCCCCATGATCGAGGTCTTCAAGCTCGTCGCCAAGGTCGCGGCGAACCGCTCGAACGTCCTCATCGTGGGCGAGTCGGGCACGGGCAAGGAGCTCATCGCCCACGCGATCCACGCCGAGAGCCCGCGCCGCGAGAAGCCCTTCGTCGCCGTCAACTGCGCCGCGATCCCGGAGGCCCTCCTCGAGAGCGAGCTCTTCGGCCACGTCCGCGGCTCCTTCACGACGGCGGTCGCCGACAAGCCCGGCCTCTTCGAGGAGGCCAACGGAGGCACGCTCTTCCTCGACGAGGTGGGCGACCTCGCCACGCCGCTCCAGGCGAAGCTCCTCCGCGCCATCGAGTCGGGCGAGACGAAGCGCGTCGGCTCGAACAACACGTCGAAGGTGGACGTGCGGATCATCGCGGCGACGAACAAGTCGCTCCCCGAGATGGTGAAGGAGGGGACGTTCCGCGAGGACCTCTACTTCCGCCTGAACGTCGTCACGATCGAGACGCCGCCGCTCCGCGACAGGAAGGACGACATTCCCCTCCTCGCCGAGCACTTCCTCGCGATCCAGGCCCAGGTGAACCAGAAGCGCGTCCTCGGGATCGCGCCCGAGACGCTCTCGCTCCTCGTGGACTATCCGTGGCCCGGGAACGTCCGCGAGCTCGCGCACGTGATCGAGCGAGCCGTCGCCCTCTCGGGGAAGCCGCTCTTGCTCCCCGACGACCTCCCGCCCTACCTCATGGCCGAGCCGGGGAAGAAGCTCCGCTCGCTCGAGGAGGTCGAGCGCGATTACATTCTCGAGGTGCTGAAGGAGACCCGGGGCAACAAGGGAGCCGCCGCCGAGATCCTCCACATCGACCGGAAGACCCTCCAGAGGAAGATGCAGGCCTACAAGATCACGCTCGAGAGCGAGCGCGATGACTCGCCCCGCGCGGAGCCCGCGCCGTGACGCGCGAGCAGGATCGTGGCGCGATCGCGGCCGCCCTCTCCGAGGCGCGGCGAGCCCGGACGCAGGGTCGGCTCAAGGCCGCCGTCGAGGCGCTCGACAAGGCGATCCCGCTCCTCTCGCCCGACGACCCGAACGCGGCGCGCGCCGTCGCCGACGAGGAGTCGAAGGTCGCGTCGGCGCTCGAGGAGAAGGGCTCGCTCGTGGCCGCGCTCGCCGAGTACGCGCGCGCGCTCGACGTGTCGCCCGACCTCCAGGCGGCGAGCCAGGGGATCGCGCGGATCGCCGACGCCTACGCGAGCTGGGCGCCGCCCATGGGCCCCGTCGCTCCGGCGAACCAGCTCGTCGTGGGCGCGACGGGCGCCTTCTGGGTCAACCGCTCGCAGCGCGGCCGCGTCGTCGCCCTCGAGGGCGGGATCAACGCCGAGACGGTCGCCCCCGCCAAGAAGGCGCTCGAGCTCGCGGGCCGCGACGTGGCGTGGCTCCTCGTCGACATGAAGAAGCTCGCCTACGTGGGCTCGACGGGCCTCGCGACGACGGTCAAGGTCGCGGAGCGGCTCGAGACCGCGGGGGGCGGGCTCGCGCTCTACAACGTCGCGTCGAACCTCGGGATCATCATCAACACGCTCGGGCTCGGGCGCTACTTGAAGGTCGTCCCCGACCTCACGGCGGCCCTGGCGCAGGCGCGCGGGGCGAAGGTCAAGGCCACCTAGAACGGCTCGCCTCTACTTCGTCACCGATGTCGTGACGACCGCCGTCTCCGCGAGGCCGTCCTTCACGAGCGCGAGCTCCTGGACGTCGGGCTTCGCGATCTGATCGCGGATGTTCTCGAGCGTCGCCCGCGGCCACCCCTTCTGCGCCCAGTTGACGAGCCACTTGGGGAGAGAGCCCTTGGGGTCCACCTGGATCTCGACCGTGACGCGCGTCCTGCCGTCCTCGAGCGCCTGGAGCTGATAGGTCGAGGCGACGAGCTCGCCGCGGACGGCCTTGTCCTCGTTCGGCGGACAGGACGGCTCCTCGACGGACTTGAGCTCGAACGTGACGGACTTCTGCTTCTTGTCGAGCTTGATCTCGGTGCGGAAGACGAAGTCGCGGTCCGAGACGGGCCAGGGCGCCTCGAGGCGGTTGTACTCGATCCAGACCGTCGGCGAGACGACCTTGAGGACGCGCGCCTCGCCGAGGCTGCAGACCCACTCCTTGGCGCGCGAGGTGTCGTGGAGGACGCTCGCCAGCTTCGCGATCGGGGTGGCGATCGTCGCCTCGCCCTTCACGGCGACGACGGGGCTGCCCTCGACCTCGCGGCGCCAGACCTTGATCCCGTCCTCGTCGGAGAGCTGCTCCCACGCGGGCTTGTCCTCCGCGGTCGAGACGCCTCCGAGGACGAGGAGCGCGACGAGCGCGAGCCTCCGGTTCATGACCCTTCTCCCACCGGTGTCCATCCTAGCAGGGAAGAAGACGGTTCACTTGTCGAACTGGAAGCTCTTGATCGCGTCCCGGAACGCGTCACCCTCCTCGTCCCAGGCGGCCTTCGCTCCGACGCCGTCCACGAGGTACGTGCGCGCCTTGTCGAAGATGGCGACGACGATCCCGCGGATCGGACGCCCGTCGACCTCGCCCTCGAGCTCCAGGCGGAGAGCGGGCCGGCCCGAGACCTCGAGCTCCTTCTTCTCCGTGACCTTCACGCCCGGAGTCTCGGGGAACTTGAACTCGTCCTTCGTCGTCGCCGGCATGAAGGAGACGCCGACCCGGCTCGTGTTGCCGTGCGCCTCGATCGGGCCCTGGAAGACGACGATCGCCTGCGGGCCGGTCTTCGACTGCGGGAGCTCGGGCAGCGGCACCTTGAGGCCGTAGCGGTGGTCGTAGTAGACGCCCGCCTCCTCGTTCTTGTGGTCCTCGCCGCCGCCCCGGTCGATCAGGCGCACGTTCGAGAGCGCGGTCCGGAGCGACTTCTCGAAGTCGCCGCCCTTGAACTCCTTCTCGGGAGCCGTGGCGCGGATCGTGACGATGTGAGCGTCCCGGAAGATGATGAGGTTGACGGTGCGACCCTTGGTCTGGCCGCCCTCGGGCAGGTCGAGCGGCATGATGTACTCGACGGCGAGGGCTTCCTTGCCCGAGACCTTCGTCTCCTCGTTCTTCACGAGCTCGTAGCCGGCGGCCTTGATCTGCTTCTTCGTGTTCTCGCGGAAGGTCTTCCGCGGCGTCGGGTCGCCCTGGATCGCGATGCAGAAGGTCGACATCTCGCCCCAGATCGAGAAGCTCTCGGAGACCTGGTGCTCCTGGATCTCGGGGAAGCGCGGGCACTGGATCGAGAAGCCGTAGGTCTTGTCCTTGTAGAGGTTCTCGCCGACCCCGTGCTCGCCCTCCTTCATCTCGACGAGCGGGACCTCCTCGGCGGTCATGCCCCAGAGCTTCTTCTCGGCCGTGCCGTAGCCGACGACGCGGTGCTGCTGGTAGCCGCCGTCGGGGATCTCGACCGCCATGGCGACGATCCCCGCGCCCTTCACCTCCGCGGCGAGGAGGAGCGTGTCCTTCCCGACGAGCTTCCCGCCCGAGCGCTTGAAGGAGATCTGCTTCCCGTCGAACGTGTGCCCCTCGATCGTGAACTTCTTGTCGGTCGTCGCCACGTCCTCGAGCTTCTCGGACTCGCCGATCGCGAAGTACTCGCGGAGGGTGATCGTCCCCTGACGCTTGTAGGTCTTGTGGAGGACGGCCGGCTTCCCCGGCGAGCCCGGGTGGAGCGTCTCGAGGTCGACCTCGACCTTGTCGTCGTCCACCTTCTTCACGCGCCACGTCGAGATGTGCGTCGTGAGAGGGTGCCCGGGCCCCTGCATCTCGAAGACCATGCTCTCCCAGTCCCCCACCTTGGCGTCGGTGAAGGGGTTCAGGGGGAGCACCGGCTCGTCGTCGGCGTGCACGAGGACCGGCGCGACGAACAAGACTGCGAGGAGCAGGGCGGTCTTTCGCATGGGGCCCATGGTAAGTTTTTTCGCGAGGTTGGGTCTTCGGCAAACAAGTAGGGGGAGTCCGTCCGCCAGGCGAGGGTGGCGGTCCGAGAGGCGAGGATCTCCGTCCGAGAGGGGATGGTTGCGGTCCGCCACCCTCCGAAGTCCGTCCGCCACCCTCGGAAGTCCGTCCGCCACCCTCCGAAGTCCGTCCGCCACCCTCCGAAGTCGGACCGCATTCGTCTCATGGCGCTCGGAGGTGAGACGAGTGCGCTCGGAGGTGAGACGAGTGCGCTCGGCCATGAGACGAGTGCACTCGGCCATGAGACGAGTGCGGTCCGCCAGACGAGGAAGTCGGACCGCCACCCTCCGAAGTCGGATCGCCACCCTCCCCTAGCGGGAGGCGAGGCGGAGCCAGTCGTACCAGGCCCCCAGTCCCTCGCCCGTCCGTGCCGAGAGAGGAAGGACGTGGGCCTCGGGATTGACGGCGCGGAGAGACTCGCGGAAGGCGGACTCGTCAAATCCGGTCGCCACCGTGAGATCCGTCTTGTTGAGCACGAGGACTCCGGCGGCGCGGAACATGTGGGGGTACTTGACCGGCTTATCCTCGCCCTCGGTCACGGAAGAGACGACGGCGCGCACCCGCTCGCCGAGGTCGAAGAGCGCCGGGCAGACGAGGTTGCCGACGTTCTCGATGAAGACAATCGAGCCCGACTCGGGCCGGAGCTCCTCGAGGGCGCGGGCGACCATGCTCGCGTCGAGGTGGCAGCCCGTCCCGGTGTTGATCTGGACGGCGCGGGCCCCGGCGGCCCGGATCCTCCGCGCGTCGTTCTCGGTCGCCTGATCGCCCTCGATCACGGTGATCGGCACCGTGGCCCCGAGGTCGCGGATCGTCCGCTCGAGGAGCGTCGTCTTCCCCGAGCCGGGCGAGGAGAGGACGTTCACGGCGAGGATCGCGCGCTCCTCGAGCCAGGCGCGGTTCTTCGCCGCGAGCTCGTCGTTCTTGCCGAGGACGCGACGCTCGAGCGGGATCAGCTTCTCGGTGTTCTCGCAGCCGCACGTTCCGCACATTCAGACCAGCTCCAGGGCGCGGACGCGGAGCTCGTCGTCTCCGGTCGCGCCATCGCCTCGAACGATCTCGAGCTCCGCCGCCTCGGCGACCGTGCCCTCACGCGCCAGCTCGAACGCGAACCGGAGCGCGTCTTCGAGGACGCAGGCGAGCGGGCCCACCTCGAGGACGATCCGCTTGACGGGGGCGCCCTTGCTCTCCTCCTCGACGATCGCGAGGACCTCCGAGATCAGACCGAGCTCATGCACGGCGCGGGACCTCCGCGCGGAGGGACTCCGCGACATCGAGGGCGAGGCGGGCGGCGGGCTCGATCGCGGCGCGGACGCGCTCGCTCAGGCCGACGAACACGTCCTCGTCGAGGCCCACCGTCAGGGGCTCGCAGCCGACGATCCGGAGCGGAGGCGGCGCGCCGCCGAGGACGCGCACGAGCGCGAGGACGTTCTCGGGCGTCATGGTGTGCGCGTCGAAGGTGGGCTCGCCGGCAGGATCGTCGAGGACCGGCTCGATCACGGAGAGAGTCCCCGGAGCGAGCCCCCGGCTCACGAGGTCCACGAGCACGGCGCCCTCGTGCTTCGGATCCATGAGCGCGTAGGCGAGGTCGAAGCCCCGGACTCCGAAGTCTCCGACCACGAGCCACTCGGGGCGAGACCGCGCCAAGAGGAGCGTCGCGACCTCGACGCCGAAGCCGTCGTCGCCGAGGAAGACGTTCCCGATTCCCGCGACGAGGATCGTCACGCGAGCACCTCCACCTCGTCGGCCCCGAAGAAGAAGCGGTGGCCGACCTGGCGGTCGAGGCCGAGGTCGCGGCCCGGGTCGTCGTCGATCGCGACGGCGACGTGGACGCGCCCCTCCATGTCGTGCTCGACCGACTCGACGGTCGCCGTCTTCCCCTCGAGGACGATGTCGAAGACGTCGGCGCGGGCGCGCGGCTTGATCCTCACGCGCGCGCCGACCCTGAGGCCGCCGCGGAGAGTCCCGTGGAGCTTCAGGAGCTCGTCCTTCGTGAGCGCCTCGGTCCGGTCGAGGAGGGCGCGGGCGCGCGCATCGCCCCTGCGGACGGCGGCCTTCTCCTCGTCCGTCAACGTGAGGATCCGGAGCGAGAGGATCTCGTCGATCTCGGTCGCGTCGAAGAGGTCGCCCGGGCTCTCGGGAGCGATCGTCGGGTAGTCGTAGACGATGATCGGCGACGAGAGGATCGCGTCCTTCGTCCCCGGCTCGCCGACGAGAGCGGGCCAGGTCCCCACGTTCTCGCAGGCGCTCGCGGCCGCCCGGAGCTCGTCCGGGGGCTCGACGAGCGAGACGAGCTCGCCCCCGGTGACGGTCACGATCGTGTGGGCCGCCGCGAGGGCGCGCGTCAGCACGAGCTCGCGGCCGCCGCCGCTCCAGGGGGTCGTGTTCCTCACGCGAACCGTCAGGCGGTGGAGGTCGCTCGCGAGCGACTCGGCGCGGAGCTCGACCGTTCCCCGGACCTCGCCGAAGGCGAACGGCGTCTCGAGGGGTCCGCTCGCGATCCCGTCGATCGAGGCCGCGGGGAGGACGACGTCGCGGCGCATCGCCGCCTCGGAGGGGGCGATCTCGAGGAAGCGGACGCGCACCTCGACGCGAGTCGCCGCGCCGCGCACGAGACACTGGGTCTGCATCGCGCTCGCGTCGCCGTTCTTCTTCTCGCCGCACCACGCCTCGGGGTAGAGGACGCCGAACGTCCACCGCTGCCGGTTCTTCACGCTGCTCGCGCGGTAGGGGTAGAGGAGGTAGCCCTCGTAGAGGAGCGCCTCCGCGACCCTCTCGATCGTCTCGACTCTCATGAATCCTCCGCGCGCGCGAGGAGACTCTCGACCGCGTGCTCCCAGCTCGGGTGACCCCTCCGCTGCCGGTAGGCGTGGAGCCGGTCGAAGACCTCCCTCGAGAGGGAGAGGAAGGCCGCCCCGCCGTGATGGAGCTGGGCGACCTTCCGCACCAGCTCCACGGGAACGACGCCGCGCGCCTCGCGGTTCCACGGGATCGCGCCCACCTGGAGCGCGCCCGTAGGGCCCGCGTGGAAGACGGTCCCGCTGAAGAGGAGCGTGAGCGGCACGTCCCCCTCGTCGAGGGCGAAGAGATACTTCGCCGGCCCCTCTGTCACGTCGATCGAGCAGGAGAGCGGGAGGCGCGCGAGCGTCCGGTCCGTGAAGCCCGGGACCTGGAGGCTCACCTGCGCCCACGCGAGCGGGCGGAGCGTCTCGCCCCAGCGAGCCCGCTCGCCGAAGAGGTCCTTGAGGAGCGCCTCCTCGCGCGCCGAGTAGCGGCGCCGCGGCGCGTCGATCTGGACCTGGCACGTCACGAGGGCCGAGTGGACGGCGTCGCCCGCCGCGTTCTCGATCCGGAGCGAGAGCTCGAGCATGGGAGTGGCAGCCGAAGGCGCCGCCCGGGCGCCCTCGACCGAGAAGCGGAGGTCAGGCACGCGACTCCTCCTCGAGCTCGGCGAAGAACTTCTCGAGCTCACGGGCGACGAGCGAGCCCCCGCTGAAGCCGCGCCACGAGCGACGCAGGAGACCGACGAGCCGGTAGCAGCGGTCGATCGAGACGCGCCACGTCTCCCTCGCGCCGCGCCGGCGATCGACGAGGAGAGCCTCGACGTCGGGCTCGAGCCTGGCGAGGACGGGGTTCTTCGCGACGAGGGACTGCCACGAGTCGAGCGGGAGCAGCGACTCGACCGGGCCCGCGGGGCTCGGGTAGAGCGCGAGCGTCCGCTCGCCGCTCCGCAGGAAGAAGGCGATCTCGATCGGCAGCCCGAGGCTCGCCCAGTCCTCGCCCTCGAGGTCGAGCGCGAGCCGCTCGACGCGATCGGGGACGCGCTTCCACGCGCTCCCCTGGCGCGTCCCCTCGAAGAACGCGCACTCGGCGCAGGCGCACCGGACGTCGCGGCGCGAGGGGTCGAGAAGGTGCTCGTGCCTCCGATCGAGCGAGGCCGCGCAGAGCTCGCACCTCTCCCTCGGGGGCGCGGCGCGGGCGAACGCGCGGAGCGCCTCGAGCGGGCGCCGCGCGTCACTCATGCCGGGCGCCCTTCACCTTCTCGACCGGTATGAACGCGCTCGGGGTCTCCTGGGTCACCTCGACGACGATCGACGGGACCTCGGGCGCGGCGCGCCCGAGGCCCTCCTCGACCATCGCGCGGAGCTTCGCGAAGTCGGACCCGCAGCCCTGCGCCTCGCGCACGACGCGGACGCGGACTTCGTCGCCGCCGAGCTTCTCGAGGTCGGCGCGCGCCCCGCGCAGGACGAGGCCCGTCCGCAGGCGCTCGAGGGCGGCGCGGACGCGCGCCTCGAGGTCCTGCGGGTGGAGGTCGTGGAGGACGAGGACGCTCGAGACGGTCTCGTCCGCCGCGAGCGCGGCGAGGATCCCGTCCTTCCCGGCCACCGTCGAGACGATCCGGGCGAGCGCCGCTCCGTGGAGCTCGAGCACGGCCGCGACGACCTCGCGCGCCGCGTCGCGCGCCTTCTCGTCGGGGAGGTCCTCGACGGCGCGCACGAGCGCCTCGACGCGGCCGAGGCGCTCCTGGAGCTCTTCTTTCGCGTCGTCGCTCACGCGCGCTGCACGCCGAACATGGGCGAGTGGCGCACGGCGATCTCGCGACCCTTGCCGAGATACATGTGGACGCCGCACGGCAAGCAGGGGTCGAAGCTGCGGACGGCCCGCATGATGTCGATCCCCTTGAACTTGTCGGGGCCGTTCTCCTCGAAGATCGGCGTGTTCTGGATCGCGTCCTCGTAGGGGCCGAGCGTCCCGTTCGTGTCGCGCGGGCTCGCGTTCCAGGGCGTCGGCGGATACGGGTGGTAGTTCGCGATCTTGCCGTCGCGGATGACGACGTGGTGCGAGAGGACGCCGCGCACGGCCTCGTGGAAGCCGCACCCGATCGCCTCGTCGGGGACCTCGAACTTGCGCCACGTCTTCGTGCGCCCCTCGTGGAGGTCGGCGAACGCCTTCTGGCAGAAGTAGTAGGCGATCGCGGCCGAGTAGGCCTGGAAGTAGCTCCGGGCGCGGTTGCGCTCGAGGGCGTTCGACCACTTCGGGATCTTCCACTCGAGCTCGACCTCGGGCTTCAAGGCCGTCTTCGGGAGACGGATCTTGACGCTCGAGCCGGTGGACTTGATGTAGCCCACGTCGATGTAGCCCGCGAGCGCCGTCGCCCACAACCTGGCGATCGGGCCGCCGCCGGTGTCGAGGGCGAGGTACTGCCCGGTCCGCTTGTCGAACCAGCGCGGCGCCATGACCCACGTGTACTTCCCCTTGAAGTCGCGCTTCTGGGGCCTGGGGTAGGTCGTCTGGTTCCACGGGTGCCGCACGTCCACGGGATTGCCGAGCGGGTCCTTCTTGACGAAGACCTCGCCCTTGCCCTCCCAGTCGTCGTAGAAGGACGAGCCGAGGAGGATCCGGATCCCGAGGTTTATGTCCACGAGGTCCGTCGTGACGAGCTCGCCGTCCACGATGACGCCGGGGGTGACGAACATGTCCTTCCCCCACTCGGACATGTTCTTGTAGGTGTAGTCGCACGTCTTCGGGTTCTGGAACGAGCCCCAGCACCCGAGGAGGATGCGGCGCTGCCCGACCTTCTCGTAGCCCGGGAGCGCCTCGTAGAAGAAGTCGAAGAGGTCGTCGTGGAGCGGGACGACTCGCTTCATGAACTCCACGTACTTCACGAGCCGCGTCATGTAGTCCGTGAAGAGCTGGGGAGTCGGGACCGTGCCGACGCCGCCCGGATAGAGCGTCGAGGGGTGAACGTGCCTGCCTTCCATGAGGCAGAACATCTCCCGCGTCATGCGGCTCATCTGGAGAGCCTCGCGGTAGAACTCGCCCTCGAACGGGTTCAGGGCCCGCATGATGTCGGCGATCGTGCGGTAGCCGTGGTCGTTCGAGTGCGGGGCGAGCGCCTTCTCGGCCTTGGCGAGGACGGAGGGGTTCGTCTCCTTGACCATCCGCTCGCAGTAGTCGACCCCGACCAGGTTGTCCTGGAAGATGTTGTGGTCGAACATGTACTCGGCGGCCTCGCCGAGGTTGACGATCCACTCCGCGAGGTCGGGCGGCCTCACGCCGAACGCCATGTTCTGGGCGTAGCAGGCGCACGTCGCGTGGTTGTCGCCGCAGATCCCGCAGATCCGGCTCGTGATGAAGTGAGCGTCGCGAGGGTCCTTGCCCTTCATGAAGACGCTGTAGCCGCGGAAGATCGACGAGGTGCTGTGGCACTCGGCGACCGTCCTGTTCTCGAAGTCGATCTTGGTGTAGATGCCGAGGCTCCCCACGATGCGGGTTATGGGGTCCCAGTTCATCTCCACGAGCTTCGGAGCGGCGACGGCCGCCTCGGGCTTCGCCTGAGGTGTCTCGGGGACGCGATCGTCCGGTTCCCGACCCATGTGGTCTGGCTCCTTTCAGGCGCTCTTCTGGCGCTTGCCGTCGAACGAGCGCGGCCGATAGCCCGTGGTGAGGTGATCGCCCGTGTGGCGCCAGCGGGGCTCCTTGTTCTTGCGCCACTGCGTGAAGTTGCGGAGCGCGCGGACGACCTTGCCGTAGGTGAAGACGGCCGTCGCCGAGCTCATCGATCCCGGAGGCCGGTCCATGAAGGGCATGAACTTGTCGGGGAAGCCCGGCATGGTGCACGCCATGCAGATCCCGCCGACGTTGGGGCAGCCGCCGATCCCGTCCATCCAGCCGCGCTTCGCGACGTTGCAGTTGACGACGGGGCCCCAGCAGCCGAGCTTGACGAGGCACTCCTTCTGGCCGTACTCGCTCGCGAACTCGGCCTGCTCGTAGTAGCCGCCGCGGTCGCAGCCGTCGTGGACGGTGTTCTCGAAGAGCCACGTCGGGCGGAGGCGGTCGTCGAGCGGGATCATGGGCGCGAGCCCGGCGAGCTGGCGGAGGAGGTAGAGGAGCGTCTCCATGAAGTTGTCGGGCTGGATCGGGCAGCCCGGCACGTTCACGATCGGGAGCCCGGCCTTCGAGCGCCAGTTGGCGCCGAGGTAGTCGGCGAGACCCATGGCGCCCGTCGGGTTCCCCTCCATGGCGTGGATCCCGCCGAAGGTCGCGCACGTGCCGGCCGCGATGATCCCGGTCGCCTTGGGGGCGAGCATGTCGATCCAGCGGGGGAGCGGGATCGGCTGACCGTCGTCGCCGGTCCCGAAGCCCGTCCAGTAGCCCTCGGACTTCACCTCCTCGTTCGGGATCGAGCCCTCGATCACGAGGAGGAAGGGGTCGAGGCGGCCCGCCGCGGCCTCGTGGAAGGGCTTCATGAAGTCGTCGCCGACCTCGTAGGCGAGGACGGGGTTGTGGATGCGGACCTTCGGCAGGCCGGGAATGGCGCCGAGCACCACGTCCTCGATGCTGGGGAGCTTGGCGTTCGTCACCGACACCGAGTCCCCATCGCAGGAGAGGCCCGCGGTGATCCAGAGGACGTCGATCTCCTTCACGTCGGGTTCGCGGTCGATCCGGATCGCCTGGTCGTGGACGGCGTTGCGGGGGGCCATGTCAACCTTCCTCACACTGCCTGGGGGTTTCTGGACCCGTCAGCAAATGCGTGGCAACTGCTCCCCCGAGAGCAGCCCGAGGACACGCTCTCCTGCGAGGATCGAACGAACCGTCACGACGCCCGGGTGCGCCTCGACGATTCGACCGACGAGAGCTCCCTCCGCCCCCAGGGGATGCGCGCGCAGGGCGGCGAGGACGCGCTCCTCGTCCTCGCGCGGCACGACCGCGACGAGCTTGCCCTCGTTCGCGACGTAGAGCGGATCGAGGCCGAGGATCTCGCACGCTCCGCGAACCTCGGGCCGGACCGGGATCGCCGTCTCGTCGAGCTCGATCCCGACCCGGGACGCCGCCGCGATCTCGTTCGTCGCGCTCGCGAGGCCGCCGCGCGTCGGGTCGCGCATGCAGCGGATCCGCGGCGACGCTTCGAGGAGAGCGCGCGTCAGCGACGCGAGGGATGCGCTGTCGCTCTCGAGCACCGTCTCGAAGGCGAGGCCCTCGCGCACCGACATGATCGCGATCCCGTGGTCTCCGAGCGTCCCCGAGACGAGGACGGCGTCGCCCGGACGCGCGTTCGCGACCGAGAGCGCGAGTCCCGGAGGGACGCGCCCGATCCCCGTCGTCGTGATGAAGACCTTGTCGCCCTTCCCCTTGTCCACGACCTTCGTGTCGCCCGTGACGAGCGCGACGCCCGCCTCGTCGCAGGCGCGCCGCATCGACGCGGCGATCCGCTCGAGGTCGGCGACCGGGAGACCCTCCTCGAGGATGAACGCGGCCGCCAGGAAGAGGGGCGTCGCTCCGCCGACGGCGAGGTCGTTGACGGTGCCGTGGACCGCGAGGCTCCCTATGTCGCCACCGGGAAAGAAGAGCGGGCGAACGACGAAGGAGTCCGTCGTGAGCGCGACGCGCGCGCCGTCGACCGCGACCGTCGCCTGGTCCTCCAGCGCGGCGAGGACGGGGTTGTCGAAGGCCGGCAGGAAGACGCGGTTCACGAGGTCCTGCGTGAGGCGGCCACCGCTCCCGTGGCCGAGGACGATCCGGTCGTAGCGTCCGACGGGCGACGGACACAGCCCGAAGACCCTCTCGTCGCTCACGTCACGTCCTCCTCGCCGCGGATCACGTGGATCGCGTCCCAGAGGACGTGGAGGAGCGTCTCCTGCGTCTCCTGGATCCGGTGGATGCTGAAGCTCGAGACGACGAACGAGTGGTCGCAGAGGGCCGGCATGCGTCCGCCGTCCTTCCCCGAGAACCCGATCGTCATGAGCCCGAGCTCGCGCGCCGCCTGGAGCGCCCGGTTCACGTTCGCCGAGCGCCCGCTCGTCGAGATCGCGAGGGCCATGTCCCCCCGGCGCGCGAGCATGCGGAGCTGCTGCGCGTAGGCCATGGAGAAGTCGCGGTCGTTCGCGATCGCCGTGACGAGGGGGATCTCGCTGCCGAGGGCGATCGCGGGGAGGGCGGGGCGCTTCTCGATGATCGGGTGCATGAACTCGACCGCGACGTGCTGCGCGTCGGACGCGCTCCCGCCGTTCCCGAAGACGTAGAGCCGCGCCTCGTCGGTGAAGGCCTTCGCCATGGCCCCGGCGCACGCGACGATCCGCTCGGCGTTCTCGGAGAAGAACTGCTCCTTCGTCGCCGCGCTCTCGCGGGCTTTCCTGAGGATCGAGTCGGAGAGGCTCAATGCGCACCTCCCTCCCCCCGCGAAGCGGGGGGAGGGTTGGGGTGGGGAGCCCGGCCGTAGGCGTAGTAGGCCGCGCACGCCCCCTCGGCCGAGACCATGGTCGCGCCGAGAGGCGTGTCGGGCGTGCACTCCTTGCCGAAGGCCGGGCAGTCGCAGGGCTTCTTCAGTCCCTTCAGGACCTGCCCGCTGATGCAGAGCGAGGACTCCTGGGTCTCGACGGCCTCGACCTCGAAGATCCGCTCGGCGTCGTGGGCGCGATACTCGTGGCGGAGCTTGTAGCCGCTCTTCGGGATCGAGCCCACGCCGCGCCACTTCCGGTCGCAGACCTCGAAGACCTCGTCCAGCAAGGCGAGCGCGGGCTCGTTGCCCGCGGGCTTCACGGCGCGGGCGTACTGGTTCTCCACGGCGTG
>Ga0070738_10005193_pt1 | contig 14702 bp, 21 predicted proteins | sample Coa_R2_2_FD_66446 | JGI IMG/M metagenome (GOLD analysis project Ga0070738, IMG submission 66446) | Surface soil microbial communities from Centralia Pennsylvania, which are recovering from an underground coalmine fire - Coalmine... | ecosystem: Environmental > Terrestrial > Soil > Unclassified ...
CTCTGGACACCTTGCCGCTGCACGTCAGCAGCACGCGGCATTTCCTTTTGGGCACCTATCGCGGCCTGCGCTTCGGCGTCGTCCTCCACCCGCTCGGGGCGGCCGAGGTCTATCTGGAAGGGGCGATCACGCGCGATGGCCTGCTGCCACGCGAGCATCATGGCCCGCGTGCTGTCCTGAACGCGCTGGAACGCCTTGCCAGGGGCTATGACGACGAATGCGACCGCGTGAGGCAGGACTTGGGGCTGGCCGAGGCACAGCTCCGCGATTTCCAGGCACGGCTTGGACAGCCGTTCCGCCATGCCTTATACCTGGACCAGCTCATGGCATTGCGTGACCAGCTCAAGGCCGGACTTTCCGGCACTGCGCCAGAAGAGAACACCGACGGGCAGCCGACCGTGGCCGAGCTGGCCGAGCAAATCAAGGCGCTCCGGGCGGCGCACACCATCGAGGCCGCACCGCAGCGTAGCGAACAACGGCGCGTTACCGCCGAGGAGCCGGTCACGGCGAGGATTCGCCGCAGGACCGAGGCGGAAACACCCAGTAGCCCGGCAATGGGGCCGCATGACGGCGAATTGCCGACCGATCACCTGACTATGCCGATTTCCATCTCGCCGTTGCGACCCGACCTCCACCTTGTAAACAACCCTGCTTAAAGCCCCGCCGCAGCGTCCAGTGCCTGTCCTCGACCCTATCGTGGCCGCATTCGACGCCGGCCGTTACAATCCCCCTCATGTGGATCAGCACGGACATGCTGCTGCCGAAGCCTGGCCAGAAAGTGTTTTTCACCACAGGCCATATGCTCTATCGAGCCAGTTTCCAGCGCTGGTTCGTCCGCTCTTCCGACGACGGGCCGCTCTGGCTCAGCACCAGCGGGTTCCGGGTGACGCACTGGATGCCGGCGAAATGGTGGCCGAAAGGATGGCCCGCTCTGCCTGACACTTCGGTTCTATGAACACCAGGATTGCCCCGGCCGGGCTGCTGTTGTAGCTGGCTCCGTCGATCCGTACTCCATGCCACTGCTCACACAGCACTTAGGCATTCTGACGTCACGATTCTGCGATCCATATTATCCGTGACATATTGGTAAAGAATAAGTAAAGTGTTGGGCGTTATGCCCAATTTCCTAACCTTTCTGTATCTGCTGCCTCCGGCTTGTCTGATCGCCTTTCTTGCCTTTTTTGAGGCCAAGCCTGTGCATGCCGAAGCTCACGGGCTAGTGCGCAACGAGCTGCCTGGCTTGGAAGCGTCCCACGAACCGCCATTGCTCCTGACACCCCGCTTGGCCACTTTGCCGTCTCCACGCATACCAGAGCCAGGGCAACTCGCGCGTAAACGTGGAGTCGTATTCGCCTCCATGCTATGACCGACACGGAACCGCCAACCCTTCACCCCGCCAGTCAGCAGATCGGCCTTCACGATTCCAGCACCCCTATTGCCTGGGCAAAACCGGCCCAGAAAGCCGTGCGCAAGTTGCTGCTGCCCTTCCTCCTCACCCTGATTCTGAGTGCCGGTTGTGTCTGCTGCTCCTGGGCCACCGACGTTAATACGGACCTGCGTGACTTCCCCAAGTGGCAAGACGTAATCCAGCGCTCACAGTTCCACATCCCTAGCCATGTCTTCGAGGGCGACATTGTTCCGCTGCTTACCAGGATTCATCGGAAATACCGGCAGATGCCCTACATGAAGGATTACGAAATCTACGGCATAGCCAACTATTGGGCCACCCGCCAGGAAACCCGGCAACACGGAGCCGCCGACTGCAAGGGGTTCGCCCTTGCAGAATACCAGGATCTGGTGGAAGCAGGCGTGCCGGACACGCGCTTGTGGTTCCGCGTCGTCATCGTCCGAAAAACCAACGAGCTGCACGCCGTCTTGCAGGCGGATGACTGGATACTCGACCGACGCGCCGAACGGCTGTTAACGCTGAACGAGTTCCTTCGTTACTACATTCCGATCTACAGCATCAACCGCATTGGCTGGAAGCAGCCCTGATGCTTAAAGTTCCAGACATGGGCTATCTCCTATTGACGCTGAAGTCACTTTACCACATAGGGGATCAGTGATACGCATCGAGGATGCCCAAGCTATCGAAAGCAAAACCGCACGCCGCTCAACGAGCACAGGAAATCTGCGACCACTTCCGGCACCCGCTCCTCACTCCGGAAGCGATGCTCGATGCCTATCGCCGCCATCGCCAGTTGGCCACCCTGCTCCCGGCCAAAGTCATTCGGAACGTGGAAGACACCGTTGCCGCCCTGGCCCCGGAAGGGCTTACCATCAGCGCGTACCTTCAAGCGTGCCTTCGGCATCCCGCCTTGTTCTGCCAGGCACCCACCACGCTCGCACGCAACGTGCGGGCCGTGTGCGATTCCTTTGCTGCTTCCGGCCTCATCCCGGCCGACTATGTGAAGGCATGTCTGCGCCATCCCCAGCTATTTTCCCTGCGAGCGGAGCGGGTCGTCAACAATGTGGAGCACGTTGCATCCGCATTTCAATCTTCCCATGTGGCCCGCGAGCAGTACCTAGAAGCCTGCCTTGCCCATCCGCAGCTTTTCGGCTACAGCCCAAGCCGGATCATCGGCGGCGTGGCCGATGTGACCAGGCGTTTTGAAAAAGTCGGCCTGTCGCCGGAAGCCTACGTTCAGGCATGTATGGCGCGCCCATCGGTCCTCTGCTTCAAGCCCAGCACGTTGAGCGCCAATGTCGAAAAACTGCTGCGGCACTTTGCCGCTGACGGACTGACCGAGGCGGCATACATCCGGGCATGTATCCGCCGCCCGGAGCTGCTGACACTCCGGCCAGAAACCTTGACTACAAACGTCGAATCCCTGCTGGCCCGCTTTCCGCCAGACTGCTTGCCTCGGCGTCGCTACCTGGCCGCTTGCGTTCGCCGTCCCCAGCTCTTCTTGCAGCGGCCGGAAACCCTCGCCGCCGCTGTTACCTCGGTCGTGAGCCGGTTTGCCAGCGTGGGGCTTACCCTGGAAGGCTACCTGGGCGCCTGCCTTCGCCTGCCACCGCTTTTTTCACTGCGGCCGACGACCGTTATCCGGCACGTCGAGTTGGCAGCCGCCCTGTATCTGGCTGACCTGCTTGGCCTGCCGACCGGCCCGCCGTACGCTCCGTGGGCGCCGCTGTTTGACTTCCTCAACCGCCACCCGGAAGTTTACAGTTTCTCCGACGACAACTTGCGGCTCCGCGAGCGCTATGCACAGATCGTTCGGCCGCGCCCATCCACCGCCTTGCTTCGACTATCACGCGCACAGATCGAGCAGGCCGTGGCCGAATGGGGTAAGGCATCGCCACCAAGATCGTGACGCGGACGCCGCCTTTGCCGAACATCGGGGAGCTGACATTACTCCAGGGATTGCCTCCGAATCAAGGCCACGGCACTTGTCATCGCTACGTAGGCGCGTACATATTCCGACAGGGCACTCCATCATTGCCCACCGTCGTGCGATTCGCGCTCGCCAAGACCATTTCCTCGTGTTACCTTTCCCTCGCTAGCAGGGAATGCGGAGATGACTAGCCCAAACATCACACGCTACGCGCAGCGCGAATTGAAATACCAGATTCGGGGAGAGATTGCGCGCGGAATCCGCAAGAGCTGTCCCAAAGGCGATCCGATGGTTACTGGCATCACGGTCATGCTGGGCACGATCCTGGCAATGGCTGCGCTCGATGCGATCCTCAACCGTAACAGCGAGGGCAGGACGCGATAACGGAAATGGCCTTGGGGCTGCTCGCTTCCTGCCGGCCACCCGGAATCTCAACTATGGCCTCTGAACGGCTCCAGCCATGCCACGCCCTTCGGCTCCTCATCCGGCCGGCAGGATGTTATGTGGATGCGCTCAACGGTCGCTTCCCCCTCCCCCGCATTCTCCGACTCCTGGCGTGCCATTTCACGCACCCAGGTGATCCGATGCCGCAAGATGCCTCTTTCATAGAGGCTGATCGCATTGTTCATCAGCACGTTCAGGTTTGAGCCTTCGATGAGCACGTAATACACCAGGTCGCCGACGAATTTCATCAAGATGCCAGCGGACGGGTTGTATTTCGCCGGTCCCAGCCAGCTGTAGGGAAACGCCTCGCGGTTGCCATTGGCGAAGCGCAATTCCAGCGACCGGGCCTGGTCGCCAATCCCCCGCAGATAGCCGAAAGCACGGCACTGGGCTTCATCCGTGGCCAGTTCTTGAGCAACACGCCGCTGCGGCAGGTCGGCCTCGCCCCGAAGCAATGCAAGGGTTTTATCGTTCATAGCGAAGTTCCTTTTGTTGGTTGTTGCGGCCATAACCGGATTTCGCGTCCCGCAGGTGGTTGGCCCATCTGCGCATGAAGGACAGGTGCCGTGTCAGCCGCTCCCTGCCCGGTTTCCTGCGCCGGCGGAAGACTTCGCTCGCCGTCAGGTTTTCATGGTCGCGCCGGACGGCCTCACGCAGCGCCTGTTTGTCATCGGTGAAGATGATGGCCTGTTCCTTGCCGCGCGAGACGGAGACATAAAGCTGCTGGCGGTCGGAAGCCGGCAGCGATTGCTGCGATTGCCCGATGATTACCTTGTCCACCGTCTTGCCCTGGCTGGCATGGCTGGTGACGACATAGCCATAGGCGACGTGGCCGAAGTCCTTGCCGATCACCCAGCCGTTATCGACGACAATGTTGCCCTCCGGGGTGAAACCCTTGACGGTGAAGAGCGCGCCGTTGTTAAGGCGGTGCTTTCCGGTGGTGTCTTTGCCGTTCGCCGTGATGCGAAGGCGATCCCCGGCGGCCAGGTGCAGCGTGGCCGTCCGGTACGCCTGAAACCGTGCGGCCTGATCGAGCGGCAGCGGCGCGTCTCCCACCCGCACCCGCTGGCCGGCCTTGAAGCCTTTCGCATTCTGGTGGAACTGGAGCATGTCGCCGGGCAAATAGGAATCGCCCTCTCCCCGCTCCGCTTCGGTCAGGTGCAGCGGCACGTAAGCGGTAAACTCCCGCTCCTCGCCCAGCTTGCCCTGTGTCGCCAGTTCCTTCCTGATGACGGCCGTGATGCGGCCGCCCTCCACGTGCGTGGGGCTGACGACCAATGCCTGTTTCAATGAGCCATCACGCTTGTGTTCTGCCGAAACATCCAGGTACGCTTCGGCCAGCCGCAGATAGCGCTCAGCGTCCGCCACTTCCTGCACCCAACCGAGTTGGTCCAGCTCATCAAAGCCCTCCGCCGTGTTTCCCTCGCTGAGCAGACGCACCGCCTTCTTGTAATCGCCTTCCTGCCGCATGATCTCGGTCACTTCCACCGAGGGCACGCCCGCCTGCTCTTCCAGCAGCTTCAGCGGCGAGCCGGAAGCGACGCTGCCATGCTGGCGCCGGTCTCCCTGAAGAATGATGCGGGCATGCACGCGCTCCGCAACCTCGAACAGCGCTGCCATGTCCTTGTTGGACAGCAGCGATGCCTCATCCACCCAGATCACCTGCCGCGCCGCCCGCTGCTGCATCTGCGGGTCCAGGAGGAAACGGGCCACCGTATCGGCCTCGGGGAAATACCCCCGCAGCACGTCGCGGGCAGCGCCCGCCGAAGGCGCCAGCACTACCACGCGGTGACCGCTCTCTTCGATCCGTTCCACCGCTTCCTGCATCAGCGTGGTTTTGCCGGTGCCGGCCGCGCCACGGATCATCGTCACGCGGTCGCGCGAATGGAGGATATGCTGCACCGCCGCCTTCTGCCCTTCATTGAGCCAGTGGCGTTTCAGCGGCCCATCCGGGTCGCCCAGCGGCCGGAAAGCGCCACGGCCGTCGCGCGCAGATTCCACCAGGCGGTCCTCGACAGCCAGCACTTCCGGCGTAGTGACGACGAGCCGGCCATCCTGCTCTTCCACCAGCAGATGCCGTTCGACAACGGCTTCTTTGACACCCTCCACGCTCACGGAGCCAAGGCCATGCTTCAGGGCTTCCGTCAGCAGCTTTTTCTCCGGGGCAACGGCCTCGCGCTCAAAGACCTTCCGCACCGCGAAATCCACCGCCGCCCCATCCCGCTGCTCCGGCAGCGCATTCGTCCCACCGCGCTCGCTGACCGCCCCGATGGCTTGCCGCTCTTCCGGGGTCAGTCGGTTATCCCACTCGCTCCGAAGTTCCTTCAAGCTCAGGCTCTTATCCTTTTTCTCCCGCGTCAGGCCGCCGAGCCGGGCTTTTTCCTCCGGGTCGTCGATGCCGCGCTTGCGCGCCTCCTCCTCGATCTTGTCCGTCCGGCGCGAGAACTTGCGGATGGCGGAGACAGGCACGCCAGCCAGCTCGAAATCATCCCGCTTGCGTTCGATGGCATACCCCAGCGCTTGCAGCTTGTTGGCCAGCCGGGCGCGGAAGGCAGCTTGCCAGAACGGTGCATCGCGCTTCAGGTCGCGGAACTGGCCAGCCTTCCATTCCCCCTCTTCCGCGTCATAGGTCGCGTTGAAGACAAAACAGTGTACGTGCAATTGTGGGTCCGGTAAGCCGTCCACCGGCCTGCTGGTGAAATGCACGAACTCGGCATAAGCCAGGTTGCCCGTCACCCGCTCCTCGTTGCGGCCCTTTTTGCGGACGCGGGTTTTCATCTCCGCTTCCATGTCGCGCATGGTTTCATGCACGGACGCGCGGAAGGCGTCCAGCACCGCCTCATCCCCGGCCAGGGCGTACCGCAGCGAGACAGATTTTGGCACCGAGAACGTGAAATCGTAGCCGACCGTGCGGTCATCGCGTGTGCGTGACGTGAGCTGCTCGCCCGTCAGGGGATGGCGGTTATCGCACAGGCGATTGAACGCCCGCTCGGAAACATCCCCCTCCAGGCCGAGCAGCGTGGCCCCCTCGCCTCCCCAGCGGCCGACTTTCTCCACCCCCTCCGAGTAATAATCCATACCAGCGGAGGTGTAATACTGCTTGGCGGCATCGGCCGAAGATTGCTGCGTGATGCGGAGCATGTTGCATTCTACGAACGGTTGACGATGCGAATCCGCCTCTTGTCGGGAAACGGGTATTTCCCGGCCACATGATCGCGGACAGGTTGCAGCCGAAAGCAAGAACTATGCCATCCCTTCCCTTCCGCCAGAAACCGTTCGTCTCCCCCTTCTCAATCGCATTCTGGACAGACCCGGCGGGGCGTGCTATCGCCAATCGCATCGCTACCACTTCACGGTTCCAGGGCATGAAAACTTACCACGGAAGACGGACGGAACATGGCTGCGCGGTCGATGTCGAGGAGGACGGCGAGTGTACCGTACTCAATCCCCGGAACGATTTGCGTCTCCACAGCAGTGAAGTAAACTGGGGATACGGGGGAAGCGGCCCTGCTCAACTGGCCCTCGCACTTGCGGCCGACGTACTCGGTGACGACGATAAAGCCCTGGAAATCCACCAACGGTTGAAATTCAAGCTCGTCGGCAGGCTGCCCCACGAGGGCTGGATTCTGACCGAGGCACAGGTCCGCATGGCCATCGACGCCATCGAACAGGAACGCGAGCGCTCGCGATAGGCGTCTCGGTTCCGAAGGCGCACCGCCCTTCCCGCGCATCCTTCGCCTGTGTACGGCCCTGACCTCTCATTACACTGCACCCAAGTCGCGCCGGGCTTGAGCGTGCCTGCTCTGCTTGCCCGTTTCGCTCCCCGCGCCAGATAATTTCTCCTTTTTGATTTCCACGCGACCAAGGCGACCTTTCATTCCGGGGTGCGTAAAGCCGCCGCCGGGCCGCGCAAGCGGAAAATCGCCTACCCCGGACCACCCTAGTTTTCCGCTTGCCGCGTGCGCTCGCGGCCCGTCTGTAGCGGCTTTGCATCGGCACCCGGAAAGGCCGCGACGGTCGCGGTCTCAAACGAAGAAGGAGAAAGTTATGTCGGAAGCAGCGCGAACTGACCACAGCAAGAAACACCCCAGCCACATCGCCTACCAGGTGCGTGACGGCAAGGACAACGAGAGCTACTGGACCCGCATCGGCGTCGCCTGGGCCACCAAAGACGGCAAGGGCTACACCATCCAGCTCAACGCCGTGCCGCTGGACGGCAAGATCGTCCTCCGCGTACCGGAGCCGAAGAATTAACCGTTTGGATCAACCGGGCGGCCCGTTGCCGGGCCGCCCTTCACTGAGAAGGATTCATGCCATGCACGTCATCGCCAATACTCGTTTGATCGAAACCAACAGCCGCATCATCGCCCTCCTCGACCAGTTCCCGGAAGGCTGCGACCCCGACTTTGACGACGGCCTGGAAGAGCTGGAACGCGAGTTCGCTGAACTGCGCCTCCAGCTTGGTGAATGAGCGAGGCCACCATGCACCATCGCCTGCTCATTACCCTGACCATGACGCCGGGAGCCACGTCACTCGACGCCCGCATCCGCGCCCGCAGCAAGCTGCTCGAAGACGACAGCTTCTGTGGCCAGGGCGGACGCTTCGGCTCGCCGCTGTGCGACTGGTTCGTCATCGGCGGCCGCTGGAGCGGAATGCTCAAGGAACAGTTGCTCGGCCCGGATTACCAGGAAGAACTCCGCCGCGAATTCCCAGATTTCACGAACGGCTGGTTTGCCACCAGCCTGATCGAGAAACACCGTCATGGCCTCGACCAGCTCTGGCGCCGTTTCGGCGGATGCGGCGGCCACCCCATCACCCGCAGCGGCTACCACGAGCTTGGCGAAGAAGATGACGCCATGCTGATCGACGATGCTCTGTATGAGCGGTTCCTGAAGCAATTCCACGGCCTCGATTTCGGGGATGATTCGCACTTCGCGGACCTTGACGGCGATCCCGTGGACGACTGGTTCGTCGGCTGCAAGTGGATCGTCGTCGTCGATTATCACAACTGATTGGAAAGGAAACGCCCTATGAAGCCTAAAATCATCACCATCGCCTACCATCGCAACGGTATCGCCGGCGAGCCCTTCCATGTGGTGCTCTTCGACGACAACGGCGACCGCATGGTCGGCATCGTCTTCGAGGAACCAGCCCACTGCGCAGTCCTGAACGTAGCCCTGCTCTCTGCCGGAGACATCGGCTACGGCTCCAATTCCTGGCGTGGAGACAGCTACGAAACCGCTCTCCGCGAGAGCATCGCAGCAGCCAGCGCGAGCCAACGCCAGGGCAACCGCGAGCGAGGCCGCCGGGCAAGCCAGATCCTCAGCACTTACGGCAATGATGAGCCGCGTTGTAACGTGATCGACTTGCTGACGGACCTCATGCACTGGTGCGATCAGGAATTTGAGGATTTCGAGCAGTGTTGCGGACGCGCTGCACACCACTTTGGCCAGGAGACCACAGACGACATCGCTACGAAAGGAGAACGCCCATGAGCCAGGCACTCGCCACCATCAATCCCTTTTACGCCGCCCGCTTGATGCGGCCCGCTGCTCCGCCGGCAACGGAGAAACGCAGGCCGATCTACGCCAGGCTGCCGCTGGCCCCCATCACGGCCAGCCCGGTGCCGCACCTGACCAGCCTGTATCACAACAGCCTGGCCGGCGAGTACGGCGACAGGGGCTATCCCGGCAACTGCGGCGGCAACCTCATCAAGGATCTGCTGCGGTTCTTCAAGCCGGCCACTGTACTGGACCCAATGACGGGCAGCGGCACTTGCCGTGACGTTTGCAAGGAGCTGGGCATCTATTGTTGGTCGAATGACTTGCACCAGGGCTTTGACGCTTGCGGCCCGTCGCCGTTCACCGAGGCATTTGCCTTCTGCTGGCTGCATCCGCCTTACTGGAGAATGAAAATCTACAATGATGACCCCCGTTGCCTATCGCGTGCGCCAACGCTGGAAGCGTTTCTGGAGCGCTACGCGCTGCTGCTGAAGAACTGTGCCCAGGCACTGCTGCCTGGCGGCAAGCTCGCTGTGTTAATCGGCGATTACAGTGATCGGGAGTCCGGGTATGTGCCTTTAGTGTTCTACAGCAAGCTCTTAGCCTTCCGGGCCGGGTTGCAGCAATGCACGACGGACATTATCCGCTTTTCGCATGGGGCAAGCAGCAGCAAGAAGGTGTACCGCAGCGCGTTTATACCTGGCCTGCATGACGTATGCAGTGTGTTTGAAAAGCCAGCTAACTGAGCAAAGAGGTAATTATGCTTGTCCATTTCTTAAACCCACTCTTACGGGCACAGAACCGCACGGCAGTGGTCGCCCTCCGCTGGAAGCCGCTGCTCGAACTACCCATCGGCTACAAGATGCTCACCTTCCTCATCGTCGAGGCATGGTGCGTCCGGCGGCCGACGGGCAAGCTAACCGGCGATTACGCCAATGTCTTAAGCGCCTTCGCCGCCGCCTGGAAGATCAAACCATGACCAGGCAGGAACGACTTAACCATCAATCGAAAGGTGCATATATGACCAACGACGGTTACTTCATCGGAAAATCTGGCAAGCGTTACCGTTATGCCGACATTGCCAGGCTGGTATGCGACAACGCCCCAGAAACATTGGGTAAGCATATCAGCATCCAGCTTGTAGCACTTGGATTGCTCGAAGAGATGGAAGGTGGCGTCACTCCCTGTGGCCTGCCCTTCACTTTCGCCTCCAAACCGCACCCGACCCGCAAGCAGTTGACCAGCAGTGCCATGTTCCACACGCCCGGACTGTTTCGTGCCTTGCAGAACGATTACCGCATCAAAGGCAAGACACGCGCACGCGCCATTCAAATCCTCAGTGATGGCTACCGGCTATCTCCGGAGGAGGCCCGAGGCTTATTGAGTGGTTCCATCCCGGTAGAGATCGACGAAACCGCCGGCACCATCACCTATGAAACGTGACAACCATCAACCAGAGAAAGGAATCCCTATGACGCACTTCAACCTAGAACAAATTACCGATCAGCCCGACCGCATCTATATCGAAATCGAACGCCGCTTCAACGTCGTCATCGAGCGCACCGAGAGCGGCCTGTCCCTGCGCGTCTATCCGCGTACCGCCGGCGCGCTATGGGACTGCCCCTTTACCACCTTCGACGTAGACGAAACGGAAATTCTCGCCCTTGAAGAGAAGATGGAGAGCCAGTCATGAGCCGATTGACCGGGCAGCATCAAGTGTGCATGATCGTCGAAAAACAGCCGCGAACAGGAGGGGTTATGTCGAGCGCTACCGAGTATGCGTCCACGCTGCAAGCTCTTTGCGATCAGTTCGATGCTTTCTGCGACCAGCATGGGCTTCCCAAAATATCAGCGGATGAGCTTCTGTGCAAACTGTACGGTGAGGAAACTCGCCGCGAAGACCTTTGTCAATGGCTGGAAGGCTTCATTGAAAGCTGGGATACGGTATGCCATGTCGAGCAGAACGCAAGGCTGAAACAAGATGGCCGCCCACAGCCAACGCAACAGGGAGCAGTGGCGGTTGGCCAGCGCATCAGGCTGACCCGCCCGGTTAACCGTTTCCCGGATTTCCTTGCCCCGGCAGGGCTGACCGGAATCGTGACGGTTGCCGAGGAGCACGGCGTATGGGCACAAATGGACCAGCATATTGCTGGCGCCGAGCATTGGGACAACGAAATCCACTGGGTGACCAAGGAAGATTTCGCCGGAGATACGGAGCCATGCCCATGACCGCCAGCGATCCCTTCTGGCAGGATAGGTTTCATTGCTGTGCCCTGGCGGCCGGCTTCATCGCCGCCAGCGAGGGCAGGCTTGCCGATGCCCTCTACGTCAGAGAACTGGCTTACTCACTGTACGAGGAAGGCGCGTTCCATGACCGCGTGGAGCAAGCTCCGCCAAAGACCAGCGTGAGCGCCTGATCCCTTCTTTCCTACCCCTCTCCCCAACCGCCCCGCCCGGCGCCTTTCGCCGGGGAAGCTGAAGCCGCAGCCGTGTCCGGCAAGGGGCAAGCGCGAGCGTGCAGAGGCACCCCTTGCCCGCCACGGCGCCAGCGGCTTCTGAGCGCTCCCCGCAAGGCCCCGATGGGCGGGGCCGGAAACGGAGATAGGAGTGATATGAACGAAGAAAATCGAGAAACCTGGCACATCTGCCCTGACGACGACTATGCAGACGAAGGCTTCATCATCCGGAACGACAGCGGCGCCCTCGTCGCAATCGTCCAGAAGTGGGACAGCGAGCCGGAAGCTCCCGACATTACGAAGGAAGCTGAACGTAACGCACACCTCGTCGAATCAGCACCCGAAACAACCCAGATGCTGGTGGATTTGGCGGATGTGGTCGAGGCGTACCTGGTTCACGGCCACGTCAATCTGCCCCTGTGGATTGCCAAAGCACGCATGCAAGCAGCCACCGCGCTCAACGATGATGCGGAAAGGCAATATCAGGCTGACCTCATCGAGAAGGAAGGGAGGGCAGCATGAAAGTCTACGACAACTACGAGATCAGCGGCTGCGCGAAGAGCAGCGAGTATCCCTACGAAATCGAACAGGTTGACGATTCGGAAGCCCAGTTCTGGACACTTTTCGGCCACGTCGAGGGCGAGGGTGTGGAAGCCATCGGCGACTTCCCCAGTCGTGAATCGGCCGAGCAGGTTTATTCTCGCATCACCGGCCAGCCATTCACTGGCTCCTACCAGGCCGACACGCGGCTCCGGGTGATGCACGCGGGCCCAAGACTGCTGGAGGCGCTCATCACCTGCGCTAATCTTCTTGCTGACTACGATGAATCCGACGGTGATGAAGGTGAGGCATGGCGTGAGGCTATTGCTGTCATTCAAGAAGCGACCGACGGTTCGCCATCCGAAACCCGCAAGCCCATCGTCATCGAGGTGCGCGGCGGCGTCGTGCAGGACGTGCATAACGTGCCGCCCGGCTACCAGTACGAAATCAAGGATTACGACAACCTTGAGGCGGAAAGCAGCGATGGCGGGAGGGCAGCATGAAAACTTATCGCGTCAAAGTCCTCAGCCGCATCCTCGAATCCTACGAGGTTGAAGCCGACAGCCCCGAAGAGGCGGAGGAGCTTTACGCCATCGGGCATTATCTCGGATGCGATGAGGAAGCCCTGGATAACGAAGTCGTTAGCGTGGAGGAGGACCGGCCATGAGTCACATCAGCCAGCCGACCAACCAACTGCGTGCCCGCTGGGCCAGGAACGCGCTGACCATTTTTACCGATGCAACTTTCAGCGGCGATCATCCCGACACCATGCACCGGGACGATCTGGAATGCGCCATCAGCGATCTGATCGCGGACCTGCTGCATCTGGCCGATCAGAAAGGCTTTGACCCGCAGGTAATTCTGGAGCACGCTCACGCCAACTTCAAAACCGAGTTGCTCCTGGACGACTGACACCACCCGCCGGGACTTGGCGACCGGCTTTAGAGCTACCGCCAGCACGACGCGGGCAGAAAGGACTCACGGATGAAGCACTATGTTGGAGAGCGCACGGCGGAAGGCTGCCAAGTAGACGTGATCGACAAGGAAGCGCCCAGAAGACGGTTTTTGCCGCTCCGTTTCAATCTTCGCAATCGCAGCCTAATCGGTCTGGAGTGGGGAATTTACCCTCATGTCGGGGTGGCGGCGTAATAAAACAGACCTCGCGGTTGAACGCGCCGCGGCCATACTAGCTAATGGCTTCTTATCACCCCGGCACCAATCCGCAATGCAGGCACGGGGGCGCTGGTCGCCGCGCCCCACCTGACACCTCCCCAGCCATCTTCTCTACATACCCGGGCGCCTGCCCCGCTCAACTTGCCTGGTGTTGCTGCGGACGCCCTCGCCGACGACAAGGCACACCAGCGTTTCCAGGATTTTCATGTTCCGAATTGGGGTCCAGGTGCCGTCTGAAGCTGGGAGCTAAGCCAGGAGGACACCCGGCAGACCCTCGCCCGGCTGGAAGCGGAACGCGGCAGGGCACGCATGTAACCGCAGCGCCTCATGCAGCCTCTTTTCTCTCCACCATGCGGAGCCATTGCCTGATAATCCTGCGGCCCCTCCAGCTGTCCCAAGCACGCGGAATATCACACTTATGGGCATCGTCCGCCTGACGCCCTATCGACACATTGCACGCTAACGCCAGCTGGCACTCCAAGGGCTTGAACCCGCTGGCATGAATCTCGCACCGCTGATTCTTGAAGAACGTGCAGGTGCCCTTTTTCCAATCCTTCCCTGACATTACCGCTTGCGGGCCGATCTTCCCCTCATAACCCGCTACGGCGGGAGAAAGAACGTAAACCCTCTTATTCCTGTAACCGCTGTACCAGCACAGCATCAGCCGATGCGCGAAACCCCTGGCAATGGCTCTTCTGGCCTCACCCGGCATCATCCAGCCCGGTATGAATTCGCAGGCCGCTCTGCATTTGATGCAATTACAAGACTCTTGCGTATTCATAACAACCTTGCCACCAAATCCGCCGCACGCCTTGAAGCGGAACAACGAACGACACAAGGATGACTGGCGACTACAGTTCAAGTCCTCGCGGAGGAAACGCCAGCGGCGGCACTTCCTCCAGCAGCCGGTCTTTTGTCGCCTTGTCCAGATGTTGATAAGCGTCCCCGGCCAACAGCGCGCCGAGCTGCACCCTGAACGCATCACGGCGGCCTTCCTGCCTCTGCTTATCAAACCGGGCTTGCTCCTGATCCCATCGCTGGCCGGCCCGCAACACCGCTGCGTGGAATTCCTTTTTCATGGCCTCATCGCGGAAGCGGCCGCCCGCCATGACCACCGGAAAGGTCACATACATCACCGCCGCCTCGCGTCGCTTCCGAGGGACGCCGATGCCGGAGGCATACTCCGTTTCGCCAATAGAATGCCCGGCGAAGCGGTCAAGCTGCGTCTTCAGCAACCCGCAGAATTCCT
>Ga0070738_10005194_pt1 | contig 14701 bp, 10 predicted proteins | sample Coa_R2_2_FD_66446 | JGI IMG/M metagenome (GOLD analysis project Ga0070738, IMG submission 66446) | Surface soil microbial communities from Centralia Pennsylvania, which are recovering from an underground coalmine fire - Coalmine... | ecosystem: Environmental > Terrestrial > Soil > Unclassified ...
TGCGTCCGGCCTGCCTACTCGGGCAGTAGGGTCGGCGAGGTGCGCACCCTCATCACCGACGAGATGCGCGCCATCGTCGGCGTGGTCATGGACGAGGCGACCTCCTACCCCATCGCCGCATCCGACATCCGCCGCTGGGCGCTCGCCGTGTACCACCCCGAGGTCCCCCCTCCCGAATTCTGGGACGAGGACGATCCGGCGACCGTCGCGATGGGTGGCATCGTGGCCCCCGACGAGTTCAACCCGCTGGCGTGGATCACCAAGGAACCTGGCCCGGCCCGCCGCTCGCCGCCGGAGGGCACGCACCGGGTCGGGGCCTTCGAGGCGGCACTCGGTGTGGAGCCTCCCCCGTTCCGGGCAGTCCTCCAGGGTGAGATCCGCGCCCGCTACGGCGAGGTGCGGATGCGACCGGGCGACGTCATCCGCGCCACCACCCGCATCACCGAGTACGCCGAGCGGGAGGGCCGCATGGGCCTCCAGCTCTACACGACCGTGTCCGAGGAGCTGACCAACCAGGATGGCGCCTGGGTGAAGACGGTCGACACCGTCTTCGTGCGGTACTGACCGTGCCGGTCGACGTCGGAGCGATCGTCCCGGGCATGGAGCTCCCCGTCTTCGAGCGGGAGGGTTCGCTGCTGCACTGGGTGCGCTATGCGGCCGTAAACCCGGCCCACATCGTCGGCCACCACTTCGACGACGACGTCGCCCGCTCCGAAGGGTTCGACGCCGCGTTCATCATGGCCCCACTCGAGCACGCCTACCTCCACGTTCTGCTGCGCAACTGGATGGGCAGGCAGGGGCGGGTCCGCCGCCTCGACATCCGGCTCCGCCGGCCCCTGCTGCGTGGCAGGACGCTCAGGGCCGGCGGCAAGGTCGTCGCGGTCCACCGCGAGGGTCGCTCGGTGCTCGTGACGCTCGACGTGTGGGAGACTGACGACCTCGGCGAGCTGCTGGCGCCCGGCACGGCCGAGGTGGAGCTCGTCGCCGACCGGACCTGACGCCGGGGTCCGCTGGCGCAGCACCAGGACAGCGGGCGACGGCGCGGGCGCCCTGAGCGCCCCCGGACCGAGGAGTCCCATGGCGCGAGTGGCCACGTACCTCAATTTCCAGGGCCAGGCGGAGGAAGCCTTGTCGTTCTATGCGGGCGTCTTCGGGACCGAGGTCACGGGCCTCACCCGATACGGCGACCTGCCCGACGCTGGCCCGGCGGACCTCCCGGCGGGCGAACAGGGGCTCGTCATGCACGCCGAACTGCCGATCCTCGGCGGCCACGTGCTCATGGCGACCGACATGCTGCGGTCGATGGGCCAGGAGACCCGGATCGGCAACAACACCACCTTGTGCCTCGACGTGGACAACAGGCACGAGGCCGACCGCCTGTACGGGGCGCTCGCAGAAGGCGGTTCGGAAGGCTCCCCGATGGCCGACATGCCCTGGGGCTACTGGGGTGTCGTCCTCGACCGCTACGGCATCCGGTGGATGGTCAACCACACCCCGACGCCCTGACCCTACGTCAGGGCGCGGCCGACCGCTCGGGGTCCGAGCTGGCCGGCGGACTCCCGTGCCAGCTCACGAGGAGCAGCGAGGCGTCGTCGCGGAGCTTGCGGGCGTTGTAGTCCATCACGTCGTCGAGGAGGCGGCGCAGCATCTCGTCGGGCGCCGCGCCCGAGGCAGCATGGTGCTCGACGCGCTCGACGAGACGCTCGACCCCGAACTCGCCCCCGGTCGCAGCCCGGCCCTCGACGACCCCGTCGGTGAAGAACAGCACGCAGTCGGCGGGCTCGAGCTGCTCGGCGGCGACCTCGCGGCACTCGCCGCCGAGCCCGAGGGGAAGCGACGGGGCGCACACGAGCTGGCGGACGACCCGGCGCTCCCGGAGCAGGAGCGGACCCGGATGCCCCGCGTTCGACCACTCGAGGAGGCCATCGTCCATGCGCAGGCGCGCCAGGGCGGCCGTCACGAACGCCTCCCCGCCGTATTGGCCGGCCATGGCCTCGTCGATGGCGCCGTGCAGGGAGGCGAGCGGGTGGCCCGCCCGCCGGGCATGGCGGTACGCGCCGACAGCCAGGCCGGTCATCAGGGTCGAGTGGACACCGTGGCCCATGCCGTCGAAGACTCCCGCGTGGAGGTGCTCCCCGTTCAGGGCGTAGTCGAAGGCGTCGCCGGCGATCTCGTAGGCCGGCTCCAGGCGCCCGCATGCGAGCGCCCGGGCGCAGCGCACCGTGAGCGGCGGGAGGAGGTCCCACTGCATCCCGGCGGCGAGGGTCATAGACTGCCGCCGGCGGCGGAGATGAAAGAGGTCGGTGGTGCGGGCGAAGCTGCGCACCAACAGGCCGGCGAAGCGCCCTAGGCGGACGCACTCGGCGAGGATCTCGTCACTCCCCTCCGGCACCGTGAACGTGACGACCCCGGTTCGCTCCGCTCGCTCGAGGAGCGGCACCCAGACCTGCACCCCCTCGTCGCGCTCGGCCACCGCCACCTCGCCCGTGCGGAACACGCGGCCCGCCAGCGAGCCCGCCACGTCGGCCGACGCGACCTCTTCCTGGTCGGCTTCGCCGTCGGGCAGGACCAGCTGGAGCGTCGAACCCTCGAAGTCGGAGAGGTAGACGCGCAGGTCACGTGCTGCCAACGGCCGAGCGGCCGTCGCCAGGACGTCCACGAGCTCGGCGGGAGAGCGGTCGGGGAGGGTGTCGAGGACCGCCTCGTAGTCGGGCACGGGCACCGAGACAGTGTGCTCCGCTTGGTGCGCCCCCTGCCAGCCCGAGCGCGCGCAGTGAGTGACGAACAGGCGTTGAGCAGGTCGGTCGGAACAGGCAGCTCCGGGGGAGAGACTCGAACTCTCAACCTAGCGGTTAACAGCCGCTTGCTCTGCCATTGAGCTACCCCGGACCGGCATCCCGAGCCGCACGACCATAGCAGCGGCCCGGCCGGCCATGGCTCCGCTCCGCCGGCAGCTCGAAGCGGGCTGTGGCGCCTCCGGGGCCGGCGCCTTCCGGGGCGGCACCATGCAGGCGCGCAAGAGCCGGGCGGTTCAGGCCTCCTCGAGGTAGTCGCGCAGCAGGTAGGCGGCATCCGGCCGCCGGAGCTTCGCCAGGGTCTTCGACTCGATCTGGCGCACCCGCTCTCGGGTGACGCCGAACTCCTTGCCGACCTCCTCGAGAGTACGGATCTTGCCGTCGTCGAGCCCGAACCGGAGCCGGACGATCCCCTTCTCGCGATCGGAGAGCTGGTCGAGGGCGTCCTTGACCGCCCGGTCGAGCATGGCCCGGGCGGCGGCGTCGTCGGGGACCACCGCGCCGCGGTCCTCGATGAGGTCGGACAGGCTGAAGTCGTCTTCCTCCCCCACGGGCTGCTCGAGGGACACCGTGTCCTGGTTGATGCGCTGGATCTCCCTGACCCGCTCGATCGGGAACTCGACCCGCTGGGCGATCTCCTCTGTGGTCGGCTCCCGCCCCAGCTCCTGGAGGAGCTGCCGCTGGGCCCAGACGACCTTGTTGATCGTCTCGACCATGTGGACGGGGATGCGGATCGTGCGCCCCTGGTCGGCGATGGCGCGGGTGATCGCCTGGCGGATCCACCACGTCGCGTACGTGGAGAACTTGAAACCCTTCGTGTAGTCGAACTTGTCCACGGCCCGCATGAGGCCGACGTTGCCCTCCTGGATGAGGTCGAGGAAGGCGAGGCCGCGGTTGCGATAGCGCTTGGCGATGGAGACCACCAGTCGCAGGTTGGCCTCGATGAGCGCCTCCTTGGCCTGCTGGCCGCGCCGCACGAGGCGGCGGTCGTGGAAGTCGAGATCCGTGTCGGCGCACTGGGCTCGGTCATCGGTGGCGCCGGCCTGCGGGCCGCGCCCGTCCGCACCACGAGCGTCGGGACCGGCGCTGCCTGCGGGTTCGGCCGCCAGCCTGCGACGCTCCAAGCGCAGCGCCGCCTCGTTCCCCTCCTCGATGCGCCGGGCCATCTCGACTTCGAGCTCGGCGGTGAGGAGGGGGACCTTGCCGATCTCCTTCAGGTAGGTGTGGACCGGATCCTCGGAGGCGCCGCCGAAGTAGTCGGAGCTCGGTGCGCGGCTTCGCGCCCGCCCGGCGCCCCTGTCGTCCTCCGCTTTCTTCCCGACACCCCGACCCGAGGCCGGTGCCGACGCCCTGCGCCCACCGACGGCTCGGTCCGGGCTGGGCTGGAGTGGCCCGGCAGGGGCCCCCGAGGGGCTCACGATGCCGGTGGCGCCCTCGTCGTCGACCGCGCTCTCGGTGACCGCCTCGGCGAGGCGCTCCTCCCCGAGATCGTCGACCAGCTCGATGCCCTCGGCCTCGACCCGCGCCACGAGGGTCGCGATGGTGTCGGGGGTGAGCTCGACCTGGGGCACGGCCTCTACGATCTCGCCGGGCGTGAGGCGGCCCCGCTCGCGACCCGCCGCGAGCAGGGCGTCGAACTCCTCGGTGGCGACGCCGCCGGGCAAGCCCGGAGGACGCCCCGCTGCCGGGGACCTTCCCGGCCAGATCATGTTCGGTTGGTCGCCGTTGGCTCCCCGCCGGTCGCGCGCGCTGATCAACCTGACTCCCCTCTCGCGATCAGCCACGCTAGCAACCGCTCCCCGGCAAGGTGGCACGTCTGGGGATCGTCGAGCTCCTCGACCCACAGGCGCAGGCGGGCGGTCTCGGCGGCCGCCGAGCTGAGCTCGGCACCCCGTACCCGGGCCTCGGCCTGCAGGCGCGCCAGCTCGCGCCGGGTCGCCTCGCGCACCAGCTGGTGCACCACGGCGTCGACCGGATCGCCGAGGAAGCCGTCGTTCGCGAGCGGCTCCTCCACCGCCACGCGCCGCAACAGCTCCGCCGCCTCCTCCCCCGCGGACTCGATCGCCTCGTGCAGGTTCTCGGCCGCCGCCAGCGCCTCGAAGGCCTGCCGCTGCACCTCGTCGGTGAACAGGCACGCCTCGAGGCGGTGGGCAACCGCCTCCGGCCGGTGCACGGCCAGCCGGAGCGCCTCGAGACCAGGCCGGCTGCCGGCTTTCGCCGGGCGGCGAGCCGGCCGGGTACGGCCTGAACCGCTGGCGTCGCGGCGAGACCCCTCCGGGGCGCTCTGCCGGGAGCCCCGTCCGACGGGCCTGTCGCGCGGTCCGGCGGGCTGGTCGTCCGGTCCGGACATGCCGGCGCGCAGGCGATGCCGGGGCATGCGGTCGCGGCTCGGCGGGGGCACAGGCCGGCGCCGGGCGTGCTCCAGACGCTGGCGGACGAGCGTCGGGTCCAGCCGGCACCGGTCGGCAACCTGCATGACGTACTGGTCGCGCACGAGGTCGTCGGGATGCTCGGCCACCGCGGCCAGGGCCGCGTCGGCCGCCCGCGCCCTGCCCTCGGCCGTGGAGAGGTCGGCGCCTTCCCACACCCGCTCCACCCGGAACTGGAGGAACGGTCGGGCATGGGCGATCGCCCGCCGCAGGGCTTCCGGGTCGCTTCGAGCGAGGTCAGCGGGATCGGCATCGGCTGGCAGGGCGGCCACCGCCACGTCGACCTCGTGGCGGCGCTCCCACTCGTAGACCCTCGAGACCGCCGACTGCCCGGCCCGGTCGGCGTCGTAGGCGAGGACCACCCGGCGCGCGAAGTTCCGCAGCAGCGTGAAGTGCTCCTCGGCAAGGGAGGTGCCGCACGTGGCGACGGCCCGGGGCACCCCTGCCTGGAAGCAGCCGATGACGTCGGTGTAGCCCTCGCAGACCACGACCTCGCCGCTCGCCACGACGTCGTGCTTGGCCCAGTTCAACCCGTACAGGGTGCGCCGCTTGGCGTAGATCGCGGTCTCTGGCGAATTCTTGTACTTGGGCTCTGCGGCTCCCCCACGGCCCTCGGCACCGGGCAGGACCCGCCCGCCCAGGGCCACCGGTCGACCGGAGGGGTCGCAGATGGGAAAGAGCACGCGCCCCCGGAACGAGTCCTGCAGCCTGCCGCGCCGGTTGACGAAGGCGAGGCCGGCGTCCGCGAGCACCCGGTCCGGCAGGCCCGACGCGCGGCTGAAGGCATCCCAGTCGTCAGGGGCCCAGCCCAGGCGGAACTGGCGGACCGTCTGCCCGTCGTAGCCACGCGAGCGCAGGTAGTCCCGGGCCCGGCCGGCGTCGGGCGCGGCGAGCAGGCGCTCGTGGTACCAGGTCACGGCGCGTTCGAGGGCGTCGAAGAGGGCTGCCCTGCGGCGCCGATCGCGCCCCGACTCGGGGTCCTCGTGGATGGCGATGCCCGCCCGGTCGGCCAGCAGTCGGACGGCGTCGACGAAGTCGAGGTGCTCGACCGCCCGCACGAAGGTGATCGCGTCACCCGAAGCCTGGCAGCCGAAGCAGTAGTAGAGACCTGCCTCGGGGTTGACACTGAACGACGGGGTCTTCTCGGGATGGAAGGGGCACAGCCCCACCCAGCGCCGCCCCTGCTGGCGGAGCGCGGCGTGCTCGCCCACGAGCGCCACGAGATCGGTCGCCGCCCGCACCCGGGCAACGTCGTCGTCGGCGACAGCCACGTGGTGACGGTAGCGGGGACGGGTGCCGGCGACCGCCTCGGCGCTCAGCCCGCTGCCGCGGCCTGCCCGGCGCGGGTGCCCGGGGCCCCGGCACCCCGACCGTCGCCGTCCGCGGCGGCCCCGGTCTCGTCGTCGGCGGCGGCCGGGCCCCCGCCGGTCCCCGATCCGAGGACCGCCTGGGCGGCGGCCAGCCGGGCGACGGGAACCCGGAACGGGGAGCAGCTCACGTAGTCGAGCCCGGCCTGGTAGAAGGTGGCGATGGACGCCGGGTCGCCACCGTGCTCGCCGCACACGCCCACCTTGAGGTCCGGGCGGGTGGCGCGCCCGCGGGCCACCGCCAGGCGCACCAGCTCCCCCACCCCCTCCGCGTCGACCACCTCGAACGGGTTGTTCGGCAAGAGACCGAGCTCGAGGTAGGTGGACATCATCCGGCCCTCGACGTCGTCGCGACTGAAGCCGAAGGTCATCTGGGTGAGGTCGTTGGTGCCGAACGAGAAGAACTCGGCCACCTCGGCGATCTCGCCGGCCCTCAGGGCCGCCCGAGGCGTCTCGATCATGGTGCCGATGCTGACCTCGAGGGCCTCCTTGCTCCTGGCTCCGGCTCGTCTCCTCCCTCCGGGCAGCGCCCCGGCCGCCTCGACGGCCTCGACCACCCATCGGCGAGCCAGGGCCAGCTCCTCGCGGCTGACGGTGAGGGGGATCATGATCTCGATGACCGGGTGGCCGCCCTCGGCGACCCGCCGGCGCGCCGCCTCCATGAGAGCGCGGACCTGCATGGCGTACAGGCCCGGCTTCAACACCCCCAGCCGGACACCGCGCGTGCCGAGCATCGGGTTCGCCTCCTGCCAGGCCCGCGCCGCGTCGTACAGGCGCCGCTCCTCGGCGCTGAGGCCGACCGTCGCCTCCTTCACGGCGAGCTCGTGGGTCGAGGGCAGGAACTCGTGCAGCGGGGGGTCGAGGAGCCGGACGGTCACGGGCAGCCCGTCCATGGCCGCGAGGATCGAGGCGAAGTCCTCGCGCTGGACCTCCAGCAGCGCGTCGAGGGCCTTCGCCTCCTCCTCGGGCGTGTCGGCGAGGATCATCCGGCGGACGACCGGCAGGCGGTCCTCGCCGAGGAACATGTGCTCGGTCCGGCACAGGCCGATCCCTTCCGCCCCGAGGCGGCGGGCATTGGCGGCGTCCTCGCCGGTGTCGGCGTTCGCGCGGACCTCGAGGTGGCCGGCGCGGATGTCGTCGGCCCATTCGAGGATGATCCCGAACTCCGGCGGCGGCTCGGCAGCCGTCAGGGGCACCTGGCCCGCCACCACGGTGCCGGTCGTGCCGTCGACGGAGAGCCACTCGCCCTCGGCCACCGTGACGTCGCCCACCGTGACGTTGTGCTCGCCGATCCGCAGCGACTCCGCGCCCACGACCGCCGGCTTGCCCCAGCCGCGCGCGACGACTGCTGCGTGGCTCACCAGCCCACCCCTCGCCGTGAGGATGCCGTCGGCCGCCAGCATGCCGTGCACGTCCTCGGGGGAGGTCTCGCTGCGCACGAGGATGACGTGCTCCCCGCGGGCTGCGGCTGCCGCTGCGTCGTCGGCCGTGAAGTAGGCCCGCCCCACCGCCGCGCCCGGCGAGGCGCCCAGGCCCTTGGCGAACACCGGATGGTCGCCGGAGGCGAACTGCGGGTGCAGCACTGCGTCGAGGTGCTCTTCGGTGATCCGCTGCACCGCCTCGGCCTTGGTCAGGCGGATGGCCTCGTCGGCGGTCATGTCGACTGCCATCCGCAACGCCGCCCGCCCTGTCCGCTTGCCGACGCGGGTCTGGAGCATCCACAGCCGCCCCTGCTCGATGGTGAACTCCGTGTCGCACATGTCGCGGTAGTGGCGCTCGAGGCGCCCGAAGATGTCGAGCAGCTGGTCGTAGACCTCGGGGAACGTGTCCGCGAGGGCCGAGATCGGCTCCGTGTTGCGGATGCCCGCCACGACGTCCTCGCCCTGGGCGTTCACGAGGAAGTCGCCATAGGCGCCCGGTGCCCCGGTTGCCGGGTCGCGGGTGAAGCCCACGCCCGTACCGGACTTGTCGTCGCGGTTGCCGAACACCATCGCCTGCACGTTGACGGCCGTGCCGAGCGTGTGGGGGATGCGCTCTCGCTCGCGGTAGGCGACCGCCCGCGGGCCGTTCCAGCTGCGGAACACCGCCTCGATGGCGCCGCGCAGCTGCTCGTCAGGCTCCTGGGGGAAGGGGCGCCCCGTGTGGCGCTCCACCAGCTGCTTGTAGGACCCGACGAGGTAGCGGAGCAGCTCGACGGGCACCCGGGCGTCCGAGGTGGTGCCCGCCAGCTCCTTGGCGGCCTCGAAGAGGGTGTCGAAGGCTTCGGCGGGGATGTCGAGGACGATGCGCCCGTACATCGACACGAACCGCCGGTAGGAGTCGAACGCGAAGCGCTCGTCGCCGGTCTGGGCTGCCAGGCCCTCGACCGAGCGGTCGTTCAGGCCCAGGTTCAAGACGGTGTCCATCATGCCGGGCATGGAGAACTTGGCTCCGGAGCGGACGGACACGAGCAGCGGGTCGGAGGGGTCGCCGATCGACTTGCCCATGGCAGCCTCCAGCCGGGACCGCGCTGCGCCCACCTCGTCGCTCAGGCCGTCCGGCCAGCCGCCTTCCATGTAGGCCCGACAGGCCTCCGTCGAGATGGTGAAGCCCGGGGGCACCGGCAGCTCGAGCACCGACGTCATCTCGGCGAGGTTGGCGCCCTTGCCACCGAGGAGGTCTTTCATCTCCATGGGGGGCTTGGGGTGCGGGTGGTCGAAGTCGAAGACGTAGGGCATCAGGCCTCCTGCCGGAGGGTTCGGGGGCGATCCCACACTACCGGGCGTGCCGGAGCAGCCCGGGGCGCCGGCTGCACTCGGCGGCGCGACCGCTCCGGCCCTGACTAGGTTGGGTCGGATGGCGGACGGCACGGCGATCCTCGCCGAAGGGCTCGTCAAGCAGTTCGGCCGACGATCCAAGGGAGCGGTGCGCGCGCTCGACGGGGTGTCGCTTCGCGTGGCCGAGGGCACCATCCTGGGGCTCCTCGGGCCCAACGGGGCCGGCAAGACGACCGCCGTCAGGATCCTGTCGACCATCCTGGCACCGGACGGCGGGCACGCCTCCATCCTCGGCCACGACGTGGTGGCCGAGGCCGACGTGGTCCGGCAGCTCATCGGGCTCGCCGGCCAGTTCGCCACCGTCGACGAGAACCTGACCGGCCACGAGAACCTCCGGATGGTGGGCCGGCTCAGCCACCTGCCTGCCTCGGTGGCCAGGGCCCGCGCGGACGAGCTGCTCGGCCAGTTCGGCCTCGCCGACGCCGCCGCGCGGCCCCTCAAGACGTACTCGGGCGGGATGCGCCGTCGCCTCGACGTGGCCGCCGCCCTGGTCGGCCGGCCGCCGGTGCTGTTCCTCGACGAGCCGACGACCGGCCTCGACCCCCAGAGCCGCCAGGACCTGTGGCAGGTGATCGAAACGCTGGTGGCCACCGGGTCGACGGTGCTGCTCACGACCCAGTACCTCGAGGAGGCCGACCGACTGGCCGACCGGGTGGCGGTGGTCGACCAGGGGCACGTCATCGCGGAGGGAACGCCCGCCGAGCTGAAGGCTGGGCTCGGCCGGACCGTGGTCGAGGTGACCCTGCCCGACGCCGAGGCCGCCCGCCGTGCCGCCGGCGTGCTCGGCGAGGCCGTGGGCCGCACCCCGGTCACCGACGGGGCCGTGGTCGAGCTCACGACCGAGGACGGCCCCCGCCTGGGGGCCGAGGTCCTGCGCGCGCTCGACCACCACCAGATCACGGTGGCCGGCATGGCCCTGCGCGAGCCCAGCCTCGACGACGTCTTCCTCAGCCTGACCGGCCATCGCACCGGTGCCGACGAGGCGGAGCCCGCTCCATGACGGCAACCGCGTCGGTGCTGGCCCCCGATCGCGGCGGTGCGCTACGCCCGAGGGGGTCGCGTGTGCGATGGACGTTCACCGACGCCCTCACGATGACCTGGCGAAACCTCGTCGGCTACACGCGCGTGCCCGAGGCCATCTTCTTCTCGAGCGTCCAGCCGATCATGTTCGTGCTGCTGTTCCGCTACGTCTTCGCCGGCGCGATCCAGGTCCCCGGGCCCGGCGGCTACGTGGACTACATGATGCCGGGCATCTTCGTCCAGACGGTGGCCTTCGGCTCGGTGGCCACCGCCATCGGGCTCTCCGAGGACCTCCAGAAGGGGCTCATCGAGCGCTTCCGTGCCCTGCCGATGGCCCGGTCGGCGGTCCTGGCCGGCCGCACGACTGCCGACTTGGTGCGCAACGTGCTCGTCGTCTGCCTCATGACCGGCGTCGGGTACCTCGTGGGGTTCCGCGTGACCACTGACGTCTTCTCGTTCCTCGCCGGGGCCCTGGTCCTGCTGCTCTTCGGCTACGCGCTCAGCTGGGGGTTCGCCACCATCGGGCTCTCGGCACCCACAAGCGAGACGGCCCAGCTCATGAGCTTCCCGCTGCTCTTCCCCCTCACCTTCGCCTCGTCGGCATTCGTGCCGGTCGCCTCGATGCCGGGCTGGCTGCAGGCGTTCGCGCTCCACCAGCCCCTCAGCCTCGCGGTCAATGCCGCCCGCTCCCTCATGGTCGGCGGCCCCTACCACAACCCGGGCTCGGTGTGGCAATCGGTGGCGTGGAGTGTGGGGATCTTCGCGGTCCTGTCACCCCTTGCCGTGTGGCGGTACCGCCGGACCGCCTGAGCGGACCGCCTGAGCGGACCGGCTGGGCGGACCGCCTGAGCGACCGGCTGGGCTACACTCGGGGCTGCCGCCGGCTGCGCTCCGTCGGCACGTGGCGCACCGCCGCCGATCCGGCCCACGAGACACCATCGAGTCGGCCACCCCCCTTTGGACCGACTGGAGCCTCGTGACCGTGCCCCCTGCCTCTGACGTACCTGCGCCGTCCCGCGACCCCGGGTCGTCCCGCGACCCTGGGTCGTTCCGCGGCCTGGGCGTGCCCCCGGCGCTCGTCTCGGCCCTGGTCCAGCGGGGCATCACGGCACCCTTCCCCATCCAGTCCGCCACCCTCCCCGATGCCCTGGCTGGGCGCGACGTCTGCGGCAGGGCGCCGACCGGGGCGGGCAAGACGCTGGCATTCGGGTTGGCGGTCCTGTCTCGCCTCGGAGCCGAGCCGCACGCGCCACGGCGCGCTCGGCGCCTTCCCTCGGCCCTGGTGCTGGTCCCCACCCGGGAGCTCGCTGCCCAGATCGAGGCGGACCTCGCCCCCCTCGCCGCGTCGCTCGGTGCACGCGCGGCGTCGTTCTACGGCGGCGTCGGGTACGGCATGCAGCTGGCCGCATTGCGGCGTGGCGTCGACGTCCTGATCGCCTGTCCGGGCAGGCTCACCGATCTGGTCGAGCGCGCGTCCGTCGACCTCTCGTCGGTCGCGATCGTGGTGGTCGACGAGGCCGATCGCATGGCCGACATGGGGTTCCTGCCGGCCGTCCGCCGCCTGATCGACCGGACGCGCAGCCGGCGCCAGGTGCTGCTCTTCTCGGCGACCCTCGACGGGCCCGTCGACAGGCTGATCCGCGACTACCAGCACGACCCGGTGCGCCACGAGGTGCGGCCGACCCCGGTCGATCGGGGAGCCGTGCACCACCACTTCTGGCGTGTCGAGCGCGAGCACCGGGTGGCCGTCACTGCACAGACGATCGCCGCGCGTGGGCCCGCCCTGGTGTTCTGCCGGACCAAGCGAGGCGCGGACCGGCTCTCGCAGCGCCTCAGCCGAGCCGGCCTCCAGGCCGCAGCCATCCACGGCGACCGCAGCCAGGGCCAGCGTGAACGGGCGCTCGCCTCCTTCCGATCCGGCCGGCTCGACGCGCTCGTCGCGACCGACGTCGCGGCTCGAGGCATTCACGTCGCCGGGGTTCCCCTCGTCGTCCACTTCGACCCGCCGGCCGACGCCACCGACTACGTGCACCGTGCCGGCCGGACGGGACGGGCCGGCGCGAACGGGATCGTCGTGACCCTGGTGGGCGAGGAGCACGCCGCCGGGGCCGAGCAGCTGCAGAAGGCGCTCGGGCTCTCGAGCCGGATCTCCTCGCCAGACGTGCTGGCGCTGCCTGCCTTCGAGCTCGCCTGCCGCCTCCGGGCCGAGCAGGCCTCCTTGCAACGGGCGCCTCGCCGAAGGCCGAGGGCATCCCGGTCGCGCCGGGCGGGCTCCCCGCCCGCCGCTAGCAGCCGGCCCGCACCCTGAGCTCCTCGAGGAGGCTCTCGACGGGCACTCGAACCTGGGCCGTGGTGTCGCGATCGCGCACGGTCACGGCCTGGTCGTCGAGCGAGTCGAAGTCGACCGTCACGCACCAGGGAGTGCCGACCTCGTCCTGGCGTCGGTACCGGCGGCCGATGCTCTGGGTCACGTCGTAGTCGCACATGAAGTGAGGCTGCAGGCGGGCCAGCACCTCCCGTGCCATCGTCTCCAGCACCTCCTTGCGCGACAGGGGCAGGACGGCTACCTGGTACGGGGCCAGGCGGTGGTCCAGCCGCAGGACGGTGCGCGCCTCGCCCGCCACGACGTCCTCGTCGTAGGCAGCGAGGAGGAAGGCCATCATCGCCCGGGTTGCCCCGGCGGCGGGCTCGATCACGTAGGGGACGTAGCGCTGGTTGGTCGCCGGGTCGAAGAAGTCGAGCTGCTCGCCCGAGCGGGCCGCATGCGCCTTGAGGTCGTAGTCGGTCCGGTTGGCCACCCCCTCGAGCTCGTCCCACCCCCAGGGGAACAGGAACTCGATGTCGGCCGTGCCCGCCGAGTAGTGGGACAGCTCGTCAGGGGTGTGGTGGCGGACCCGCAGCAGGCGCTCGGGGATGCCGAGCTCCACGTACCAGCGATAGCGGGCATCCAGCCAGTACTCGAACCACGTGCCGGCCTCCGCCGGCGGCACGAAGTACTCGAGCTCCATCTGCTCGAACTCGCGGGTGCGAAAGACGAAGTTCTGGGGCGTGATCTCGTTGCGGAACGACTTGCCGACCTGGGCGATGCCGAACGGGGGCCGTTTGCGGGTCGTCTGGAGCACGTTGAGGAAGTTGACGAACATGCCCTGGGCCGTTTCGGGCCTGAGGTAGGCGACCGCCCCCTCGTCCTCGATCGGGCCCGCGTGGGTCTTGAAGAGCAGGTTGAAGGGCCGGGCCTCGGTGAAGTCGGTGCCGCCGCAGTTCGGGCACACCCCGTCGATCTTGTCCGCGCGCCAGCGGCTCTGGCAGCTCCGGCAGTCCACCAACGGATCGGTGAAGCTCTCGAGGTGGCCGGAGGCCTCCCACACGGCGGGCGGCGACAGGATGGCGGCGTCGATGCCGACGACGTCGTCGCGCAACTGCACCATGGAGCGCCACCACGCGTTCTTGACGTTGCGGAGCACGTTGACGCCCAGGGGCCCGTAGTCGTAGGTCGAGCGGAACCCGCCGTAGATCTCGGCCGACTGGAAGATGAAGCCCCGGCGCTTGCACAGGCCGACGATCTTGTCCATCAGGTCGGCGTCGCCGCGGCCGGCCTCGGACATGGTGGGGGGCGCCTCGGTCATTGGCGCAGGATACCGGCGGCGCCGGCACCTGCCGCCGGCGCGGGCAAGGGCGCCGGCACGACGAGCGAGGCGGTGAGGGCATTGGCGAGCAGACGGCCCCGGACGGTCAAGACGGCCCGGCCCCCGCTGCGCACGACCAACCCGGCGAGCTCGGGTGCGTCCGGCAACGCCTCCTCGGGAACGCCGGCGGGCGTCCGCAGGGCGAGAGCGAGGGCCTCGAAGCTGCGCTGTGCCGGGGTCAGGCGCTCCTCGCCGGCGACCGGCGAGGCGCCGGCCTCCACCGCTGCCAGGTAGCGCTCCGGGGTCCGGACGTTCCACCACCGGTGCCCCTGGCGGTGGGAATGGGCGGCCGCCCCGATCCCGAGGTAGTCACCCTGCTGCCAGTAGAGGCGGTTGTGCCGGCAACCGTGCCCGGGCCGCGCCCAGTTCGACACCTCCTCCCAGCGGTACCCGGCGCCGGTGAGCAGGGAGTCGACACGCTCGTACCGGGCCGCCTGCACGTCGTCGTCGGGGTGGCGCGACCGGTCGGCGGCGAGGGGGGTGCCGGGCTCGACGGTCAGCGCGTAGGCGCTGACGTGCGGCGGCGGGTAGTCGAGGGACAGCACGTCGTGCACCGTCCGCTCCCAGTCGGCATCCGACTCGCCGGCG
>Ga0070738_10005195_pt1 | contig 14701 bp, 9 predicted proteins | sample Coa_R2_2_FD_66446 | JGI IMG/M metagenome (GOLD analysis project Ga0070738, IMG submission 66446) | Surface soil microbial communities from Centralia Pennsylvania, which are recovering from an underground coalmine fire - Coalmine... | ecosystem: Environmental > Terrestrial > Soil > Unclassified ...
CGACTTTCGCAGCTTCGCAATGAACGGTTGCGTAGCTTCTTTGCTCAAAGCTTGTTGCATTGTGTCTTTCAGCGTGACCATCACAAAGCATTGATTATCCATTGTCCAGAAGCCTGGCTCGTGGATCGATTGCTCACAGACGCCGAAGCATTATGTGATTATGCATGGCTGATCCTGGGGGCTGAAGCGATCGCGCTGTATTTTGCCCAGGCGGAGATCTATCGCGTTGAACATTATAGAATTCATAACGTTTCGTCCCGTATTCGTCCCGTCATCCTAAAGAAGAGTCGGTAACGTCAGCAAGCTTACCGCAACTGTTCCTTCTACTTGCAATCCTCATGGGTATCAATATGTTGATCACAACTGAATTCCTTTTGAGTCCTGGAATGCAAGATGCTCAAATCCTTCTGGTGGACAACGATCGCGGTACCAGAGATTTGTATGCTTTTCTGCTGGAAGACCAGGGTGCAAGGGTGGTTGCATCGAGTTCCATCCATGCTGCATTAGAGCTTCTGGATGGGTACGTTCCCAATGTTTTGATTTGTGAAATGAGATTCCTGGGCGAAAATGTTTTGCCACTGATTCAACAAGTCAGATCCCTTGCGTGCAGCAGTGGCAGACCGATCCCTATACTGGTCACGTCAACGTGTGATCCAATCAACTTGGCTCAACAGTTGACGGTAAACGTTGAAGCGTACTTACTCAAGCCCATTGATATTGACAATTTTGTTGATCAGGTCTGCAACCTGACGCGCTTGTCAAATATGGTCTACCCACCCAGCATTCAAGCCTGGGTGAGCGATCAGAATCCAGTCAAACTATTGTGTTGTGGTGCTGGAGTGAACTGAATCTATGCTGCCAGTCCTCCCCTCATTTTGGCACCTGCCTGCCGCACAGGTCTTGGATCAACTCAAGAGTAGCCCCCAGGGCTTGAGTCAGGCGGAGGCCCAGCAGCGGCTGATTCAATCCGGTGCCAACAGTCTCAAGCAGAAGCGGCAATCTCACACGCTGGTTCTGTTGCTGAACCAGTTCAAGAGTCCGATTATTTTGATCTTAATGGCAGCGGCAATTCTCTCCAGTTTTCTGGGTGATGCCCTGGATGCGGTGATTATTCTGACGATCGTGCTGGTCAGTGGGCTGCTGGGGTTCTGGCAGGAACGGGGCGCAGCCGATGCGATTCAAAAACTGCTGGCGCTGGTGGAGGTGAAAGCGCGGATTCTACGCGATGGTCAGCTTCAGGACATTGCGATCGCGGATGTGGTGCCCGGTGATGTGGTGCACGTCTCGGCAGGGGACAGCATTCCCGGTGATTGTTTGATTTTAGAGTCCCAAATGCTGTCGGTGGATGAGGCTACTCTCACGGGAGAAACCTATCCGGTGTCTAAAGAATCGGGCGTGTTGCCCGTCGAGACTGGGTTGAGCCAACGCACCAATAGCCTGTTGATGGGCACCCATGTGGTGAGTGGCAGTGCTCAAGCAGTGGTGGTGCATACGGGCAAGCTGACTGAGTTTGGCAAGGTATCAGAGCGATTGAAATTTAGACCACCAGAAACCGAGTTCGAGAGCGGTATTCGCAAGTTTGGCTACTTTTTGGTGGAAGTGACGTTAGTTCTGGTGGTGCTGATTTTTGCCGCCAATGTCTACTTACAGCGCCCGATGTTGGACTCGTTTCTGTTCTCGCTGGCATTAGCGGTGGGGTTGACGCCGCAACTGTTGCCGGCGATCGTCAGTATTAATCTGGCCCACGGAGCCAAGCAAATGGCGACCCGGCAGGTAATTGTCAAGCGCTTGCCCGCCATTGAAAACTTTGGCAGTATGAACGTGCTGTGCTCGGATAAGACCGGAACGCTGACCGACGGCATCGTGCGAATTCGATCGGCCCTGGATGTCGATGGCAATGACAGCGAACGCGTTTTGTTTCACGCTTACTTAAATGCGGCAACTGAATCGGGCTATGTCAATCCCATTGATGAGGCGATTCGCACCCACCAAACCTTTGACATTTCTGCCTACCAAAAGCGGGGTGAGATTCCCTACGATTTTAACCGCAAGCGCCTCAGCATCTTGTTTGCCAAAGATGGCGATCGCCTGCTGGTAACAAAGGGAGCGCTCACCAATATTCTCGATATTTGCGCGTCGGTAGAGCTAGCGGATGGTAAAACCGTGGATCTGGAACCGCTGCGATCGCCGATCCAACAACGGGCTGAAACGCTGGGAAGTGAAGGGTCGCGCATTTTAGGCGTGGCCTATCGCCAGTTACCAACAGACGAGCTTAGTATCCAGGATGAAACCAACCTCACTTTTCTGGGTTATCTCGCCCTTTACGATCCCCCCAAGTCGGATATCAAAGGCACGATCGCTGACCTGACCACCCTGGGCGTGACGCTCAAAATGATTACGGGAGACAGTCACGCAGTCGCCGCCAGCATTGCCCAACAGGTGGGTTTGCTGCATACCCAGATCTTGACAGGTTCAGCGCTGCAAAAACTGAGTGATGCGGCGCTGCTGCATCAGGTGAATCAGGTGAATGTGTTTGCCGAAGTGGAGCCAAACCAGAAAGAACGGATTATTGTGGCGCTCAAAAAGGCTGGGAACGTCGTCGGCTACATGGGCGATGGCATTAATGACGCGTCGGCGCTCTACGCGGCGGATGTGGGTATTTCAGTCGATACAGCGGTGGATGTGGCCAAGGAAGCGGCTGACATTGTGCTGATGCAAAAAGACCTGAATGTCTTGCTCAGTGGAATTAAGTCGGGACGGACGACCTTTGCCAATACTCTCAAGTATGTGTTTATGGCCACCAGTGCGAATTTCGGCAATATGTTTAGCATGGCGGGGGTTTCGCTCATGCTGCCGTTTCTGCCCCTGCTCCCCAAGCAGATTTTGCTCACCAACCTGTTGACTGATTTTCCAGAAATGACGATCGCTACTGATCGCGTCGATCAAGACCAGGTCACCCAGCCCCACCGCTGGAATATCCGCTTCATCCGCAACTTTATGCTGGTGTTTGGGCTACTCAGCTCGGTGTTTGATTACCTGACCTTTGGAGCCTTGCTGCTGCTGCTCCATGCTGACCCGGCGCAGTTTAGAACGGGCTGGTTTATGGAATCGGTGATTTCGGCATCCATGATTGTGCTGGTGATCCGCACTCACCAATCGATTTTTCACAGTAAGCCCAGTCCCTATTTGTTCTGGACGACGATCGCGATCGCCGTTGTCACAGTGATTCTTCCCTACACCCCACTGGCCGCTTTACTGGGGTTTCAATCGTTGCCGATCGAGTTCCTTTTGGTGCTGGCCGCTATTGTCGGACTCTATATCCTCGCGGCAGAAACCGTTAAGCGACTGTTCTATCAACACATGCGGGCTTAACCCTATTCCTCACACACACTTCAAACGTCTCCATGGAAGACATATCTGATCACCAACTAGAAGAACTGGATCATCTCAACCAACTCAAAGATAATTTTTTGAGTACGGTGTCTCATGAGTTGCGATCGCCCATCACAAATATCAAAATGGCAACTCAGATGTTAAAGTTGCTGGTTCAAAAAGACGAGAACCGTGAGAAAGCAAAAGTCGATCACTACCTGATGATTCTGGAGCAAGAGTGCGATCGAGAAATCAACCTGCTAAATAGCTTTCTGGCTCTACAGCAACTGGATGCTGGAAACTATTCCATGAGCCAAACGCCAATCCATCTGCAAAAGGTGATTCCACAGATGATCGAGCCATTTTTGCAACGTATAGCCAACCAGCAGCAAACGCTTCAGCTAGAAATTGCCGCCAACTTATCTGTCCTGACCGTAGACCGAAACTGCCTGGAGCAGATTTTGTCTGAACTGCTCACCAACGCCTGTAAATTTACGCCCACTGGAGAAGCCATCGCTGTTATGCTTGCCTGGAAATGGCCATCGACTCAATCCCCCAAAATCTTCCAGCTCAAAGTGACCAATTCAGGGGTAGAAATTCCAGTGAGCGAGTATGCTCGGATTTTTGATCGGTTCTACCGTGTTGCTAACGGCGATCGCTGGAAGTACAAGGGGACTGGCCTGGGGCTGACATTAGTCAAAAAGCTGACAGAGCATTTGGGAGGGACGATTTGGGTCGAAAGTGGTGATGGACACACGTGTTTTATAGTTGAAATTCCTGTAAACAACTCAGCATTTATTTAGGCTTAATGTACCGTAAAGCCTGAGTAAATTTTATTGTTGAGCCGACTAAATCAGTATCATTTAAGTTCTGCTATTGTATTCTCTCTTTTCTGTATTGATGATTGACTGACCGATCAAAAAGTATTTGAATGATTAGTAAATTGCTCAATCTCTAAAAATATATTTTGTCACTTGATCGACCTCAGCCGTTCAATTTAATTTATTTGATCAGGATAAACCAGGGGGCGTGATGCTTTAAGTGATTGTCAGTTTGGCTCGATAACACAGTTATTTCTTAATAAGCTATGATCATACGTATAAAGTCTGTATGAGGCATCCCATGAGTTACACTAAGACCCAGGGGAAACCCCTCAACCTCAATGAGAAGCATTACACAACGGCAGTGAACTGATCCCTGCTGAAGTTCAAGTGAGTATTCATGATAATGCAGATCAGTTGGTTGATACGCTTGCAGTTGGGTACACCATCGATGATGAAGGGCTGATCAATAACTTTGCAGTTGAGCCTGAGATTTACCCATCAGCGTATCCTTTATTACGGAAATAACGATACTATAGTGTTCTAGGAGCAGCCGCCATTCTGTTTTTTGTCATGTTAATGCTGGCCGCCTTTTCTGTTAGTTAAGTATTGATCTTGCTCGTTTGGGCGTATGATTTGTTTCAATCCATCGAGAGCAATTTAGCGTTGCGATCGCCATCTTCTAAGAATTGGTAAATAAGTTTATCGCTGATGTGACTGGCTCTTTTCCAGAGCAGCTGCATCATCTCATTGTTTCTGAGTGATTCAGCATTACCAACATTTTTCTGATCTCAAAGTACTATTGCTGTTAGAAAAATACGATTTCAATGTTGATTGGACGATTCGATTTAATTAAAGCAGAAACCTAATGCCTTTATTTGGCTTAAGGAGGATCAAACATGACTACTTGCTACAACCCTTCTCTCTACGAAGAACCGCGAAACCAACCAATGCGGGTCATTCCTCCAATGCCAAGAGAAACGCTTCTTAACTGGTTAGAAAGTTCCGGTAGGTTTCGATCGAGTGAACCGGATGAGTTGCAAAATGATCCAGTAGGAGAAGAACTGGATCATTTTCTGGATGCAGATGCCTATGCTTTAGAACATGAAGAGGATGAGGAAGAAATCGATTGAAGAGAGATGCGTTACTCTCATCAGTTCTCTTGTGAAAAGGAACCAATATTTGATCATGGCTTATTCCTTATAGTTAAATGGTCAATTTACAGCCAATCACTGTGCATCTTTTCAATGAAGGGAATGTAGAGAATGTTGTTCAATTAGCCTGGAAATAGTTAACTCCAACTATTTCAAACTACAATGGAGATATAAACAGCGACAGCGCTACACGTTGCGAGGCAGCCAATATGGATGCCAATGAAATTATCAGACGATATGTAACTGGAGAAAGAAATTTCAGATTGCAAGATTTGCACAGTCTTAGTTTTGTTCAAGCCAATTTGAGTCATGCTGACTTTTCGGGAGCAAATTTGGCAGGTGCAGATCTGAGCAATTCAGATTTAAGCGATGCTAACTTCAATTGGGCAAATTTGAAGGGAGTGAATCTAAAGGGCGCAAATCTGAAAGGCGCAAAAATGCCAGATGGCAGGACACACAATGATTATCTGGAATCTGCCAATTATCTCGCTGCTTGATAATGTTAGTTAACGATGCTGTTAATCAACGGCGATTTTAATTGCCAACTCAGTGCTTGCCAAAAATTGATTAAGGACGTGTTATGTCAAAGCAACAAAAGGGCAACAGGGAATCCAAAAAGCCGAAAGCCGTTTCTGATGGAACCAAGAAGCAAAAGAAAAACCCCAAACGGTATGATGGAACCATTCCGGGGCTGTTTGACAATTCAAAGTAGGTTCAGCTTTCGGCCTTATTTTGCAACGCCTGCCTCATTTTGCAACGCCTATAGATGGTCTTCCATAATGCTGCACGTGGGTCGGGACTTCAATCGACGACGGTAGCTGCGGATCGGGTATGGGAGACAGGGGTGTAAGGCGGAGGGGCAGTTCGCCCGCCCATACAGGCAGGGCATAATCGTCCGCATCATCCTTTGGTGGGCCTGTTCTCACTTTGGCCGAGGCTTCTTGCAACGGCAACGCTAAGACCAGCGTTCCGGCCAACTCCTGGGGTGTGGGTGGACGCACTGCCGCCCAGCGATCGGGCATGACGTGTTCTGTAAATGCCTGCAAGGCCATCAGCTTTTCGGTCGGATCATCAACCACTGTCGCGTTACCGAAGACCACTACAGAACGGTAATTCATGGAATGGTGAAAGGCCGATCGCGCCAGCACGAGGCCGTCCAGCAGCGTTACGGTGACGCACACGGCGACCTGTTCTTTTAGGGTACGGAGCATCCGACTGGCCGGAGAGCCATGAATGTAGAGTTGATCGCCGACTCGACCGTAGGCTGTGGGGATGACAAAGGGTTGAGCATCCACCACAAACCCCACATAGCAAATCAAGGCTTCGTCCAGGATTTGATGGATCAATGCGCGATCGTAGTTGCCTCGCTGTGGCTGACGTTTAATTTGCGTGCGTTGGGTAACGGGTAATGTATCCGATGCTGTTGATGTGTCAAATGCAGTCATAGTCGTTGTTCCACATAAATGTCAGCGAAGGGGCTGTCACCGTAAGTCCAGGCGCATGAGATTGCTATCGGCAAACCCAAGTCGAGCGTAAACAGGCTTCCCGGTTGGCGATGCGTTGAGAACTGCGTGCGTGCAGCCGATCGCGCGTAAATGAGCGATCGCGTGCTGCGTTAGCTGCGTAGCAATGCCCTGATGGCGGTAGGGCTGTTCCACATAAACGCCCCAGATATACCCATCCCGACGATCGGTGGCATTGATGATATTGGGGTACAGACCGGCAAAGCGCTGGCATCCAGCGGATCCCACAATCTGTCCTTCTACCTCGGCCACAAAGGCCTGATAGCCTAACGTTTGATGGGCCTGCTCCATGAATTGCAGCGTTATCTCTAACCAATCAGGAGCAATGGCCGAGGCTGCAATCTGGTTGTCTAACCACATCTGGTAGAAATGATGGGCGATCGCGATATGGTTCGCTGGAGTTGCAGCCCGCACGTCAAAGTGCTGTTGCGTCAGCATGTCGTGTTGTCTGAAGGTGGTCTCTTTGAGACTAACCGTGAAAGTGGACTCTTACAATAGCCACTTTTATGCTGATATACCAGTCCACTTTGGTGGGTGGGTGGGCACGAGCCAGAATTCGGACGCTGGACGGGGATAGTTACGCTGAACGGCTAAATATCGCTTTGGTTGCAGACATCTAGCTCTGAGAACGATTCTGCGTCAATGATATTAATGCGTGCACAAGCCGATCCGGGTCAAGTGGCTTTGTCACCTGCTGCTGGTAGCCACTGGCGATCGCGCGCTTGCGGTCTTCTTCTCTGGCGTAGGCGGTCAGCGCGATCGCGGGCGTTTGTCCCCCTTTTTCCGGTGGTAAAGCCCGGATCTGCCGGATGAGCGTGTAGCCATCCACTCGCGGCATCCCAATATCGCTCACCAGCACATCCGGTTGGAACGACTCCAGAACGGTCAGGACTTCTGCGGCCGAGGCCACTGTCAGGACTTCCGCGCCATATTGAGTTAGCAATACGGTGAGCAAGTCACGCGCATCGGCTTCATCGTCCACGGCAAGAACGCGGATCCCAGTGAGATTAAGGTGTTGCATCGGAGATGTATTCGGTTGTTTTATGGCAGGTTTGGTATCAAGCAAGGGCAATCTGACCGTAAAGCTCGCGCCTTGCCCCTCACCAGGACTATCCGCCGCGATCGTGCCGCCATGCGCTTCGACCAGCGATCGAACAATCGCCAGCCCTAGCCCCAGTCCACCGTAATTCCGGGTGGTCGAGGCATCTTCCTGTCGAAAAGACTCAAAGAGATATGGCAGGAATTCGGCGTTGATGCCTTTGCCCGTATCGCTAACGGTAATTTGCGCCCAGTGATCAACACGCTCGAGCAAAATATCAACGCGTCCATGGGGTGGAGTGAACTTAATCGCGTTGGACAGCAGGTTCCATACGATTTGCTGGAGCCGTGCGGCGTCACCAGACACGTATCCAATCTGGGGCAATACAGGATGCAGACGGATGGATTTCGACGTGGCTGCTGTTTGAACCGTGTCGATCGCTGATTCGATCACAAACACGAGATCTACAGGGGCCGTGTCCGTAATGAGTTTGCCGCGCAGAATCTTGGCAACATCCAGCAGGTCATCAATCAGTTGCGTTTGCAGTCTGGCATTGCGTTCGATCGTCGCCAGCGCTTCAGCCGTCCGGCTCTGGTCAAATGTGCGCGTTTGGAGCAGTTTTGTCCAACCGAGAATTGGGTTGAGCGGCGATCGCAGTTCGTGGGAAAGCACCGCCAGAAAGTCATCCTTAATGCGATTGGCACGTTCAGCTTCCGCTCTCGCCGCTTGCTCCTGAGCGAGCAGGTGATTACGCTCCTGCTCGGCTTGCTGACGCTCTGTGATATCGGTATTGGTGCCAAACCAGCGCAGCACGTTCCCGTACGAATCGTGAATGGGAATCGCGCGGGAGAGAAACCAGCGGTAGTTTCCATCTTTTCCCCGTAGGGGAAATGTATCTTCCCATTGCTCACCCGTTTCAAAACAATGGCGGATATGCCGCACCACCCGATCAACATGGTCAGGGTGGTGGACTGCTTGCCACCCCCACCCCCGCATCTCCTCCAGGGTTGTCCCGGTGTACTCAAACCAGCGCTTGTTGTACCAGACAATGTTGCCACTGGCGTCTGTCATCCAGGCAAACTGCGACATGTTATCGGCCAGCGTCCGAAATCGTTCTTCGCTTTCACGTAATGCTTCTTCTGATTCCCGGCGCTCTGTGATATCCCGCGAGGTGGCCAGAAGTTGCACAACCTGCCCATTCGTATCGAGGATTGGCGTCACTGCTACATCCCACCACTTTGGGGTGCCTTTGGTGGTTGGGCAAAACCCTTGAAAGCGACCTGTTTCGCCTGTTCTGGCAGTCGCGATCGCCGTTTCAGCCGCCTCGCGATCATCCGGTTGCCAGAAATCAATCCAGTTTCCCTGGAGATAGAGCGAAATATCATCAATTTCCAGCAGACAAATCCCGCCCACATTGATGTACAGGAGTCGCCCATCGAAATCCAGTAATTTAATACAATCACTGCTGCTGTCTAATATGCGGCGCTTAAACTCTTCACTTTGCCGCAGGGATTCTTCTGCCTGTTTGCGATCGGTAATGTCCTGCACGTTACCCAGCAGGCGCACCGCATTGCCCGCACCGTCGTAAAAGGCCTGTCCTCTAGCAGCAATCCAACGAACCCCATCAGGACGCACAATTCGGTAGTCAGCCGCGTAGTACTCTTGCTGCTGTTGGAGGGCGTTTTTCACCACCTCTGCCGTTATGATTCGATCGTCTGGATAAACATGGCTCAACCAGTCTTCAAAGCTGACTGTCTGCGTTGTGGGGTCAAAACCCAACAGCGTACAGTACTCCTCCGAAACCCGCGCCGCATTGTGGGTGAGATCCCAGTCCCATAAGCCGGACTGAGTCGCTTTGTACGCCAGCTTTAATTGGGCCTCGCTTTCGCGAATACGGAGTTCCGACTGCTTGCGATCGGTGATGTCCCGCCAGGTTGCAATGTAGCCATCACCAAATTTAGCCACACGAATATCCAGCGCTTTGGTGAGGCGTTGCTGCCCAAACGCACCCTCATAGATCACGCTGTCTTTGACAAGCGATTGCCCCGTTTCGACGACCTGACAATACTCATCAAACAGTCCCAGCTCACGATGTTCTGGCAGCAGTTCACATAACCCCCGGCTGAGATGTTGCTCGCGCGGGATCTGGCTCATTAGACAGGCGGCATCGTTGACATACTCAGCCTGAAAATCGATAATTTGTCCCTGCTCATTCCGCACGGCTCTGTAGATGGCAAAGCAGTCCAGCATGTTTTCGATCGAGGTGCGAAAGCGCTCTCTGCTCTCCTGGAGCGCGATCTCTACTTGCTTGCGATCGCTGATGTCATGGTGGATGCCAGCCATGCGGAGCGGGTTGCCCTGGGCATCGCGGGACACAACTTTACCGTAGTTGGCAATCCATTTCCATTCACCGGACTTGGTGCGCATCCGGTATTCAAATTTGTATGGCACTGAACCATCTTGAAAATGGGCCTGCAATCGTTCGACGACCCACTCCCTGTCATCAGGATGGATCAGTTGCTCCCAGGTGCTATAGGTTCCTGGCAGTTCCCCTTCCTGGTATCCCAGGATGCTGAGCCAGCCTGGACTGAAATAATCCTGATTGGTCGTAATGTTCCAATCCCACGGGCAGCTACCCGACCCCTCCAGTGCCAATTGTAGCCGTTCTTCACTCTCTCGCAGTGCCCGTTCTGCCCGCTTGCGATCGGTGATGTCCATCGAAAAGCCTACCATCCCAACCGGGGTCTGGTCGGCATCGTGCAGCAGGGAGAGCGACAGCAGCAGATCGATGCGATCGCCAGATTGATGTTGCGCGACCACTTCCACTTCATGCTGTCCGTTCACTTTCAGCGGCGCAATGATTTCAGTCTCTAACAGCGTGTGGGTATCGGCTGGATACAGCAACGACACATGCTGACCCAGCGCCGCTTCGGCAGTGTAGCCAAACAGTTTTTGCGCGCCATTATTCCAGCTAGTGATGTAGCCATCGAGATTCGTTGTAATGACCGAGTCATGAGTCTGATCGAGAACCTGGGCCTGTAGTCGCAGCATCGCCTCAATCTGTTTGCGATCAGTGACATCTTCGGCAATCCCGGCAAAGCGGTAAAGCCTGCCCGCGTCATCATGCAGCGGGAAACAGCGATCGTGCACCCAGCGCACATGCCCATTGGGTAGAACAATTCGGTACTCGACATCAAAGAGTCCCGCCGCGGCGTTTTGCTCAAACGCCTGTCCTGTCCATTCCTGGTCGTCCGGGTGAATGTAGTTTACCCAGGCCTGCTGGTCTTCATAGAGTTCTTGCGGATTCAGCCCCCACAGGTGCTCATAGGCTGGACTGACATAGCTGACACGATCTTCCAGCACCTCCTTGATCCAAAACACGGCATTAATGTTTTCGGCTAGCTGCCGGAACCGGACTTCGCTCTCTTGCAGCGCTCGTTCAGCGTGTTTGCGCTCCGTAATGTCGATATCATTGCCTGCCATCCGTACAGGCTGCCCGTCCTGGTTGTAGAACACTTTGCCCTGGCTCAAAGCCCAGCGAACCTGGCCGTTGGGATAGACCACACGGAATTCAATATTGTAGTCTTCGGCAGTTGCAACCGCATGATTCACCGCCGCCAGCACCCGATCGCGATCATCCGGGTGCAGGCGATCGGCAAACATCGTAAATGATCCGTCGAACGTACCCGCTTCCAGACCAAACATGGCTTCCAGGTTGTCCGACCACTGGATGTGCCCGGTCTGGATGTTCCAGTCCCAGGTGCCCATGCGGGAGGCTTCGAGCGCCGATCGCAGCTTTCCTTCACTCTCCCGCAGTTCGATCTCGACCTGCTGGCGTTCGGCCAGTTCAGCCTGAGACTGTTGATAGAGTTCAGCCTGCCGTAATGCAATGCCCATTTGCATAGCCAGTTCGTTGAGCAAGTCAATTTCTAATGGCTGCCACTGCCGGGAATCCGTACAGTGGTGGGCAATCAACAGTCCCCAGAAGTGGTCGTCGTGCAACACTGGCACCACTAAATTGGCCCGTACCTGAAACTGGTCGAGCAGCTCGACATGGCAGGGATCGATGTCGCTGTTGTGAATATCCGGGATGACAGTGACCTGCCCCTGACGGTAGCGCCTGACATAGTCCTCAACAAAGGCTGCATCGTGGGAGATTGACCCCGGACGGCTGAACCTGAGATAGTTCGCCGCCAAACAGGGGTCGTGGATGGTGGTCGATAGGAGCGATCGCCACTCTGCCCCCACCGATTCGGCCACCACTGTCCCGTTGCCATCCGCCTCCAGCCGAAACACCACCACCCGATCAGTGTGCAGAAACTGCCGCACTTCAGTCACCGTCGTCTGGAGAATGTGATCTAAGTCCAGCGATTCATGGATTTGCCGCGCAATGTGGGCCACGACGCGTTCGCGCTCGATCCGCTGTTGCAGTTGCGTCCGGAGCTGAACAGTCTCGATTGTGCTGTTGACAGCAAGATGGAGACTCTCGGGCGTGATCTGTCCCTTGATGAGATAGTCCTGCGCACCAGCCTTGATCGCTTGCACCGCGATCGCTTCATTTCCTTGCCCCGTCACAACAATTACCGGCAGGCAGGGCTGTTGGCAGGGAGAGTGAAGTTGCGACAGAAATTCCAGCCCATCGACATCGGGCAAGCGATAGTCCAGCAGCGCCACATCGGGACAATGCTGCTGCCAGAGCGCCAAACCTTGCTGCCCAGACACGGCTTCCAGAATGGTGTAGGTGCAGTCTCGATCGCGCTGCAGGTATCGCCGATAAAGCTCTCGGTCTTCAGGTGAATCGTCCACAATCAGGACAGTGTGACGCCGTTGAGTCATATAAACCCTGCACACTTCCCAGACTCTAGAATTGACAGTGGTTTAAACATCGCACATAGAATATTACAAAAATTCTAACCATAGAAGGATTTTATGACTGACGGCTTCAAGTGAATCGTTCAATTGCTTTGACCCATTGGTTTCAATGGCTGAATTGGTTTGAATGGCCGAATCGGGGCGTCGCCGTGTAAAGTTGCTGTGTGCGATCGCTGTGTGAAATCATTCATACTGGCAGCCTTAGATTCAATAGCATAGCGATTGACGTGACATGCAGCGCAACGGTTATTAAAAATTCTGTAAAACGATCAGTCTGCCTGTGCTGCGAATGTTCGCAACCGATTGATGAATTGCCCTAAATAGCGATGGAGTGAGGGTTAGAAGCTTTGCCGTCCCATTGTTTACGGGTTCAACCGCTTGTTCAATCAATATTGGATGCAGTCCCCAACTCTACCGGGTGGCACTGACTCAGTCGCGTGTCACTTTGCTGAACTTTGTTGAGCGATTAAGCTTATATTTCGCGATCGCCGGGTTGTAGCTGCTGCACAATTCGTTCTAAAAGTTGCTTGAGTCTCACCGGCTTAGCCATGTAGTCGTTTGCACCCGCCGCTAAACATTTCTCGGCGTCACCGGGCATGGCGAGGGCCGTCAGCGCAATGATGGGAATGGTCGCCGTACGGGCGTCAGCACGAATGCGGCGCGTGGCTTCCAGACCATCCATCTCTGGCATTTGAATATCCATCAGGATGAGATGGGGCTGCTGCTGTTTGGCGATCCGCACGGCTTCTAATCCGTTACGTGCCAGCAAGACCTGGAATTCGTGGGCCTCCAGGTAGCTCTTCATGGTTGTAATATTGGCTTCGTGGTCTTCGACTAAGAGGACACAGGGGGCATTGGCCAGGGCGGCCGCGGCAATGATCAACGCCGTCTCTGGGTTGGGCGGCTGCACATTTCCAAATAGCCGATTCAACGCCTGATAGAACTTTTGGCGCGAGAGCGGTTTGAGCAAATGCTCGATCGCGCCCAGGCTCATGCTGTGCAATCGTTCATCCACGACCGAGATCACAATGATCGGAATGTGCTGGGTCTGAGGATGCGCTTTTAACGCCCGTAAGACATCCCAGCCTGAACAGTCTGGCAGCAAGATGTCCAGCACAATAATGTCTGGTTGGATTCGCAACGCCACGTCCAATGCACCTTCGCCCACCGGATGAATGACGCTCGTGGCTCCCAATTCGGCCAGATAGCGTTTGATCTGACCAGCGGCAGCACCCGAGTCTTCCACGACCAGCGCGTGCTGGATCTCAATGGGGTTGGCGACGGTTTCGGACGCTGGTTCGTTGTCCTGATGCGACAGCGGATGCCACGGCAGGACGACCGTAAAACAGCTACCACGACCCACTTCACTTTCGACTCGGACACTCCCCCCGTGAAGATCAACAATCCGTTTGACGATCGACAGGCCCAGTCCGGTGCCCTCATACTGTCGCGTGAGCGAACTGTCTAATTGAACAAAGGGCTGGAAGATCTGACTCAAATGGTCGGGGCTGATCCCGATACCGCTGTCTGTAACCCGAAATTCAACCGCTTGTTGCTCCAGGTTCATGCAGGTCTCAAGCTGAACACGGCCACCGTTGGGCGTAAACTTGACCGCGTTGGTGAGTAGGTTGACCAGAATTTGCAGCAATCGCCGCTCGTCGGCTTCGATCTCTGCGATCGTGGTATCGATCGCGCAGGTCAGGTGGATCTGCTTCTGGCGGGCCTGCTGCTTCACAAAGTTGAGACTGGCCTCACAAATGGAGTCCAGCGCAATGGTCTTCCATTCAAGCTCCATCTTGCCCGACTCAATTTTAGAGAGGTCTAAAATATCGTTAATCAGTGCCAGTAAATGCTGTCCGCTCTGGTCAATGGTCTGGATAAACAAGCGCTGTTTATCATTTAAGCCGCCAAATACTTCCT
>Ga0070738_10005196_pt1 | contig 14699 bp, 15 predicted proteins | sample Coa_R2_2_FD_66446 | JGI IMG/M metagenome (GOLD analysis project Ga0070738, IMG submission 66446) | Surface soil microbial communities from Centralia Pennsylvania, which are recovering from an underground coalmine fire - Coalmine... | ecosystem: Environmental > Terrestrial > Soil > Unclassified ...
CTGATCACCGGCGGCGATTCCGGCATGGGCCGCGCCGCCGCAATCGCCTTTGCGCGCGAAGGCGCCGATGTCGCGATCAACTACTTCCCGAGCGAGGAGCCGGACGCGCAGGAGGTGATTGGGCTGATCAGGGCCGAGGAGCGCAAGGGCGTTCCGATTCCCGGCGATCTGCGCGACGAGACTTTCTGCAAGCAGCTGGTGCAGCGCGCGGTCGATGAGCTCGGCGGCCTCGACATCGTCGTCAGCAATGCCGGGCGGCAGCAGGCACGGGAGTCCATTCTCGATCTCTCCAGCGAGGATTTCGATGCGACCATGAAGACCAACATCTACGCGCCGTTCTGGATCATCAAGGCCGCGCTGCCGCATCTGAGGCCCGGCTCCGTGATCATCGGCACGACCTCGGAGCAGGCCTATGATCCGTCGCCCGAGCTCTATGACTATGCGCAGACCAAGGCTGCGACCATGAACTATGTGAAGTCGCTCGCCAAGCAGCTCGGCCCCAAAGGCATTCGCGTCAACGGCGTGGCGCCGGGACCAATCTGGACTCCGCTGCAGGTTTCGGGCGGCGCGCCGATGGCGAAGCTGGAGAAATTCGGCGGGCAGACCCCGCTCGGACGCCCCGGCCAGCCAGTCGAACTTGCCTCGATCTATGTGCAGCTTGCGGCGGCCGATGCGAGCTACGCCAACGGCCAGGTCTATGGCGCGGCCGGCGGCTCGGGCCAGCCGTGAGACGGAGACTCCGGGACTGCGGCGGTGCGCGATTGACACAGACAAATGCAGCGCGCCCCGCATTGGTCATCGCCACTTGCTTCGCAGCTCGAAGACGGACGATCTCCAACGCAAACGGCCTCAGCGCCCCTGAAGCTGCTGAGGCCGTTTCTGTTTCCCGCGAGGTGCGCTGTCCTGCTCGACACTGAGCATGATGAACGCCGTGATGCCGGATCCGACGGCCGCCGCCAGTGAAGACACCGTGATCAACACCGATCGCGCGAGCGGATCATCCAGCTCCGCTGAGCCCAGCGTGGCGACGATCGAAACAAACGCCCCGATCAGGAGCGCGTGACACAGCACCAGTCGTGACATGTGCGAGTGCATCCCAACCAAGCGTGCCTGGGCACGCTTGGTTCCTAATCAGGTCGCGCGACGACCAGATGCGGTGCTGGCTGGCTCGTTCTATTGCGGCTTTGCAGGGGGACCATTCTTGTTTCCCGGCGCACCCTTGATATTCGCGGGGTCTTGTTGCCGGATCGTCGGATCCTCCTGCTTGGTTGCCGCGCTGGAGCCGACTGTGCCTGAATTGACCGATGGACCGCTCTTGCCTCCGGGCTTGCCGGGGATTCCGGCGCCGGAATTCTGGGCGCTGGGCGCCGTTTCTGGTTTGGCCGATTGGGCCATGGCGGCCGGGACTGCGATCGCGAGCGCAAGCGAAGCAACGCTGACAAACCACTTCATCGTTTCCTCCTCAGTGGCTGGCAATATTGAGCTTTGTTGAGCAACTGCTTGCCTCAACAATCGGCCGGCGCCGTCGTTCCCTGGAGATGCTCAGGCTAAAGCGGAAGCCGCTGCGGCCGAGATCTGCGGCGATCTTTCAGTCAGCAACCAATCGGCTCCGCCTCACCACTCGCAGTCGGCAAAACATCGAGCGGCGCGTTGCTCGGGACCATCATCTCGACGCACGGCGAGCGGCGAATGAAGTCCGGTGTCGCGTCTCGCAGGTGTCACCATTGCAAGTCCGAGGAGCGCCTCAATGCCGGGGCCATTCGATCGGCTCAAACCGAAGATGCCGGCGGTCCATTTCGGCTTTCAGCTCGTCGGCGTACTGCCTCACGCGCGTGCCGATCAGCGGGTGCCGCCCGCCCAGGCGGGCATCGGCAGAGACCTGACGCCGAACGCTCTCATAATAGGCGAGCAGGCTTTCATCCGTCGAATTGGCAAATTTCATTCATGCGCCCTCAATGGACTCACCCAATGGTTTCACAGGCCGTGGGGCAGGACTGTGTCATAGGTTAATCAGACGATACAAACAGAGGTAGTGTTGCAAGAATTCCATACGCGCAGTTCCATCCATGGAACAGGATCTGGCAACGAGCTGATGTGTCCGATCTAGCGGACGAGGTTGACCAGCGAGGGCAGCGCGATGGCAAGGTTCACCGGCTTCTGCCACAGCACGGCGTCCTGGAACTCGGCACCGAGCACGTCCTTGTCATAGCCCGTGGTAAAGACCACGGGCACGTCGCGCAAGCGCAGCGCGCGAGCCAACGGAAACACCATCTCGCTTCTGACATTGACGTCGAGCAGCGCGACATCGATCGGCGGGCCGTTTCTGAGAATGGCGGCGGCGGCAGCCTTGAAATCCGGGAATGGGCCCACGACTTCGGCTCCGAGAGCAACGAGCCCCTCTCTGATCTCGTCGGCGAGAAAATACTCGTCCTCGACGACCAGCACGTGTCGCCCAGCCAAAGGCCTGTTTGATCTAACGAGGCTGTTGCCCGTGACCGTCACTTGAACCCTGCCAAGACCAGTTCGGTGGCAAAACAATTTAACCGGATTTAGGAACGCTGCTCCCCCATGACCTTTGTCTACAACGCCCGGGACCACCATCGGGTTCCCGCTGCTTTGTCGGCCGGGGAGAGGGAGGCGCCGTGCCCAATCGCGATATTATGGTCATCGGGGGCTCATCCGGACCGACGACGCCGCTGAGCACCATTCTGGGCCGGTTCCGGAATGATCTGCCGGCAGCCATTTTCGTGGTTTTGCACAGTCCCGCCTGGGGAATTGGCATGCTCTCCACCGTGGCCGCGGCGGCGGGCGGACTGCCGGTCCGCCAAGCCGAGCATGGGCTCGAAATCGAGAATGGGCACGTCTATCTGGCCGCGCCCGATCACCACCTTCTGCTCAGTGACGGGCATATGCTGTTCGGCCGCGGTCCGCGTGAGAACATGGTCCGCCCTGCCATCGACCCGTTGTTCCGCTCGGCGGCGCTGCATTACGGGCCTCGCGTGATCGGGGTCGTGCTGAGCGGATTGTTGTCGGATGGTGCGGCCGGCCTCAGCGCCATCAAGCGCTGCGGCGGGATCGCCGTCGTGCGCGATCGGGTGCCCATCGCCGAAACCTGTGAGAGCAGGGCCGCCGAGTATCGCAAATATTCCGATGCGATTCGAAAGGTCATGCTGGGCTCGCCCGACCCCAAGCGAGCCGGATAGGCGGCCGTCATGGCAGACCGAGCCGCAGCAGATCTGGCGTTGGAATTGGCGAGCGAGAAGCGGCTGCTGTTGAAGGCCGATGCCGATATCGAAGCGGGTCGGGGCCGGCTGCACAGCCAGCAGCAGCGGTTGAACGCGCTGCGAAACGCGGGGCATAACACCGTTCAAGCCGAGCGGCTGGCCGGGTTGATGACGGATACCCTGGTGCAGTGGGAACGTCACCGGGTTCTCATCCAGGATCGCGTCGACTATCTGGAGCGCAAGACGTCGCAATCCGATCGCGGTTAGGCGACCCCGCTGCGCGTATCCGAAAGATATCCGCGCAACCGGTTGCGATGCGTCATGCAAGCCTCGAGCCTGGAACGGCTCGAGCGCATCGTCCGGCCGGCTATTCCGCCGACACGCATGTTCGGTTAACCTGCAGGCCTTTCCAAAGGGATGGTATCAAGAACGGATGTCGATGACTGACGGTCGAGACACGCAAACACCGGAAAACCAAAGACCGCGAAAGCCACTGATCATCGGCGTGGGTGCCTCGGCCAGCGCCAGGGACAGCGTCGAACGGTTCTTCTCGAAACTGTCGCTGGGGGACGACCAGGCCATCGTGCTGGTCGCGCAACATCGCGAAGCCCTGGACGAAGCCTGGCTTCGCGCTCGAGTCCAGCGGCTGGACGGTTTGAAGCTCGCAGCGGTGACCGATGGCGCCGAGGTCAAGGGCAGAACGATCTACCTCTGTCCGGCCAACATGATCACCACGTTGCTGGGTGAACGGTTTGCGGTTCGCGCGGCCGAGCAGGCGCCGGGCGAACGCGCGACCATCGACAGCTTCCTGGTGTCGCTCGCCGAGGATCGCGCCGAGCAATCAATCGGCATCGTGCTTGCCGGGACCGGCGGCGACGGCACCTTGGGGGTCGCAACACTGAAAGACCATGGCGGTCTCGCGATTGCCGAACGCACCACCATCGAGAGCGAAGACCGCCTGGCCGATGGCAATGCGGCGGCGGCGATCGCGGACTTCGTGCTGGCGCCGGAGGATATCGCCGAGCACATCCGGGTCTATGCGCGGCACCTGCGCCGGCTCGAGGAGAGGCAGGGCCTCGACGAGGTGCTGGCGGCCGCGTCGGCCTCGCTGGCGCGGATCGCCGACATCCTGCGCGACAAGACCGGCAACGACTTCCACGGCTACAAGCAGAACACGTTTTTGCGCCGGGTGCAGCGCCGCATGCAGGTGGTGCAGATCGACGACATCTCCGCCTATGTCGAGTTCCTGCGCAATGACAAGGACGAGGCCCGGCATCTCTTCAACGACCTCCTGATCGGTGTCACCGAATTCTTCCGCGACAAGCGCGAGTTCGAGGTGCTTGAAACGGAAGTGATTCCGAAGATTTTCGAAGGCAAATCCGCGGGACAGCAGGTGCGCGTCTGGGTGCTGGGCTGCGCGACGGGCGAGGAGGCGTACTCCATCGCCATCCTGCTGCGCGAGCACATGATGACGCTGGACTACGCGCCGCAGGTGCAGATCTTCGCAACCGACATCGACGGCCGCGCGCTTGCGACCGCCCGCGTCGGCCGCTATCGCACCACGATCGAGAACGACATGACGCCGGAGCGGCTGGCGCGGTGGTTCGTGCGCGAAGGCGACACCTATTGCGTGGTGAAGGAGCTGCGCGAGATGTGCATCTTCTCGCAGCATAATGTCATCAAGGACGCGCCGTTCTCCAAGCTCGACCTGGTGTCCTGCCGCAATCTGCTCATCTACCTCAATTCCGAGCTGCAGAACCGCGTGCTCCCGCTGTTCCATTTCGCGCTGCTGCCCGGACGCTTTCTGTTTCTCGGCAACTCCGAGAACGTCACGCGGCATCCGAAGCTGTTTGCGCCGGTCGATCGCCGCGCGCGAATTTTCATGAAGCTGGACACGGGCACGCGCCTGCCGCCGGAATTTCCGATCACGACAAGCCCGGGACGGCCGAGCCTCGAGCTGCCGCCGGTCAGGAATTCCGCCCCCGATGTCGGGCTCGAGCGCCGCGCCCAGCGCATCGCAGAACGCTACGCGCCGGCCTATGTGATCACGGACGAGAATTTTCACATCCTGCATTTCTCCGGCCGCACCGGCCGCTATATCGAACCGACGGCGGGCACGGCGACGCTCGACCTGCTGAGCCTCGTGCATCGTGACCTGCGGCTGGAGCTGCGCACTGCGCTCAGCTGCGCGCGCGAGACGAACCAGGCCGTGCAGGCCGATCAGGTCTCGCTCGCTGCCAACGGTCACAGCGTGCTCGTCGACATCGCGGTCGAACCGATCCAGGAGAGCCAGGACGCTCATCGCAATTTTGTCGTGCTGTTCAAGGACGCGCCGGCGCGCAGCGGGGAGGGGCCGGACCGGCAAGCGAACTCGATGGTGCGCAGCGAGCATGTCGAGCGACTCGAGAGCGAGCTGCGGGCGACCCGCGAGCGGCTGCAGGCCATGATCGAGGAGCTCGAAAGCACCAATGAAGAGCTGAAATCCTCCAACGAGGAATATCAGTCGGTGAACGAAGAGCTGCAATCGGCCAACGAGGAGCTTGAGACCTCGCGCGAGGAATTGCAGTCGGTGAACGAGGAGCTCACGACCGTCAACGGCGAGCTGGCGCAACGGGTGCAGGAGCTGACGCGGGCCACCGGCGACCTGAAGAATTTCCTGGAAAGCACCCAGATTGCAACGGTGTTCCTCGACAACGACCTGCGGGTGATGAACTTCACGCCCGCCACGACGCAACTGTTGCACCTGGTCGAGACCGATGTCGGCCGGCCGATCTCGCACATCAAGGCCAGGATTCCGATCGAGGAGCTGTACGAGGACATCCGCAAGGTGCTGCGGATGCTGGCCAGCGCCGAGCGCGAGCTCACCGCGCCCGACAGCGGCACGCGCTACATCGTGCGCATCCTGCCCTATCGCAGCATCGACAACTTCATCGCGGGCGTGGTCATCACCTTCATCGACGTCACCGCCGTCACCCGCGCCGAGGAGCGGCAGCGCCTGTTGCTTGCGGAGCTGCAGCACCGGGTCCGCAACACGCTGAGCGTGGTGCGCACCATCGCGCGCCGCTCGGCGCAGACGAGCTCCACCGTCGACGAATACGCCTCCCATCTCGACGGACGGATCAACGCCTTCGCGCGCACCCAGGCGCTGGTGACGCGAGACCCCGCGAACGGCGTCGATCTCGAATATCTCGTGGCCGAGGAGTTGATGGCCTACAACGCCCGCGACGGCGAACAGGTGCGGCTATCGGGTCCCGCGGTGCGGATGCAGCCGAAACCGGCCGAGACTTTCGCGCTTGCGCTTCACGAATTGGCAACCAATGCCGTAAAATACGGGGCATTGAGCGAGCCCGCAGGACGGGTCGAGATCGCCTGGCGCATCGAGCAGGCGAGCCCCGCCGAGCTTGTTTTTGAATGGCGCGAGATGGGTGGACCCGAGGTCCGGACCCCGCAGCGCCAGGGTTTTGGCACGGAAATGCTGGAACGGACGCTTGCGTTCGAGTTCCAGGCGCGGACGGCTCTGGCCTATAAGCCGTCCGGGGTTCAGTGTACGATACGGATACCATTAACGCGCCGGCTCTTTCAGGCGCCGATGGGTAGCTGATGAGTATCACACGCGGGATAGGCACTCAGACCGAGCCGGTCATCCGGCGGCTGAGCGCCCTTCGATCGATCAGCGAGTCCACCGCCGCCGCCCTTGACCGGGCGCTGCGTGAACGCGTGCTGCGCATGGACGCGGGCCAGGACCTGATCGCGGAAGGCGATCGGCCGGATCGCATTCGCATCATCCTGTCCGGCTGGCTTGCCCGCTACAAGACGCTCGAGGATGGCCGCCGGCAGATCGTCAATTTCGTACTGCCCGGCGACACCTGCGATGCGTTCAGCTATCTGCTGCCGCGCCTGGATCACTCGATCTGTTCGCTGACCACGGTGATCTATTCCGAGATCGAGCGTGACAGGTTCGAGGCGCTGATGGCCGGCGACCGCATGCTGGCGGAAGCGCTATGGTGCGAGCAACTGGTCAACTGCGCCATTCAGCGCGAATGGGCCGTAAATATCGGCCGGCGGGTGGCGCTCGAGCGCGTTGCCCATCTGCTCTGCGAGATCGTCGAAAGGCTGCGGACGGTCGGTCTCCTGAACGGCGACAGCTGCGGCTTTCCCGTGACGCAGATGGACCTGGCAGATGCGACCGGCCTCTCCGTCGTGCATCTCAACCGCACGCTTCAGGAGCTGCGGGCCGCCGGGCTGATCGTGCTCCGCGAGCGCGTTCTGAGCATCAGCGATCTGGATGCGCTTAGGAATGCCGGCCTGTTCAATCCGATCTATTTGCACCACGCGGGCTAGCAAGGCGGCGCTGCCGGGGCAATGCTTCGCCAACATCGTTCGCGCGTTGCGCTGCCTTGAACGACAAATACCCGCTTAACCCCTGGGGTTGAGCGGGTACTACGTCTTCCAGTACATCCGTGGAAAGACGCCGGCTGGCTTACGCCAGCGAAAGGTTCTCTGCGCTGGACTTGCCGCGCATACGATCGGTCTTGACCTCGAACGTCACCTTCTGGCCCTCGGCCAGACCCGAAAGACCGGCGCGCTCAACCGCGCTGATGTGCACGAACACGTCGTTGCCGCCGTCGTTGGGCTGGATGAATCCGAAGCCTTTTTGGCCGTTGAACCACTTCACGGTACCTGTCGTCATTGTCTTCTCCAAAGCGCATAACGCGCGTTTTCGCGCGGGATCGCGCGAACCAATTCAACTCGTCGATGTCTTTGGAAAAGGAGCCCGCGGGCGCATTCAACAAGGCACAGCGGCTGATCGAACGAGCGACAATATACACTGTTGCGGCGACTTTACAAGGGGTGCCACCCGATTATCTGAGGTGCCGATGCGTTCACATCCCCGATGAGCCACGCATATGTGTTCACTTGGTAACGCAGGTGAATGCTCGCGCGTCGGCACCGGCCGAACCGGACCGGCGAATGTTCCGATGAGGTCTCGTCCGGCGCAGGCGAGCTCAAATAATTGCGCGGTCTGTTGTGCGTCAGGCGGAACGCGGCGGGGGCCATTCATATTGGAGAATTGAGCCACAATTGATTTTGCGCATGGTCCGGCCCGTCATGACCGAGACGGATGCAGAGACGTTCCGCAAGCAGGCGGAGGAATGCCGCCAAATGGCCGCGCGGGCCACCAACGAGCATGACAAGGAGGGGTGGCTGAAGCTGGCCGCTGACTGGTTGAAGCTCGCCGAACGGGCCGAACGGGGGAGACCGCCACAATTTTGAGGTCTATACCGAGCCATGGACAGGGCCACGCTTTTGGATCACCTCGCGCAAGCCGAGCGGCATGCGGCCGAGGGCAACCGGCATCTTGCGAGGCAAGAGCGACTGATCGCGCAGCTGGATCGGCAGGGTCACGACACCACGGAAGCGCTCAAGGTACTTTCGACCTTGCGAAGCACACAAGCTCTCCACGAAGCCGACGTTGTGCGCATCCTCGGCAGGCTCGCAGGGTGAGCCGGCGTCTGCCTGGCTGCCATGTCCTCAAGGACCGAGCTGCTTGATCGCCTCGGCGGCAATCTGCCGCGCATCATGCGTGCCGTGCTTGTCGATCTCGATCACCTTGCGTGCGACGATCTCACAGATCGGGTCATTGCGGTCGACCAGCTGCAATCCCCGCAACGCAAGATCGAAAGCGAGCCGCAGGCGCTCTGAGTTTTCCGGTCCTATCCCGCGCAGTTTCAGCAAACGATCTATTGGCATCGGCCGCCCCTCCGATGGAACGAGCATAGCAAAAAAGGTTCACGCTGAACCTTAAACTATGACAGTTCACATCGGAGGCAACCCGTGCAGGCCGTCGCCGATGCAGTGGCTGGGGTCTCAGGGAGCGGAAGCAGTGGGCAAGTCCCTGAACCTCCAGGGCAAGGTCGGCGACAGATCCATTGCATTGCGGGCACCTGATTTGCCCGTCGTGCGCGCCCGAAATGATGCTGTCAACAGGCAGGCGAAAAAATATTTGTCTTTTCAGAATTTCGGATTCGGCGTATGGTGTCTTCCGTTCCGCTGCCGATGAGAGGGGCGTTACGCGTCGTCACGAACGTGGTGCGGAATGTGGTGGACGGGCCGGTGCTGTCAGACGTGCGGCAGTGGCGCGGACGGTGAAGGCGTGTGGTCCTGGCGCCCCAAAGGCTGGCGCCAAGTTGGCGATGATGCTTCGCATCGCGGCGACGGTGGCAATCGGCAAGGTTCACCGGGGAGAGCGCGCTATAAGCCGTAAACCATTGCGCGGGGAAGGCCGGTGTGATCACCGCCTGTACCCTGTGGTTTTCGCGCTCTTTGCGCATTTTTTTGCGCGAGAGCCCCGGGTGCAGCGGCCACCCGGTCTTCCCTGCGCCCTCTTCATTCCAGGAGGGCAGTGATAAGCACAATCTCGGGCGCAATTGCGCGGCGGGACCATAGCGCTTTGCGCGTGGTTTATTCACGCACTGACTGCGATGGCGAGGCATGCCATGACGCGCGCGGATGCTGGGCTTCGTCTGCCGGCGCACATTCGGTCAATACGGCTTCACGTGTCTGCCAAGCGTCAGCCACGCGCCCACCGCAACCAGTCCCAGCGCACCCAGGACGAGAAAAGTCGGCGAAAAGCCGATCCATTCGGCAATCCAGCCGCCGAGCGCAGGACTGACCGCGGCACCGGCCCCCTGGATCGTAATGACGGCGCCCTGCGCGAGGTTCACCCGGCCGGTGCCGCTGAGCGAGCGCGCCACCATCCCGGGCACCGCAACGCTTTGCAAACCGGTGCCGAGGCCGTCCAGAATCTCGATCGGAAACACGCCCCACCAGCCGCTGAGAAAAAAGGCGAGCACGCCCCGGAGCGGCAGAACCAGAAACGAGGCCAAAAGGATCGGCCAGTAGCTGCGGCCTTCGGCGGTGCGCATGGCGATGACCGAGGCGATGATCATTGTGCCCTGGGCAACGACGATGGTGGTCGCGACAAAGCTCGGCCCGTTGGCCTGCTTGCCGGCGACGGCCGCCATGCCATAGAGCGGAACGATCGCCGCGTTTCCGAGATGAAAGGCGGCCAGCGACAGCGCAAGCACGAGCAGCGCCTTGTGCTTGAAGAGCACGGTCAGGCCGCTGTGCTGGCTCTTTGGATCGTCCTCCTTGCCGCCGCGCGCCGCATGATTGTCGATCGAGGAGGGCGGGATCATCATCACGCAGACGATCGTGATCGCACCGAAGAAGGCCGCCAGCAGAAACACGGAAAAATAGCCGAATTGCCAGCCGAGATAGCCGGACGCCGCCGCGCCAATCATGTTGCCGGCGTGATTGAAGGCCTGGTTCAGGCCATTCTGCCGCGTGAAGCCGCGCTGCCTGACGATCCCGAGCGTGATGCCGGTCACCGCTGGCACGATGGCCGCGCCCGCGACGGAGGTCGCGATCTGGGACGCGGCGACCGCCCAGAAATTCTGCCAGAGAAGGATGATGGAGGAGGCGGCAACCACGGCGAGACCGGGGATGATGACCCACAGGCGCTTGCGCGTGGAGGTGTCGATCAGGCCACCGATCGGCGTCGTGATCAGCATGCCCGCGATATTGCCGATCATCATCGCGGTGCCGATCATGCCGCTGGCCCAGCCGCGCTCGAGCAGGAAGACGCTGATGAAAGGACCGATGCCGGACTGCATGTCGGCCATGAAGAAGTTCACGCCGAGCAGGGGCCAGAGCCGCGGCGCGATCTTCTTGCTCTTGTCCGGTTGGGGCGGCTTGTCTGCCATCTCCTCGCCTGTTCCCTCCGCGCCACATTGCGCGACGCAACCATAACCAAGCTCACAGCGGGAAAGTTCATGATGCAGGCTGGTCGCGGAGCACGAAGCGTTCATCGGACCGGTGTGGCTGGAACGAGCGGCGGCAGGCGACGTTCTCGGCTGAGGGTTAATCCAGGAGTGACCGCATGAGCCGGGAAAAGCCGACCGATGATCCACGCGAGAGAAATGACTGGGGATCCATGAAGCAGACCGACAAGCCCTGGGAGAAGCCGGTTGAGAAGGAGCAGAACCCGAAGGGCGTCAAGAAGTCGGACCTCGAGCGCTGGCAAGAGACCGATACGCATTGATTGGGGCAATGCCGAAGAGAAGTTTGCGCGGCGGGAACGAAAGGTGCGACTGATCGCGGACGCAGAGGCGCTGCCGGTCAAGCCGTTGGTTCTGATTGCTTCATTCAGCCGCCTCGCGCAGCGACCGCATCTCCTCCTGTTGCTGGATCTGCCGCGGCTGGCCCATCAGCACCGGCTGGAACAGGACGGCGGCCGCCATCGTGCAGAGCAAGGCCAGCGCCATCATCTTGCCCATGCTCGACATGCCCGGATAGTTGGAGACCCACATGCTGCCGAACGCAACCGCATTCGTCATTGCGCTAAAGATCACCGCGCGCGTCAAAGTGGACTGCAGCAGGCCGGTCTTGCCGGCGCGCCACGCCATGATGTAGTAGATCTTGAATGCAACGCCGACGCCGAGCAGCAGCGGCAGCGCGACGATATTGGCGAAATTGAGCGGAAGTCCCCACAGCACCGAGACTTGCAGCGTCACCGCACCGGCAAGCAGCAATGGGATCAGCGTCAGCAAGACATCGGTCGTTCGGCGCAGGGCGATATAGAGCAGGATCGAGATTGCAATGAGAGCGAGGACGCCTGCCTCGATAAAAGCTCGGGTGACGGTTCGTGCGGATTCGTAGTAGCTGACGGCGGCGCCCGCGGCCGAGGGTTCGGCCTGAAGCACCGCGATGGCGAATTTGCGCAGCACCTCAATGTCGTTGGGATCGCCCTTGGGCAGCGCCTGTACCCGAGCGCGGCCATCGGGCAGCATCCAATCGCGCACCAGATTCGGCGGCAGGTTCTCTCGTGTGATGGTCTGCGGAGCGAGGCTCTTGGAGAGGCGGGCCAGATCGTAGTCGAGGGGCGAAATGATGGCCTTGGCGGCCCGGCTGCGGGTGTCCGGTGATGCGTCGGCAAGCTGCCTGAGCAGGCCCGCGAGGCTTCGCGCGTCGTCAGCGACGCTTCCGTGTGCGCCGGCTGCGGCCTGGTCGAGCGCGTCGGCTGCATGGCGAATGGATGCGACATCCTCCTGGTCGCTTGGCGGAGCCGGCCGCCGACGCGGGTTCAGTGCGGGGCCGAGTGCATGCGCGGCTCCGTGCAGCGCTGCGATCTTCTGCTCCTGGTCGGCGGGTATGAAGTTGGTCAGCGTCAATACCTGCGAGACCTCGGGGATTGATGACAGGCGCCTGGCGATTTGATCGGCCTGGTCGAGCGACGGCGCCAGGATCTCCGCGTCATTGCCGCTGGTCTGCGGTTCGGACTGCAGCTGGCGATAGGTCACAACGGACGGCGAGGTGGGATTCTGCAGGTCGATCGGGTTGAAATCGAAGCTCAGGTGGAACAGGAGAGGCGTGCCGGCCAGGACGACCAGAAAGGTGCACACGATCACGGCGACGCGATGCCGCTGCAGGAAATCATCGACGGGGGCGAGCACCTTAAAGCCGATCGGCGCGGGCTCTCCCGCCGGATTAAGGGCAGTGACCATCGCCGGCACCAGGGTGATGCTGCAAAGAAATGCAATCAGCATTCCGCACCCGGCAATGAGGCCGAGTTCGGACAAACCACGATAGCTCGTGGGCAGGAAGGCGAAGAAACCGACGGCTGTCGCGGCGGCCGCCAGCCATAGCGGCTTTCCAGCCTTGTGGGCCGCGCTGCAGAGCGCCTGCCGCAGGTCGGCGAGTTCGTGCCGCTCAGTGCGATAACGCACACTGAACTGAATCCCGAAGTCGACACCCAGCCCGACGAACAGGACAAAGAACGCAATCGAGATCAGGTTGAACGATCCGACCATGACAAGGCCGAGCGCGGCGGTCGCAGACAGGCCGACCACCAGGCTGAAGAACACCGACGCGATCAGCTTGAAGGAGCGCAGCGCGAGCCACAGGACCACCAGCACGCCGAGTGCCGCCGTCAGCGTGTCGCGCAGCGCGCTGGAGCGAATGACGGAGAACTGGTCATCGTTCATGGGCACTTGTCCGGTCAGCCGGACGTCGGCCCCGAGAGACGTGAGATCAGCGGCCGCCCTCTCGATGCCCTCGGTCGCAGCCCGTCCCGGCTGCAGCGCGGTGAAGTCGAGTTTGGGCGCGACCTCGACAAAATGCCTGGAATCGCTGGCCGGCAGGGCATGGCCCCGCAAAAGCTCCTGCCAGGAGAAGAAGGCGGGTCTGCCGGCGAGCGCATCGTTCAAAGTCGTCTTGGCGAGCGAAAGCGGCCATGCCAATTGCTCGAGCTTGAGGCGGCCGGCCCCAACGCTTTCGGCTGCGGAAGCGAGCACGTTCGCAACGCCGCGCAGGCTTGGGTCGGCTGCCAGCGCCGCCAGGAAAGGTCGCGCGTGGCTGAGGCCCTCGGCGGTGGTCCTGACATCGGACAAGGAGCCGAACAGCAGTCCGTTGCGGTCGAAGAAGTCACCGCTATCCGGCTGCGTCACCTCGCGATACAGGTTGGGATCCTTGGCGAGCTTGTCCGCGAGCGCGCTCGTGGCAAGCGCGGCGTTCTCCGGAGTCGGCGCCCTCACCACGGCCGTGATGCCCTTCTGGGCAAAGGCTTGCGTCAACTCCACCTGGCGCTGGTGCCACGGCAGGTTGGGCGCGAGCAGCGCCTCGACATCGGTGTTGATGGAGAATTGCGCCACGTCGTAGATCGCTGTTCCAACAAGCAGCACGATCCCGGCCGCGATCACCGTCCTCCAATGGCGCGCACAAAATTCGACAATGCAGACAATTGCCTTGTTCATGATCGAGAGGCGTCCGGGTGATGCCCCTTCGAACAAGCGTCGCGGGCGCCAGCGGTTCCGCGGCTGGCTGTGCAAATACGCCTCACGATGTGATGCCGCAGCGCCGCACTACATGAAGGTTCCGCGCAGTAGCATCGGATAGCGGCCGTCCGCCAGGACGGCGGAGGGGTTAGGAACCGACGGCAGGGCTCTGGTTTGTCGCTGCAGCCAGCGCCAACCGACTTCTGGAGTCCACCGTGAGCCCCGAACAACCTCTGCGATCGACAGCGCGGATATCAGGACATCCGATCCATCCGATGCTGGTGCCGTTTCCGATCGTTTGCTTCATCGGCGCGCTCGTGACCGATATCGTCTATTGGCGAACAGCCGAGATGATGTGGTCCGACATCTCGGCCTGGCTGCTCTTGATCGGGCTGATCCTTGGAATCCTGGCAGCGATTGCCGGTCTCATCGATTTCCTCAGCAATCGCCTGATCCGCGCGCAGACCCCGGCATGGCCTCATATGCTTGGCAATCTCCTCGTCCTCTTGCTCGCGCTGTTCAACACCATGGTGCACAGCCGGGATGCCTGGACATCGGTGGTGCCCACGGGGATCATTCTGTCGGTTCTCACCGTCCTGATCCTGCCTGTCACAGGCTGGCTTGGCTGGTCCATGGTGTA
>Ga0070738_10005199_pt1 | contig 14693 bp, 7 predicted proteins | sample Coa_R2_2_FD_66446 | JGI IMG/M metagenome (GOLD analysis project Ga0070738, IMG submission 66446) | Surface soil microbial communities from Centralia Pennsylvania, which are recovering from an underground coalmine fire - Coalmine... | ecosystem: Environmental > Terrestrial > Soil > Unclassified ...
CGGCGGCGGCTATCGGACGGTTCGGATCGGGATGGGCGTGGCTGATCAAGACGCCAAGCGGACTGGAACTCACTTCAACGGCGAATCAAGACAGCCCGCTCATGGAGGGCAAATATCCGGTGATGGGGCTGGACGTGTGGGAGCACGCATATTACCTTAAGTACCAGAACCGCCGGCCGGAGTACATTGGCGCGTGGTGGAACGTGGTGAATTGGAGGGAAGTAGAAAAGAGATTTAACGAGGGTAAATGAATGGCGTTGGTCCTGGCGGAGAAAATGAGCCGAATCTGTTTTAGCCGCGCGTCGGGCAGGCAGCTAGAGAGCAAACTTGACGGCCGCCAGCGCCCGAAGGAGTCCACGCAAGTCAGTTTTCCGAGGGCCTTTCGATGTGATCGATGACGATTACGTCGGCGGGAGCCTTGGTGGACTCGAGCTTCAATCCAAGCTGTTGCTGGATGGCCGTGAACAGATCCGGAGGAGCGTCAGCGTTATCGGGCTGCTGCGGAGGAGCTCCGCCCAGACCCATCATCTGCCCTGGTTCCGGCGTAAATTTCAACAGGAAATCGTATTTTTCCGCGAGACCGGTCTGATCCACGACCGGTCTATCCAGGACCGCGCTCTGTAGCACGCTGGCGACTTCAGCCATGGTCGCGTTGGTGACCCGCAAGGTCACCGGCGGGGGACCGAAAAACCGCCCGCCAGGACCGTTGGGATCGAGCTGGCTTTTCGATAACTTTATTCCCGTTTTACCCACCGTGAGCGCGTATACGTTCAAATCTCTCTTTTCGCGATGAAATGTGAGCTGAAGGCGATCCGCCAAAAGCTTCTGAATCATGATTTTCAACTGCGCGTTGTTGGGCGCGCCCGGCGCGTCCGGCTTGCCGGTGACGTCGTACTTATCCGATTCGAGCCAGGACGGTCCGCCCACGATCTGCTTCGGATGGAGATCGTAGGCCATGGTGAGAAGGTCGCTGACCGTCGTGTTGACGGTGAGAACCTCTTGCCCCCGGATGGTGAATAGTTTGCCAGGCCGGTTGGGGTCGCTCGGCTTGATGGTGGCGACTTCAAACGCCGGATCGGCATTGGCCGCCATGCGCACGGGCGGGGGCGGGGGATCGGGAATCGCCCAGGCGGTTTCGGGCGTCGCTTTCGTCAGGTTCAGGGGCAGGGAAGGGCCTCCTTGGCTCCAATTTCCCGTGATGGAGTTGCCATCCGCGCTCAGCTTCCCTTCATAGGTTCCATTCACCGCGCCGATGATCATTTTTATATTCGAACCATCCTTGGTGAAAGAAGATGCGGGGATGGACTGGCCGCCTTGATCGATATTGGGGTAAAACGTGGCCTTCAGCTTGTCGTTATCGAGCGTGACTTTAATTACCGCGCGCAGCGCCTTGCCCTGCGGGGGCTGTAACGCGCCTTGCCAGGTGCCGGTGATCTCTTGCGCGAGCAATACGCCGGCGAACCATATTCCCACAGCAGTCAACCACAGCGTTTTCACAGGCGGCCTCCTGTGCGGGTATTACGCGGATTCGAAGAAATAGTTCGCGTAAAGCCCAATATTTTTACTCTACTTGATCGTGAGCTGGATGGGAAGGCTGCAAACGGGCGCGGCGCCGGGGCTCATCCCACAGACATACAAGCTCGCGGTGGCGGCCCCCAAATCAGGGGGAATGGCGAGGTTGATCTGCTGAACCCCGGGCAGCCCCGGCGCGGGGCCGGCGTAGTCGGGCGCAGGAATGTCGCGGTCCCCAATGCGGCCGGTGATCGCTCCGGCTCCGGAAAGGCCGGTGGCGAAGATTTGGAGGACGCTTCCGGCGGCGGCGGGATGGTTGGAGTCATTCGGCGTCCAGTCTTGATTGAACACCCCGCCTGAGAAAATCGCGGGAGCGAAAGGCGCGAGGCTGACCGTGTAAGGCGAACTGCTGGTTCCATCGACTGTGACTACGAGCTGCGAGCTCGATTGCGGTCCCAGAGAGGAAGGAACCAGCAGGTTGATCTGGGCGCCGTCTGAAAAGGAGATCGCGGCGGGCGCGCCGTCGAATGTGGCGGAAACATTCTTGCCTGTGAAGTTCGAACCGAAGATGGTGCTCAGCGAACCGGGCACGGCGGGAGCCTTCAAAAGACTCGCCGCGTTCACGACGCTGGCAATGGTTGGACTGGGAGGCGGGGGCGGTCCGGTGACAACGAAGGTCACAGCTATCGACTGTGCGCCCGCATATTGTCCTCCGTTGATCGTCAGCGTGCCAGTGTAAACGCCGGGTGCGACGCCGACGGGATTCGCGTATACGCGCACGGCCGTATCATTGGCTCCTTGATACGGATCGACGCTGAGCCATCCCGAGCCGCTGCCGTAAGAGACCGAGATTTTCCAGTTCAAGACGCCGCCTCCGGTGTTGTGAATGATAAACACGCCTTGCTGGGTGGCTTGACTGGAGCCGGAACTGAATTGCAAAGACGTTGTGTTCAGGCTGAGGGCAGGGAGATAGGTAGAGCAATCGCCCACGATGGGGCAATCGGGCTGCGGCGGAATGGCGCGAAAACGCGGCAGCGCTTCCGTAGCGGAGGCGGCGATCACAGCGGATTGCGGCGCGAAGAAGACCGAAGCCGAAGTCTGGCTCGCCTGCCGGTTGCCGTCCGGCGCGAGGCCGAGGAAGGTGGGGAACTGGGCGGACTCGATGGCGGAGTTATTGGCGTCCACCACTTCATAGACGACATAAGCGCTTCCATTGACGATCGAGAGGGCGGACACGGAGTTGAAGGTAACGGTTCCCGATCCAATCGCCCCCGGGGCATAGACGGGCGCGCCTCCGGCTCCGTTAGACGCCGCGCCATTAACGCGCGCAAGCAGTAGAGAGCCCTCGACGGAAGGCGCATAGGCCCCGCCCGAAGCGGGGAGCTCGAAATCGCCTCCCGCCGTGGGCTGGACCGCATCGGAGCCCGCGATCACGTCGGGGACGAACAACTGCGCGTCCTGCGGGAAGCCGGAGTAGGAGACGATGATCCGCTCGCCCGAGTCGGCGTTTAAATTCGCGACGCCAGACCGAGGCTGGAACGAATCGGCGAAACCTTCCGTGACGCGGATGCTGCTGAAGGATGTGCCCGCCGAGATTAAATCCGCGAAGTCGATCATGGCCGGGAGCGGCGATCCGAGTTGGGCGCACACCAGCAGCGAGGAGAAGCCCGCATACAAGCCGGATTGAGGCCGTCCAGCCACGAGTTGGCTCATGGTGAGCGGAAGGCCGGCGCCGTTGACGCCGATGGAGGCGAGGATGGGGGCGTTTACAGGGATGCTCGAGGCGTTCACGCGGATATCCGCAATCTTTAGCGACACCAAGCCTTGGGAGGAAAAGGCCGCCGAGACGCCGCTGAAAGACAGCGTATTCGGAGTCAGAAGCAAAGGCGGCGAAAGAACCGGTTGCGGGCCGGCGCCGCTATCGACTGTAAAGATGATTCCGGCCAGGGTGTTGCCGGACGAAATCCGGTTGGTGATGTTGGCGTTCATGGCGACCGTGAAATTCGCTACGAGGCCTGTGTTGGGCTGGCCGTTGCAGACGATATCGATATCGCCGATCCGCTCGGCAAGACCCTCCGCGCGGACAATCGGCGGGACAGCGCTGGTGGCGCAGACCGCGGTTTGCGCGGACAGGACCGATGCGGACAAAGCGAGGAATAAAACAGTGCGAACAGCTAGAGACATACTTCGACTTTCCTGAGGTAAGGCGGGCGCGGATTCCTAATCATACCTCATGAAATGCGGCGCGGCGCTTGCTACCCTAGGGCTTCCATGGCTAGCAAGATCCGGCGCGCGAGTCTGCGCTCGCTCGCCAAGATCAATCTCGACCTGCGCGTGCTGCATAAGCAGCGCGACGGGTTTCATGAGATGAGGACGGTGTTTCACACCATCTCTCTTGCAGACTCCATCGAAGTTGAATATGAAGCCGAGCGCCGGGCTGAAATCAGCCTGGAGGACGACGCCGCGATTCCCGATAACCTGATCGTTCGCGCGGCTCGGGCGGTATTGGAGCAGATGCGGGTGAAGGCGCGGGTGCGCTTCCGTCTGAGGAAGCGGATTCCGATGGGCGGCGGGCTGGGGGGTGGATCGAGCAATGCCGCCGCGGTTCTGATGGCGCTTCCGGCGCTAGCGGGCCGCGAACTGCCGCGGGAAACGGCGATGAAGCTCGCCGCCGAACTTGGCAGCGACGTGCCGTTTTTTCTGCTCGGCGGAGCCGCGGTGGGGGCGGGGCAGGGGACGGAGCTTTATCCGCTTGCCGATCTGGCCGCCGAGCCTCTGCTGCTGATCGCTTCAGAAGTTCATGTTTCAACCCCGGAGGCCTACCGCGCGCTGAATCGAGGCGGCGAGTTCGCGGATGCGCCGCAAGCTTTGAGGAAATTCCAGAATTACGTTTGGGCGCTAGAACAAGCTCACTCGGCGGCGGCTGTGAGCGAACTCAGCGCGAACGATTTCGAACCGAGCGTCTTCGCGCGCCATCCTCAATTGGGCGCGATCGCTGCGCGGCTAAGAAAGCTCGGATCGAGGCTTGCCCCGGCGAGCGTGAGAATGACTGGCAGCGGATCGGCGATATTTTGCCTGTTTCGATCTATGGTGGAACTGCTCCGGGCGGAGGAGGCGCTGCGGCTAGACCCCTCGCTTGAAGGTTGCCGCATCCTGCGCGCGTCGCTGGTGAGCCGGCAAAAATACCGGCGAATGTGGCGGCGGCAGGTGGGCGGAGGTTGAGGCCGCTGCGATAGGATGGTCGGAAGCGGCCAGCGATTCGTCATGCGGCATCCTCTTCTACCAAGACGCGACTTTTTGAAAATTGCGGGGATGGCCGCTACAAGCGGTTACCTGGCGGGCCAGCAGCCTCAATCGTTCCTCGGTCCTTCCGGCTCGGAAGACGTTGCCCAGACTGATTTCACATTGAAAATCTCCCCGATCACGGTGGAGTTGTCGCCCAATCGCGTTGTCAGCACGGTTGGATATAACGGAACTTCGCCCGGGCCTCGCTTGCGGATGAAGGAGGGCGTGCCGGTTAACGTAAAAGTGATCAACGATACAGATGTGCCGGAGCTAGTTCATTTTCACGGATTGTTGATTCCCGCCGATGTGGATGGAGCCGAGGAAGAGGGCACGCCGATGGTTCCTCCGCATGGAAGCCGCAGCTACCGATTCACGCCCACGCCCGCGGGGACACGCTGGTATCACACCCACACCATGGCGATGGACGATCTGCATCGCGGAAGCTTCACCGGGATGTTCGGTTTCTTGATCGTCGAGGGCGCGAACAATCCCGGCGCTTTCGATCAGGAGCACTATTTGGCCCTGCGGGACTGGGAGCCCTATTTCACCAACCAAGCGATGGACAACGACGACCTGGATTCCACGGGTCCGCAGCCGGAGAAGCCCGCCGTGCTGGACACGAGGCCGCCGGGTCTGGAGGTGATGGCCGATATTTTCTCCATCAACGATAAGTCGCTCGGCTCTGGCGAGCCGATTCGCGTGAAGCGGGGCGAACGCGTTATGTTTCATGTGTTGAACGCGAGCGCCATTGAGATTCGCCATCTGGCTCTCCCCGGCCATCGATTCAACGTCGTCGCGCTGGACGGGAATCCCGTGCCTACGCCCGCCGCGGTGGACGTGCTGATGGTCGGTCCGGGCGAGCGCGTGGACGCGTGGGTGGAGATGAATCAGCCGGGAGTGTGGATCATGGGCGCTCCTGAAGATCCGGTGCGCGAGGGAGGCCTCGGCATTGTGATCGAATACGCCAATCAAAGGCGCACGCCCCAGTGGACGCCGCCGCCCAAATCCAATTGGGACTATACCATCTTCGGCCAGCCTCCGTCGCAGCCGGCGCCGGAAGAAACGCTGGACATGGTGTTTGAAAAGATCCCGCGCGGAGCGGGCAAATTCAACAGCTTCACCGTAAACGGCAAACCCTACCCCCATGACCGGGAATTCGTTCTGAAACAGGGCGTCCGCTACCGGCTCACCTTTCACAACCGCACCGACGACGCCCATCCGTTGCATCTGCACCGGCACCAGCTCGAGATTTCCGAAATCTACGGCAAACCCACGTCCGGCGTGATTAAGGACACCGTAGTGGTGCCCACATACGGTCGCGCCAGCGTGGATTTCACCGCCGACCAGCCAGGCTTGACGCTGTTCCACTGTCACATCCAACAGCACATGGATTTCGGCTTCAAGGCGCTGCTGCGCTATTCATAAGGGCGGCCTTGCCCACCCCGATGACTCCCCCGCGCATTTGTGATAAACGCAGGGAGGAGGTGTTGTTATGCCCAAATGGTTGGCCAGCATATGGCGCAGGATCGGTGCGTGGTTTCATCGGAGCACGCCGGCGGCGCGCCCTTACTATCCGTCCAATCTTCATGGCCGTCATCGCTGACTGGCGGAACGGACGGAGATGGTGAACTCGGGCAGAGCCACGGAGGCGGGCTTCTCTTTCATCTGCTGAAACGCGTCGCTTAATTCGATTACGTGCGCCCGGGAAAGCTCCAGGACATGCTCCTCGGGTTGGTAGGCCGTTCCGCGAGGGTAGTCGGCGTAGGCGGTGCGCGACTGTTCGATATGCGTGCCGAGAACGTGGGCGACCGGATGGCGCCGGACGAAGTCCGCGAGGCGCCGCGCGCTGTCGGCGTATGCGGGCACATCGGCTTGGCTCACGTAAAGGCGGCCGGGATAGAGGCTATCGCCCGTTAGTAGATTGCCGGTGCGGCGGTCATACAAAGCAATGCTGGCGGCGTGGTGTCCCGGAATCGGGATGACGTCGATAATGCGGCTTCCCAGTTCGATCTGGCCCAGATCGGCGGGCCAGTTGGCGATGCCCGCCGCTTTCTGGATGTCAGCCGGCGTTGCAGCGACAAATTGGACGCCGGCGAGGGTCTGGAACGGCTTGTCGCCCGCGGTATGATCCCCGTGGCCATGCGAGTGGATGACGATGAGGGAAGGGGCTGGACGGTTCTTCTTCTTCGCCCATTTCTGTATCAGGCCCATCACGAAAGGAGCGGTTTGAACCTCTCCCGCTCCGGTGTCTTCAAGCAGCGCTCGCCGCTCCCCAAAGACGAGATAAAGAAAGGGCTTCTCGTAATGAATGCAGCCGGATTCGCGAAGAATATAGAAATCGTCGTTGTATTCGTGCACCACCCAGTCCGGCACGCTCACGCAGTTTGGTCCTCCGGTAAGCCAAGCTGCGGGAAGCGTGCCGGGTTCGAGCGCGGCGGCTGGGTCTGCCCCCCAAGCCGCGGCCGACAGCGCGAGAACGAGTGCGATGACGGCTAGCACGAGATTAGAACGTCAGCCTCAACGCCATCTGCAAGACGCGCGGAGCGCTGGCGGCGTTAGTGGAAGTGATCTCGCCGAAGGTTGCCGAGCCAAACGCGGCGTAGGTCCCGGCGGTGGTGAGACCAGGCTGTTGAGTAATGCTCAAGCTGCTTGGGTTGGCGAAGTTTTCGTGGTTGAAGACGTTATAAGCTTCCGCGCGGAACTGGAGGCGCATGCTCTCTTTCGGAAGCTTGAAAAATTTGCCAACGGAAACGTCGGCGTTCCAGAAATCGAGGCCGCGAAGAATGCCGCGAACTCCGACAGCGCCTGAAGGAGCCGGCACGAAGTCGTTGCCGGCGCTGGTATTGCTGAACAGGCTCGGAATTCCGAATTGATCAAACGTCAGCCCGTTGGCGGGAACCGCCCCGACGCCCGGAGCGAGATTGCAGTAGGAAGAGCTGAGATAGTTGGTGTTGTACATGCCGGAGGCGGTGCAATTCAGCGGGGTTCCGGTGCGGAAGCTATAGAGGCCGGTGACCTGCCAGCCGCCGATCATCTCATCCAGCCAGTTGGAGACATGGCTGGCCAGCGCCTTGCCCTTGCCAAAGGGCAACTCCACGACGAAGTCGGCGCTGATCTGATGGCGAGCGTCATAGTCGGCCGGTCCTAGCGAGCAGTTGGGGCAGAAGCCGTTTTGAATATCGCTGATGCCGCTGGTAAAGCCGGAGATGTTGCTGGAGTTCCCCGCAGCGCCCTCGGCGCCGGAAGCATTGTCGATGGCATGCGACCAGGTGTAGTTGAAATCGTAACCCCAACCATTGCTGACGGTTCGGCGCAGCGAAACGATCATCGCATGATAGGCGGACTTGCCGGCGTTGGTGTAGGTGAGCACGCCCGAGTTTTGCGTGGGGAAGAACGTATTGCAGCCGGTGATAACAATGCAAGTCCCATTGGACTGGCGGATGCGGTCCATATCATTTAACGTGTCCGTCCAGCTTCCCGCGTACACGTTGAATGCATCGTAGAAAAGGTTGGCGGAAGCGCTGCCGGGGATATAAAGGCCAGCCGCGCCGGGGAACATGTTTTGGAAGAAGGGTAACAGCGGAACCAAGCTCGGGTTGGCCTTGACTTGAGCCGGAGTGAGGCCCGAGTTATAAAGGTTCGCAAGCACCGCGGTCGCCTGCGCCCAGGATTGCCCCGACTTGGGATCCACGAAACCTTCCAGCGGCTGCCCGATATCCTGTTCGACTAGCGCCCGGTGAGCCAAACGGCCCGCGTAGCCGACTTCGATGGTCATATGCTTAGGAAGCGGCCGCGCATAGCTGGCGTTAAGGACGTATTCATACGGCGCCTTCAGGTCGCTGGCGACCGCTGTGAATTCGGTGAAGCCGCCGGTGATCAGCGGAGGCGTATAGGGAAACGCGCCGCCGCTTGCTGCGGAGAGCGGAGGATAAGCGCTGCCGTTGTAGCGCAGGGAGGTGCTGTAATTAGTGTTCACAGGCTGCGCCACGGAAGTCGCCAAACCGGGCGAGCCGCTGTTGGCGAATTGCGCCGCCATTCCGTTGCCGTAATTGTCGTAGACAATGCCCGCGCCGGCGCGGAAGACGCTGCCCTTGGACAGGATCTTCTCGAGCCAGGAACCGTCCTTGGGCGAATAGGCGATGCCTAAACGCGGAGCCCAATCCTTATAGTCCGTCGGATAATAGCCTGGGCCATGGTTCACCGGTCCGCCCACGCCGTAAGTAATGAAAGCCGTCGGCAGCGCGGAATTGGGAATGCCGTACATTGCCGCGGCGACCCGCTGCCCGAAATATTGATTCATGGAGGTTTGCGGAACGACCTCCACGCCGTTGGCTTCGTACGGGACGCCGTAGATCGAATATCGCAGTCCAGCGGTGATCGTCAGGTCGGGCCGCGCCTTCCAAGTGTCCTGGACGTATTCTTCGGGAGAATTCGAAACGTATTTGCGCGAGATGGGCTGGCCGAATGGAATGGCTTGGCCGTTGATGCCGTAGTTATAGGTGGCGCTGGCGTTGTTCAGCATGCCGAAGATCGCGCCAAAGGCGTTGGCCACGTTGGAGGTCGAAGACAGCGCCGCGCCGGAAATGGTCTGCTGAATATAGGCAAGCACCGGGGTCGTAATGTCGTTGCCGAGCCCCAGCAGCGTGTTCCGGTTGAAGCTGTAGCTGGGGACGTTCGCGCCCGAGGTGGTGATGTTCACGGCCTGGCGGAAGTTCATGCCGGCCTGAACGGTATGGCGCCCATGGTTCCAGGTGACATCGTCGGTAATGTTAGGGGTGGGCGCGATGCGCGTGCTGGGACGCACGGTGGGCGACAGCGTGGTGAAGCCGAAGTTCGGCACAATCGCCTCGGCGCCAGTGCTGGAGGCGCCCAGACGGGTATAGCCGAAATTGGCCGTGTTCACGAGGTTGGGCGTAATCACGTAAGTGTATCGAGCGGCGATGCCGCGGGAATTGTCAAGCAGTACTTGCGACGGCGATTGGCCGGGAAATTGAGCGAGCCCGCCATTGGGAACTTGAGACGCGCCGTTCAGTGTGCCGCGCACCGAAATGGTGTGGCGGCCGGCGTTGTCGATGTTGTAGTCCATGCGGGCCACTTCGGCGTGATTGTTCAGGGGCTGAGAGGCGTTGAACAGCAGAGAGTTAAAATTCAAGCCTTTATCGGAAGCTCCCAGCGGGTTGTTGCCCGAAGGATATTGCTTCATCAGGTTTAAAATGTACGGATTCTCGCCGATGTGCAGCGGATCGATCGCCTGCACGTCGGAAGGGCTGAGCGAGACCGTTTGCCCGCTCTTCAGAAGAACCTTGACGATGCCCTGCTTGAAGGTATCGCTGGGAACCGTATCGGACTTAGAGGCCTGGCTGCGATCCTTCCGCGCTTCCCAATTGAAGAAGAAAAACAGCTTGTTTTTCTTGATAGGGCCGCCCAACGACGCGCCGTACTGATTGCGAATGAGCGCGGGGCGAGGTACGCCCGCGCGGTTGCTAAACCAGTCGTTGGCTTCGAAATCCGTGTTGCGGTTGTACTCGTACGCCGATCCGTGAAATTGATTGGATCCGCCTTTGGTGACGATAGCGACTTGCCCTCCGGCGGTGTGACCCAAATCCGAGCCTTGCCCGGCGATCGTGGTGCGGAACTCCTGCACGGAATCGAGCGGAATGGGAAGCACCGCATTGAAGCCGTTGTTGGCGGTGCTGCCGCGGTTATCATTGACGTCGACGCCGTCCAGCGTGACGTTATTTTGATCGGGCCTGGCGCCCAGCACCTGTCCCGTCGCGCTGACGCCCGGCTCGACGCTTAGCAGCGCCACGACATTGCGCGTCTGCAAAGGCAACTGCTGGATTTGGACCTCGGTAAAGGGATTTCCCACGGTTGCGTTCGTGGTATTGATTTGCGTCGCCTCAGCCGTGACGTTCACTGTTTCGACGGTGTCTCCGACGTCCAGTTGCAGATTGAGCGTAGCCGGCACGTCTACTTGCAACTGGAGCGCCGCCGTTTTGGTCTTGAATCCGGGTTTTTGCGCTTCGATTTTGTACGGCCCCGGCGCCACCTGAAGAATTCTGTAAGTTCCGGTATCGTCGGTAACCTCTTTTCGCGACGCGGAAGTGTCGGTGTTGGTGACGGTCACGATCGCGGCGGGGACCGCAGCGCCTTGCGCATCCGTCACCACTCCCTCAAGCGAGCTGGTTTGCGCGGCAAGGGGCAGAACTGTTGCGAAGAAAAAAATAACAAGCCGGTTCATTCAGTCAATCTCCTCAATGTCTGTTAGAAAAGAAGGCGAGACTTTAGCGCCGCGGGAGGCGTCGCCCGCAAAAGCCAACTCGGCTAAGTTCCTTGAGAGACGGGTCGTCTTTTCTCGAACCAGGAGAGGACGGGCCTTAACATTAGGCCCATCGCGGGGGTGTATGCAGCTAAGTGTAGGGGAAGCCGCGGATCAAATCAAATCAAAAGATCCTATGGAAGCGATAAGACTGATGTCCGTGCGAAAGCGAAACGGGCACACGCCGGCTAAAAAAGCGGACAATACGCTTCCGTGCGGAAAGCCTCCCCACCAGGAGGGTCAACAGCTCATGCTTACGCCACAATATCGTGCAGGACATTGCCGGCGACATCCGTCAACCGAAAATCGCGGCCACTATAGCGATAGGTCAACTTTTTGTGGTCGATTCCCAAAAGATACAGGATGGTCGCGTGAATATCGTGAACATGAGTGGGTTTCTCCACTGCTTTAAAGCCGAACTCGTCGGTTGCGCCATAGATGGTCCCGCCCTTCACCGCGCCGCCGGCGAGCCACATCGTAAAGCCAAAGGGATTGTGATCGCGGCCGCGCTTGACGCCTTGGCCGCCGCCCCCCACTTCACGCACGGGAGTGCGCCCGAATTCAGATCCGCAAACGACCAGCGTATCTTTCCATAAGCCGCGCGACTTCAAATCCTTAATCACGGCGGCAAAGGCCTGATCGGAATTTCTGGCATTGACCTTGTGAGCGAAAATATCCGCGTGCGCATCCCAAGGGTCGCCCTTCGAGTAATAGACCTGCACCATGCGGACGCCCTTTTCCGCTAAGCGCACGGCGGTGAGAGCGCCGCGAGCGACGGCTCCAGGCCCATAGAGGTCAAGCGTCGCCTGCGATTCCTTGCGGATGTCAAAAACCTCGGGAGCTTCCGTTTGCATGCGGTACGCCGTCTCCATAGACTTGATTACGGCCTCCACTTGGGCGTCGGTCCCGGTCTCCTCCATTCGCAAACTTTCGATCTTTTGGAGCAGATCGAGTTCGCGCCGCTGCTCCGTCAGGCTGAATTTTGGATTATTGACGTAATTGACTAATTTTTTCGGATCGAAGCCTCTCTCCACGACGACTTTTTTCGGTTTGTCCTTGCCGTCTTTGTCCTTTTCCATCGCTTCCGAGGGCGACTCGCCGGCTGCGTCGTCGATGGCGTCGCCCTGGGCATTCTGCACCTTGTTCGATATATACGTGCCCTGATAGATCGCTGGCAAAAATCCGTTGCTCCACAAGGGCGGGCCGACGGTGGTGGGGATGTCCGGGCAAAGAACGACGAAACCGGGTAGATTTTGATTGTCCGTGCCGAGTCCGTATGTGATCCAAGCTCCCATGGAAGGCCGCCCCGCCTGGTTCGCGCCGGTATTGAGCATCAGGCAAGAAGGCTCGTGATTGGGAATCTCGGTGTAGACTGAACGAATCCAGCAAATGTCATCAGCCACCTCGCCCAAATGCGGCCACAGTTCGCTGATGTCCATTCCGCATTGCCCGTACTTTTTGAACTTGAAGGGAGATTTCATCAACTCGCCCGTGCGGCGCTCAGTTTTGATGTCGCCGCCAGGAAGCGGCTGGCCGTCATACTTCTCCAGCGCGGGTTTGGGATCGAAGCTGTCGATGGTGGAGCAGCCTCCATTCATAAAAAGGAAGATGACGCGCTTTACGCGCTGCGGAAAATCAAGCTTGCCGGTCATTACGCCGCCGTCGGCCGTGGAGACGCCGGCCCGCAGCAACGTTTGATTCAACATTCCAGCGAAGGCCATCATCCCAAAGCCATTGCCCACCCGGCGTAGAGCCTCGCGCCGCGTTAACGGGTTACCGCACTCATGCTCAAACATAATTTATGTCCTTAATTGATAAATAGAAATTCGGAAGAACTGAGCAGAATTTTGGCGTAGCGTCCCCAGGCGGTCGGCTCGTATTTCACTTCCGTCGCCGCGCCAGCGCGAGTTCCCCGCCGGCCGCCAAAACCGGGGACGCCGTCCATCATGCCCATGCCCATGTCGGCATTGTCCGCAGCCGGCGGCGCGCCGTCGGATTCAGGCGCGGCGCCGGCTCCGGCTGTTTCCGCGGCGGATTCCGCGGGAGAGATGGCGCCAGGGGCCGAATTGGCGGCTGGCGCCGCCTTGCCCGCCGGAAGCGCGTCCGGTTTCGCTCCGGTTTCAGGCGCCGCTGGGCCGTCCTGCTTGACTCCTCCTCTCGGGCCTCGCCGCCCGCCCTCGGGCGCTTTCTTTTTGTTTTCTTCGTATTCCTTCAACGGCTCCGTATGCAGATAGTCCAACCCGAGATTCAGTTCCTCCACGCTCGGATCGCGCGCATACACGAGTTGATAGATTTTCCGAATCCGCGCGCGGTTGTCGGCTTCCGCAGCTACGCGCTTGGCGAGATTCTCGGCTTCGATTTGCATGAAGTCGCTGTTCATCAGAAACAGGCGCTGAAGAGGCACCGTGGTTGTGAAGCGTTTCTCGGCGCTAATATTGGGCGGGGGAAAATCGAAGGTTTGAAGATAGGTGTCCAGCTTGTAACGGCTCACCTTGCCGTAGACGGTGCGCCGTTTGTTGGCGGGAGTCAGATCCTCGCTTGGACCGCCCAAGGCGTCGTCCAGGTCGCCGGCGACTGACAGGACTGCGTCGCGAAGCTCTTCGGCGTCCATGCGGCGGCGGTTGAACCGCCAGTACAAACGGTTGCCGGAATCCCTGGCGAAATTGGCCTCGTCGTTCTGGGTGGAAAGCTGGTATACGGAGCTCAGCATGATTTCCCGGTGCAGCTTTTTAATCGACATCCCGTTCTTGACAAAGGTGCTGGCCAGGTATTCGAGCAATTCGGGATTGGTGGGACGCTCGCCCATTTGCCCAAAATTGCTCGGCGTATCGACAATACCGGTGTCGAAATGCCCTTTCCAGATGCGATTTACGATCACACGCATGGCGATGGGCTGATCGACAATATCGCAGGCGAGCTGCAAACGGCCGCTGCCCTGGGTGAACGCGTCAGGCTCGTCGCCTTTGGCGAAGACGCTCAGGAAGTGGCGCGGCACCTCGGCGCCCAAATTTTCGGGGTTGCCGCGGATGGCCAGTTGAATATTCACGGGCGTTGCGGAATCCTTCACGCCGTGCAGGAACGGATAGTGCGGATCCAGTTTTTTGCGGGCGGCGTCGACATCGTCTTGCATCGTCTTGAGCCGGGCCTGCGCCTCGGGCCCGACGCGGCTTTGCAATCCCCATCCGCGAAACATCAGCACGCCGGGATTGCCCTGCCGGCCGCCCTCGGCCATCATTGCGTTGGGATCGTCCGAATCCCTCAACTCGCGTTGGAAAATTTCGGTGTAGAAATTGTTCTGCTCTTCGGGAAGGCTCAACAATCTAAGCCACGAGCCGGGATTGAAGTCCTTGTTCGAAACAAAATTGCTGGGCTTGTCGGTGCGCTTTTTCGGCTTGGTTCCCTCAATATCCTTATCCGCGATAACCTTGTTCTGCGCGTCGATGTCGGCTTTCGCCAGCATCGCCTCCACCGCTTCCTGCTGGAATTGGTCGGCCAGCTTCTTGGCTTCTTGCGGGGAGCCGCCCTTTTTGATCATGGCTTGCCAGGCATCTTTGTTATGGTATTTGTCCGTGGGCTT
>Ga0070738_10005201_pt1 | contig 14690 bp, 12 predicted proteins | sample Coa_R2_2_FD_66446 | JGI IMG/M metagenome (GOLD analysis project Ga0070738, IMG submission 66446) | Surface soil microbial communities from Centralia Pennsylvania, which are recovering from an underground coalmine fire - Coalmine... | ecosystem: Environmental > Terrestrial > Soil > Unclassified ...
CTGCCGCCGCAATACATCACGAACAACAATCTGCCGCTGCCCTCGAGCGTGCGGTTCGGCTTCGCGGGCTCGACCGGCGGCAGCACCAACATCCACGAGATCCTCTGCTTCCAGGTCAACCCGCAGGAGGATGCGGGCACGTCCGCCGGCATCAACCAGAAGCAGGCCACCAAGATCGAGACCGGAACCCAGGCTTTCCTGGCGAGCTACTCGCCCAACAACTGGCCGGGCGATCTCGCCGCCTTCGGGCTGCAGTACGACCCGACCACCAAGCTCATCGACATCGCCACGTTGGCGAACTGGGACGCATCCTGCGTGCTGACCGGGAGCACCAGCGGCTGCGCCTCGACCGGTCAGACCGGCAGCATCACTGCGCAGTCGCCGTCGAGCCGCGTCATGCTCACCTGGAACGGCACCCAGGGTATCCCGTTCGAGTGGAGCTCGCTCTCCACCGCCGAGCAAAACACGCTCGATGCAGGTGATCCGACGCCTTACACGTCCGACCGGCTGAGCTACCTGCGTGGAGTCCGCACCAACGAGATCACCCTCTCCGGAACGGGACTTTATCGGGCGCGCAACAGCGTACTCGGCGACATCGTCGACTCGAGCCCGACCTGGGTCGGGCCTCCGGGCGCCCCCTACACCATCGCCTGGAAGGACAAGCTGCATCCGAGCGATGCGGCGCCGGAAAACGGGGCATCACAGAACTACGCGGCCTACGTTGCCGCGGAGCAGACACGGCAGAACGTCGTGTATGTGGGCGCGAACGACGGGTTTCTGCACGGATTCCGCGCCGGATCCTACAATTCGAGCGGCCAGTTCGTGAACAGCTCCAGCACGCCGAACGACGGCGCGGAGGTGCTGGCGTACATGCCCGCGACGGCCTATCAGACGATCCACAACGCTACGACCGCCACGGTCGATTATTCCAACGCGCAGTACGCCCACAACTTCTTCGTGGACGCCACCCCCGATGAGGACGATCTCTACTATGCCGGCGGGTGGCACACCTGGCTGGTCGGCGGCCTCGGCCCCGGCGGACAGGCACTGTATGCGCTCGACATCAGCGACCCGACGAAGTTCAGCGAGAGCAACGCCTCCAGCCTGGTGATCGGGGACTGGACTTCCGCGACCATCAGTTGCGCCAACACCGCGACGAGCTGCGGAGCCAATCTGGGCAACACCTATGGCACGCCGGTGATCCGTCGCCTGCACAACGGCATGTGGGGCGTGATCTTCGGCAACGGCTACGGCAGCGCCTCCGGAGACGCCGGCATCTTCATCATGACGGTCGATCCCGCCTCGGGCGCTAAGACGTTCTACTACCTCGGCACCGGCCAAAGCGGAACCAACGACGGCATCGCCTATCCCTCCCCCGCCGATCTCGACGGCGACAACATCATCGATTACGTGTATGCCGGGGATCTCAACGGCCACCTCTGGCGCTTCGATCTGACGAGCGACACGCCCGCCGGCTGGACGGTGAGCCCGACACCGCTCTTCACCGATTCGAGCGGTCACCCCATCACCACCAAGGTGGCGGTGGGCGCGACCCTGACCAGCCAGGGGTCGCCGCGGGTGATGGTGGACTTCGGCACCGGGCAGAAGGTCCCGCTGACCGTGACGCAGGGAACGACATACGCCAGCGGCACCCACTACCTCTACGGCATCTGGGATTCGAACATGGCGGGCTGGAACGCGATGTCGTCGGTGCAATACGCGAGCCTCGTCTCGCCGCCGACGAGCATCACGACGAGCAATCTGCAACAGCAGACGATATCGGCGGCCTCGCAGTCCGGCGTCTACGACGATACGAGCAATACCGTCTGCTGGGCGGACAATACGAGCTGCGGATCGACGCTGCAGTACGGCTGGTACCTCAAGTTGCCCGGCAGCAACGAGCAGGTGATCTACAACCCGCTGCTCTATCAGGGCACGCTGTTCGTGAACACGGTGATACCGCCGAACAATTCCCCGACCAGCTGCACGGTCAATGCCGAGACCGGCGATACGTTCGCCTTCTCGGGCAGCACCGGCGGGGCGGTTCCGGGAATCTTCCCCTTGTACACGGACTCGGCGGCGACCGGACAACAGACCGACCCGACCGGCTCGCCCTTCATCGTGCTCGCCGGCGGCGGCGCCTACGTCATGACGCAGTCGAGCGCCTCGCTGACAGGCGCGGGCGCGGTGGGCACCGGCAGCGGGCCGTTCACGTGCACGGCCGGGAACAATCAGATGTGCGAGACCAGCATCGCATACCACGGCGCTTCCGGGAGGCGCCTCACCTGGATCGAGATACGATGAGCGTGTGGGGCAAGGCCATGTCGACAAGGTCCGCAGAGGCTCGGGCGGCGGCGGGATTCACGCTGATCGAGCTGGTCATCGCGATGGTGGTGGTCGCGATCCTGGCGGCGATCGCGATCCCCTCCTATCAGGCCGAGGTGCGCAAGTCCCATCGCACGGATGCCAAGACGACGCTGCTCGACCTCGCGGCGCGCGAGCAGCGCTTCTACAGCGCCCAGAATTCCTTCACGGCATCGTTCGTCAATCTCGGCTACGCGACCGCCGGAAACCCGGCATCCATTGCGAGCCCGGCCGGCTACTACACGATCACCGTGAATGCGCCGGCGCCGGCGGCCGGCGCGAACCCGACGTTCACCATCACCGCCACCGCAACCGGGACGCAGGCGCAGGATACAGCGTGCAACTCATTCACCGTGGACAATACGGGCCAGCAGCTGTCCTACGACTCGAGCAGTAATCCGAGCACTTCCTGCTGGTAACCAGGGGCCGGACGGCCGGCGGGTTGGCCGCGCCGCCCCCGCCGCGATTTGACGCTCAGTCGAGTTTGAACTCGATCGTGTCCCAGCGCGTCGTCTCCTCGTGCCGCGCCTGGCGACGCAGGGCATCGACGAGCGCGCGCTCGTCCCAGTCGACGATCTCGTCAGCGAGGTCCGCGAGCGCCTTCGGCACGGGCTTCTGCGACCCGAAGGGCTTCAGCAGCACGACCGCCTTCTGGCTCGCCTGGGCATAGAGGAGCTGGAAGGTCACCAGGTCCTGGTTGCCCTCGAAGAGGCTCGAGAGGGCGATCACGGCCTCGACCGGCGAGATCTGGCGGCGCAGTTCCTCCTTGGCGGCCTCCCTGTCCCCCGAAGGGCGCTTCTCGGGCGCGCTGAAATTCCGGTAGAAGAAATTCCGCGAGCTCTCGAGGTACTCGAAGACCCGCAGGTAATCGTCGGCCGGCTCCCAGGCATGCGTCACGAACAGGCGGATCGGATTGGCCTGCGACATGGGGCCCAGTTTGGCACAAGAGCCGCCCGGCGCGAAGCCTCGTTGAGGCGCTGGATCCGCTCATCCTGCCCGGCCAGCGCGCCTCGTGCAAAAAGCGTGGTTTTTTGCCCGAGGCTGCGCCACCTGCGGCGGCTAGGCAGCATCCCTGTGCCTGCCATGCGCTCGCATCGCTTCAGGATTCCGATATGCAATACAATCGCTCCCCCGGCTCGCCGCCGAGCGCAGATCCGCCTTTACGTTGCGTCTGGTCGTCTACAACATCCGCTACGCCACGGGCACGGGCCCGGCATTTCACCTGCCGGTGCCGGGCGCCGGGTACCTTCGCAGCAACCGCAAGGTGCTGGCGGGCATCACGGAGTTCCTGCGCGCCGAGAATCCCGATGTCATCGGGCTCATCGAGGTCGATACCGGCTCGATCCGCACAGGCATGGTGAATCAAGCGGAGGCGATCGCCACGGAGCTCGGGCACTACTCGACCTTCCAGTGCAAGTACGGCGTCAGCTCGATCAATCACCTCATGCCCATCGTGCGCAAGCAGGGCAACGCATTCCTGTCCGCGCCGCACGTGCACGGGGAGCGCTTCCATTATTTCGACGCCGGCATCAAGCGCCTGATCATCGAGCTCGAGCTCGAGAACGTGTGTGTGTTCCTCGTGCACCTGTCGCTGAAGTTCCGGCACCGGCAAGACCAACTGCGCTCGCTCCACGACCTGATCGTCAAGTCGACGAAGCCAGTCATCGTCGCCGGTGATTTCAACACCTTCTGGGGCACACACGAGATCTATCTCTTCATGCGCGCAGCGGGGCTGCGCAGCGCCAATTCCGCGGGCCTGCCGTCATTTCCGGCACGGGTGCCGCGCATCGAGCTCGATTTCATCCTGGTGAGCGAGGGCATCGAGGTGACCGACTTCCGTGTGCCCGATGTGCGCTTCTCGGATCACCGCCCGCTCGTCTGCGATTTCCACGTGCGGGCCGATACTTCCGCGCAGCGATCCGCCGCGGCCTGATCCCGCCCCCGAAGCGCGAAAAAACGGGAGAGATAGCGTGAAGAGCACCGAGACCGCCACCCGCGCCTGGAAGATGGAGCGCGATGGCGATGGCATCGTCTGGCTCACCGCCGACAAGCCGGGCACTTCGGTCAACGTGCTCTCGAGCCACGTGCTGCGCGAGCTCGACGCGCTGCTCGATGAGGTCGCGGCGGTCCCGCCGCGCGGCCTGGTGGTGATCTCGGGCAAGAAGAGCGGCTTCATTGCCGGCGCCGACATCAAGGAATTCACCGGCATCACCAGCGCCGAGAGCGGCTATCGCCTGATCCGCGCCGGCCAGCAGGTGTTCGATCGTCTGGAGGCGCTGGCCTGCCCTACCGTGGCGGCCATCCAGGGCTTCGCGCTGGGCGGCGGGCTCGAGCTCGCCCTCGCCTGCCGCTACCGGGTCGCCGTGGGCGACGATCGGCTCTCCCTCGGCCTGCCGGAGGTACAGCTCGGCATTCACCCGGGCTTTGGGGGCACGGTGCGCAGTGTCCGCTTGCTCGGCGTGCGCGCCGCGATGGAGCTGATGCTGACGGGCAAGCCCGTCCGCGCCGAGAAGGCGCTGCGCCTCGGCCTGGTGGACAGGCTGGTCCCGGAAAGCGAGCTGCGCGCCGCCGCCCGCAGGATGATCCTGGAGTCGCCGGCGCCGCACCGACCGAGCCTCGCGCAGCGGGCGCTCAGCTGGCCGCTCGTGCGCCCGATCGTGCAGCGCTCTCTCATCAGCCAGGTGGCCCGGAAGGCCCGCCGCGAGCACTACCCCGCCCCCTACGCCATCGTCGATCTCTGGGCGCGCTACGGTGCCCATGGCACCGTGGCGTTCGAGGCCGAGGCGCGCTCCATCGCGGAGCTCTTCACGACCGAGACCGCACGCAATCTCATCCGCGTGTTCCTGCTGCAGGACCGGCTGAAGGCCCTCGGCGGCAGACCCGCCGCACCGCTCGAGCGGGTCCACGTGGTGGGCGCCGGAGTCATGGGCGGTGACATCGCCGCCTGGTCTGCCCTTCGCGGCTTCACGGTGACGCTGCAGGATCGTGAGCCCGCGCTCATCGAGCCGGCCCTGAGGCGGGCGCGCGAGCTCTTCGAGAAACGGCTGCGCGATCCCGCGAAGGTCGCAGCGGCGATCTCGCGCCTGACGGCCGACCTCGCCGGCGAAGGGGCCGCGCAGGCGGATGTCGTGATCGAGGCCATTTTCGAGAGCCTGGAGGCCAAGCGCGAGCTCTATGCCGCGCTCGAGCCGCGCATGAAGCCCGGCGCCATCCTCGCCACCAACACCTCGAGCATCGTGCTCGAGTCCCTCGCCGAGCGCCTGACGAGACCCGAGCGGCTGACGGGTCTGCACTTCTTCAACCCGGTGGCGCAGATGCCGCTCGTCGAGGTCATCCATTCCGAGGCGACCGATCCGGCCGTCGTGCAGACCGCGATCGCCTTCACCCGCAAGTTGGACAAGCTCCCCGTGCCCTGCCGCAGCGCGCCCGGGTTCATCGTCAACCGTGTGTTGATGCCCTATCTGCACGAAGCGATGTTCGCCGCTCAACAAGGCGTACCCATCGCTGTCATCGACGAGGCCGCGGTGGCCTTCGGGATGCCGATGGGGCCGATCGAGCTCGCCGATGTGGTCGGCCTCGATGTTGCCGCCCATGTGGGCGAGATCGTCGCCTCCGAGCTCGGTCGTCCTGCTCCGAACCTCTCGCGGCTGCGTGAGCTCATCGCGCTCGGCAAGCTCGGGCGCAAGAGCGGCGCCGGGTTCTATCTCTGGAAGGAGGGCAAGGCCGTGAAGCCTGCCGCCTCCGCGGAGCCGCCGCCTCCCGACCTCCTCGACCGCCTCATCCTGGTGCTGGTCAACGAGTGTGCCGCCTGCCTGCGGGAGCGCATCGCGGAGGACGCCGACCTCATCGATGCGGCCGTCATATTCGGCACGGGCTTCGCTCCCTTCCGGGGCGGCCCCCTCGCCTACGCGCGCAGCCGCGGCGTTGCCGCGGTGGTCGAGCGGCTGGAGGAGCTGGCCGCTCGCTACGGCGAGCGCTTTCAGCCGGACTCCGGCTGGTCCCTGGTCACCGCCGGGGGCGGGGAACGGCCGGCCCAGAAACCCTGACAAAATCGCCTGGAGCGATTTGCAACGGCGCGCAAAGCGCGGGGCCCGCAGGGCCGAGGCGCACGGATGGCCGAATGATTGTCAATAATCGTCAAGCGGACCGCGGCTCCCGCCGCCGCCGCGAAAACCGTGAACGGCTCCCCGGTCGCCAGGGACCCCTGTGCTACCATCCGACATAATTTCCTCGGCCCGAGTCGCGCAACGATCGCGTGTCCTCGGGCAGTACAGCGATCAGGCCGCACCCAAGATGCTCGAAGAACGCGAAGCAAGCGTTCAACTGCTGAAGACCTTCGCGCCGCTCGATGGGCTGAAGCGTGACAACCTCGCGGCGCTCGCGAAGAAAGTCGTCGTGCGCACGATGCCCGCCGGCCGCACGCTCTTCAAGGAAGGCGACAGCGACAAGCGCACGGTATGGCTCGTCGCCGGCATGGTGGAGGTCAGGGAGGGCGATCGCACCATCGCGATGATCCGCGGCGGCACACCCGAGGCGCGCGCCCCGCTCTACCCGCAGCTCCCGCGGCAGGTGAGCGCACGGGCGGTCGATGAGGTGAGCTACCTCTCGATCGACAGCGAGCTGCTCGATGTCATGATCACGTGGGATCAGACAGGCACCTACGAGGTCGCGGAGCTGCAGGCGCAGCTCGAGGGCGCCGGCGGCGACGATTGGATGACGACGCTGCTGTCGACCAAGGCATTCCATCGCATTCCGCCGGCCAACATCCAGGCGATCTTCATGCGCCTGCAGCGCGTCCCTTATCGCGCGAGTGATGTCGTCATCAAGCAGGGGGACGAAGGCGACTTCTTCTACGTGATCGTCAGCGGCAAGTGCGTCGTCACACGCGAGACTCCGCTCAACAAGGAAGGCATCAAGCTCGCCGAGCTCGGCGTCGGCGATACCTTCGGCGAGGAGGCGCTGATCGCGGAAGCGAAGCGCAACGCGACCGTGGCGATGCTGACCGACGGGGTGCTGATGCGCCTCAACAAGCAGGATTTCCGCGAGCTCATGAACGAGCCGCTGCTGCAATGGGTGGGCTACGATCGCGCGCGCGAGATCATCGCGCGCGGCGGCCGCTGGCTCGACGTGCGCCTGCCGAGCGAGCACCAGAATCTCTCGATCGAAGGCTCGCTCAACATCCCGCTCTACTTCATTCGCCTGAAGCTGACGACGCTCGACCGCAAGGTCCCCTACGTCGTCTATTGCGATACCGGCCGCCGCAGCTCCGCCGCCGCCTACATCCTGGTCGAGCGCGGCTTCGACGCCTACGTCCTCACCGGCGGCCTGACCCACAGCGGCATCGCCCTGCGCCGCTCCGCGTAGCCTCCCGACAGCCGCGCTGCACCTCGACGACCGGGAGCGCAGCGCAGGACGCCGCAGCGTGCGACTCACATCGTGTGGGTCGGCTTATCCCCCGCCAGCGCTCCGGCAAGATAGGTCTCGATCTTCTTCTGCGTCTGCCCGTGATCCTGCTCGCTGAACTGCACGCCGATGCCGGCAGTGCGCTTGCCCTGCGCGCCCTTCGGCGTCACCCAGATCACCCTTCCCGCGACCGGCAGCTTCTCGTCCTCGCCCATCAGATTGAGCAGCATGAATACCTCATCCCCCAGCCGGTAATTGCTGTTGGTCGGGATGAATAGCCCGCCGTTCTTCACGAATGGCATGTAGGCAAGATACAGCGCGCTCTTGTCCTTGATGGTGAGCGTCAACAGGCCCGGCTTGTTCCCACCCGCTTTCAAACTCTGGTCCTCAGGCTCAGGTTACGCGCCGCACATCGAGGGAGCGCAGCAGGCCCTCGAGCGCCAGCCCCCGGTTGAGCGGCGCATCGAACGATGACTTGAGCTCCCGGACCGCATCGAGCAGTCCGAAAAGCTCGCGCAAGTCTAAGCTTTCCGCAGGCCCGCGCGGGTGCGCGCCAGGCCGCACTTCTGTAAAAAAGGCCCGGCCCCCGGCCTGGCGCCGAATCCGATCCGTGAGCCAATTCTCAACGCAGATCAGGCGCAGCGGCAGCTCCGAGCGGGCCCAGCGCTCCGCGGTCGCGACCGGATCGCCGGCGCCCGAGGAGGCTTCCTCCAGCCCGCGGCGCACTTCGGAGGCCACCTCGATGACCGCCGCGGGATCGGACGCCGCGGCGAGCATGGGGGCCATACCCAGGACCTCCAGGACCCGGCTCCACTCCCCCGGCCCCCGCCTCGCCTCGAGCCATTTGACCGCCTCGGCCGGCGGCGGCGCTCGGACCCGCACCCGCTGGCAGCGGCTGAGAAGGGTGGCCGGCAGACGGGACGGCTGGCTCACCACCAGAATCAGCAACGTGTTTCGAGGTGGCTCCTCGAGCGTCTTGAGCAGGGCATTGGCCGCGAAACGATTCAGGCTGTCCGCAGGGGAGAGGATCCCGACCTTGTAGCCGCCCTGGTGCGCCGTCAGCGCGAGCTCCGCCCCGAGCTCCCGCACCTGCTCGATGCGGATCTGCGTCGAGGACTCCTGAGGAGCCACGGCCAGGAGGTCGGGATGCTGCCCCTGCGCAGCACGCTGGCAAGGGGCGCAGTGTCCGCAAGGCTTTTCCGCGGTACCCGAGCAGAGCACCATTCTTGCGGTCCAGCCCGCGAGCCATTCGCCGCCGGCGCCTGGCGCCTCATGAATGAGCAGCGCGTGCGCAAGCCTGCCGGCGGCGTAGGCGGCTCGCAAGCGCGTGATCTCTTCTCCCAGCCAGTCTGGAATCAAGGCGGCGCGCCTCCCCGGGGTCCGCTGCCGTGGAGGTGAGCGGTCGAGGAAGGCAGGCCGGGAATAGGCAGCCGCTCGAGTACGGCCGTCACCTGGCGCTCCACCGCCTCCAAAGGCGCGGAGGCGTCGATCACGCGAATGCGCCGCGGCTCGCGGCGCGCGAGCTGCAGATATGCCGCCCGCACGCGCTCGAAGAAGGCCTGCGCCTCGCCCTCGAACCGGTCCACCGCGCCCGATCTGCGGCGGCGCGCTCGCTCCAGGCCAACGTGGACCGGGACGTCCAGGAGCAACGTGCAGTCCGGCTGCAGATCGCCGTGTATCTGATCGGCCAGCGCCTCGATCCAAGCCGGATCGACACCCCGGCCGCCGCCTTGGTACGAGCGGGTGGCATCGGTAAACCGGTCGCACACGACCCACTCACCGCGGGCCAGAGCGGGCCGGATGAGGTTCTCGAGGTGAATGCCGCGTGCCGCGAACATGAGCAGGGTCTCCGTCTCGGCGGAGAGTCGCTCCGCACCCCGCTCGAGAACGATCTGCCGCACCCGCTCGGCGAGCGGCGTGCCGCCGGGCTCGCGGGTGAGCGTGGCGTGGATCGAGTGCCGGCCGAGCCAGTCGCAGACCCCGCGGGCGACGGTGGACTTGCCCGCACCCTCGATGCCCTCGAGCGTGATGAAGATACCGCGCGCCATCAATTGCCCTCTGCCTGGCCCGCCCCCCGGCGGCGTACCGCGGCCTGCTGCTGGCGCAGGCGAGCGAGGTAAACCCGCAGCTCCGCATCGTGCTGCGCGAGGGTGCGCGAGAAATGATGGCCGCCCTGTCCGGTGGCGACGAAATAGAGCTCATCGGTGCGATCGGGATGCAAGACCGCGAGAAGGGAGTCGAGGCCGGGCAGGCAGATCGGCGTCGGCGGCAACCCCGAGCGGGTGTAGGAATTGTATGGCGTGTCGGTCGTCAGGTCGCGCGCATGGATATGCCCGTCATACTGGTTGCCGAGCCCATAGATCACCGTCGGGTCCGACTGCAATCGCATCCCGCGCCGCAATCGATTGACGAACACGCCGGCGACACGCGCGCGCTCATCGGCGACACCGGTCTCCTTCTCGACGATCGAGGCGAGGATCAATGCCTGGTAAGGCGTGTCATAAGGCAGATCGGCGCTCCTTTGCTGCCACGCCTTCTGCAGCACGGCGGCCATCCGCTCGCAGGCCATGGAGAGGATGGTGAGGTCGCTCGTGCCGGGCGCGAAGCGATAGCTGTCGGGGAAGAATCGCCCTTCCGGATTCTCGCCGGGGTGGCCCAACGCGGCCATCACCTCGGCATCGCTCTTGCCGCGCAGCGTGTGCGCGATGTCCGGCTGCGCATCGAGCTCGCGGCGCAAGTCATCGAACCGCGCGCCCTCGATCACCGTCAGCTGATCCAACACCACCCTGCCCTGCTCGAACATCAGGACGATGTCCGCGGGGCTCGCGTGCGGCGGCACCTCGTAGGTGCCGACCTCGATGCGCGGAATGCGATGATGCAGGCGCAGGTAGAGCTCCACTTCCCGCGGATGAGCGAGCGCGCCGAGGCCCGCCAGGCGCGCGAGCACCGCGCGTGTGCTCTCCCCCGCGGCGACTTTCAGTCGCACCGGGGCGGCCGCCGGACCTGGCGCCTGGAATTGCCGGCTCAAGCGCAAGTAACCCGCCACCGCCGCCAGAGCCACGAGCGCCAGGACTGCGACCGGCACGAGGATGATGCTGCCGCGGCCGCGAGGGGATCGGACCGCATCAGGCATCGACCGGCTCCTGCAGCAGAGGTTGCAGCAAGGCCTGCAGCTTGCGCGTCACCGGACCCGGGGTGAGGGTTCTCTGCGCAATCTCCCTGACGGGCCAGACACCCACCCGGGCGTTGGTGAGAAAGACCTCACTTGCCGCTGTGAGATCGGCCGGCGACAGAGCGCATTCCGCCACGTCGATACCCGCCTTGGCCGCCTCTCGCAGCACCACGCGCCGCATGATGCCGGCGACTCCACAGACGTCGATGAGGGGTGTGCGCAATCGGGGCGCTTGCGGCGGGCCGTCCACGAGAAACAGATTGGTCATGGTGCCGGACACCAGATTTCCGGATCGGCTGAGCATGAGGGCTTCGGCGGCCTCGCTGGCGCCGGGCTCGCTGCGCGCCAGAATCTGCTCCAGACGATTGCAATGCTTGAGACCTGCGAGCGCCGGGTTCTCGCCCAGGCGCATGACGGCCATCCGGACGCTCACTCCCTGCTGCTGCAGCACGGGTTCTTCCATGGGCCAAGGATAACGAATCGTCAGACGCGTCGCCTCCTCGCGCCCGCTGACCGCGTATCCGCGCACCGTCGCCGGACCGCGTGTGACGATCAGCTTCACGATCGACCGCTCCTCCCTGAGGGCCAGTCGCTCCACCTCCTCCCGCAGAACCTGCGCCGCGGGAGGCGCGAAACCCAGCGTCCGACAGCCGCAGGCCAGCCGCTCGAGATGCAGGGCGAGAAAGCGTGGGCGCCGGCGCACACAGGCGATCGTCTCGAACACACCGTCGCCGAAATGCAGGCCGCGATCGAATACCGAGACGGCCGCGGCCGCGACTCCGTTCACCAGCGCCGATACACCCACATCGGGCCGTTGGTTGGCGGCGGCATCGCGAGGCACGGTCATTGCGCGGCTCCCGCCTGCGCACCCTTGTCGAAGGCGGCCAGAAGCCCGCGCGCCTTGGCGCGAGTCTCCTCGAGCTCGCGCTGCGGGTCGGAGTCCGCCACGATGCCGGCGCCGGCGCGGAACTCGATCGACCTGCCGGTGAGTGTCATGGTACGGATCAGGATGTTGAAATCCATGGTGCCGTCGAGACCGATGAGCCCGAGCGAGCCGGTGTACGCGCCGCGCCCCTCGCCCTCGAGCTCGGCGATGATCTGCATGCAGCGAAACTTCGGGCAACCGGTGATCGTGCCGCCAGGGAATACCGCGCGCAACGCGTCAATCAGTGTTACATCCTGACGCAGCGTTCCGGTTACGCTGGACACGATGTGGTGAACGTGCGCGTAGGACTCGATGGACATCAATTCCTCGACTCTCACCGTTCCGGCCTCACACACCCGGCCGAGGTCGTTGCGCTCGAGATCGATGAGCATGATGTGCTCCGCACGCTCCTTGGGATGTCCCACCAGCGCCGCGATCTCGCGCGCGTCCTCACCCGGCTTGCGGCTGCGGGGCCTGGTGCCCGCAATCGGCCGGGTCTCGACCCGGCGGCCGGCGACGCGCACCAGCCGCTCGGGTGAGGAGCTGAGCACGGCCGCGCCATGCCACTGCGCGAGAGCCGCGAACGGCGCCGGGTTGACGACGCGCAGGCGCTCATACAGCAGTCCCACCTCGGCCGCGCCGCGCAACTCGACTCGCCAGGGACGCGACAGGTTGGTTTGATAGATGTCGCCGGCGCGGATGTAGTCCTTGCCCCGCCGCACCCGCTCGAGGTAGGCCTGCGGGTCCTCCTCCGTGACCTGTGCCACTTCGAGCGGCGCGGGATGCGTATCGGCGATGGCGCCTCGAGCCCGCACGGCCTCGCCCACATCACGCTCGATTGCATCGAGCACGCCCGCGGCATCTTTTTCCGCGGTCGCGTACACCACGCCCGCGAGTTGATCGTGAACGAGGGCGCCGGGTACGCGCAGGGCGAAGGCCTGCCACGGCTGCGGCGCAAGCCGCCGCGGCAGCGTGAGCCGCGGCTCGATTTCGGCGGCGAGCTCGTAGCCGAGAAAGACCGCCCAGCCACCCGAGAACGGCAGACCCGCCGGCAGGCGCGGCTCGCCGGACCGACAGTCCGCGCGAACCCAACGCTCGAGCGCGTCCAGAAATCCACCGCCGCGCCCCTCGAGCGGTGCAGCCCCGCTCGCACCGCCCGATCTCAGCGGCTGTGCGACTTGCGCCGGCACCTTCCCTTCCACTCGAAGCCGCCCTTGCGCATCGAGCCACAGGGCCGCGCGCGGCCGTGCGACCAGCACACTCACGCGGCTCAGCGGCCCGTCGGCCGCGCTGTCGAACAATACGGGGTAGCGCTCCGGGTGCCGGGCGGCGAGCTCCCGCAGCACGCGGGCAGGCGCATCGAGCTCGCGAAGAATCAAAGCGTGCGGCCCTTGCGGCGCACCGGCACGGTCCCTCAGCCGGTAAACCGCCTGAAGACGACCGAGCCGTTGGTGCCGCCGAAGCCGAACGAATTCGACAGGGCGACGTCGATCTTCATCTGCCGCGCAGTGTTGGGCACGTAGTCGAGATCGCAGTCCGGATCGGGCGTGTGATAGTTGATGGTCGGCGGCGCCACCTGATCGCGGATCGCCAGGATGGAGAAGATGGCCTCCACCACGCCCGCGGCGCCCAGCAGGTGTCCGGTCATGGATTTCGTCGAGCTCACCGCGAGCCGGCGGGCGTGATCGCCGAACGCGCGCTTCATGGCGAGCGTCTCGGCCTTGTCACCCGCGGGCGTCGAGGTCGCATGCGCGTTGACGTACTGGATGTCCGACGGATTCAGCGCCGCATCTTTCATCGCGTTCGCCATCGAGAGGCGTGCGCCCTCGCCATCTTCCGGCGGCAGGGTGATGTGATAGGCATCGCCGCTCATGCCGAAGCCGATGAGCTCGGCGTAGATGCGGGCGCCGCGCCGGCGCGCGTGCTCCAGCTCCTCGAGGATGAGCGCGCCGCCGCCGTCGCTCAGCACGAAGCCGTCGCGCTCGAGATCCCAGGGGCGGCTGGCCTCTGCGGGCGACTCGTTGCGGGTGGACAGCGCCTTCGCCTGCGCGAAGCTTGCGAGCCCGCACACAGTGGTCGCCATCTCACCGCCGCCGGCGATGATCAGATCGGCATCGCCGTACTGGATGGTGCGCATCGCGATGCCGATGGCGTGTGTCGAGGTGGTACAGGCGGTCACCACGCCGAGATTGGGTCCCTTCAGCCCGTACTTGATCGACAGGTGTCCGGCGATCATGTTGATGATGGTCGCCGGCACGAAGAACGGCGAGATCTTGCGCGGATTGCCGGTCTTCACGTAGCCGTCATATTCGCTCTCGATGGTGCCGAGGCCGCCGATGCCGGCGCCGCAGACGGCGCCGCAGCGATCCGGATCGGCCTTGGCGAAGTCGATCGCCGCGTCCTCTACGGCCTGGATTCCAGCGGCGACCCCGTAGTGCATGAACTCGTCCATGCGCCGCAGCTCCTTGGTATTGAAGTAGCGGCTGGGCTCGAAGCCCTTCACCTGCCCGCCGAAGCGGACCGGAAAGTGGGACACGTCAAAGCGCGTGATCGGCCCGATCCCGCTCTGCCCGGCGAGAATCGCCTTCCACGCGGTCTCGACCGCGCTGCCCATGGGCGAGATCAATCCCAAGCCCGTCACGACCACACGACGCTTGCTCACACGCTACCCGTCTCTAGAAGGCTGTCCTGCGAAGCGGCGCCCGCTGCGCCGCGCGAGAGCGCTCAGGCCTTGTTGCGGCGCTCGTTGATGTACTCGATGGCCTGGTGGACGGTGGTGATCTTCTCGGCATCCTCGTCCGGAATCTCGATCTCGAACTCCTCCTC